>JAEEGJ010019015.1_pt1 | contig 15225 bp, 10 predicted proteins | sample 8958761 | NCBI WGS metagenome assembly JAEEGJ01 (sample SAMN16246546, study PRJNA631951) | gut metagenome | biome: gut microbiome; feature: rumen; material: RS-attached | host: Bos | place: Iran: Karaj | collected 2018-10 | reverse complement strand
CAAGTGCCTCGTCCGTATAGGTCACGTGGTGGTGATGCTCATAGCGGTCCTTGATGTTATGGAGTATCTGCAGCGTTTCCTCGTTGGTTGTTGGCTCCACCTGGACTTTCTGGAATCGACGCTCCAGCGCACCGTCTTTCTCTATCGAGTTACGGTATTCGTCGAGCGTTGTGGCACCAATACACTGAATTGTACCCCTTGCCAGCGCAGGTTTCATGATGTTCGCAGCATCCATGCTGCCTGGTGTCGATCCAGCACCGATGATGGTGTGTATCTCGTCGATGAACACGATCACATCGGGATTGGCCTCCAGCTCCTTCATGAGTGCCTTCAGTCGCTCCTCAAACTGTCCGCGATACTTTGTGCCAGCCACTACGCCCGTCATGTCGAGGGTGTAGATTCGCTTGCCGAAGAGCATGGGACTGGTGTGGTGCTTCTCGATGAGTTGTGCCAATCCTTCCACGATGGCACTCTTGCCCACACCTGGTTCACCTATTAATATAGGATTGTTCTTCTTTCTGCGTCCGAGAATCTCGATGATGCGCTGTATCTCCTTCTCGCGCCCCACGCAGGGGTCGAGCTTGCCCTCGGCAGCTGCCTGCGTCAGGTCAGTACCAAAGGTGTCGAGAACAGGAGTCTTCGAGCTGGCCTTCTTCTGAGCCGTCGTTGTCGTGGTGCTGCCCGCGTTATTGCTGGCTCCGGGCTTACTGCCCGTCTCCTCGTATTCGTCCTCGTCCTCGTCGGGCAGTCCGATACCGTTAGTCACATTGTTATTCTGCTTGGCGAAAAGCATCGCCATCGCGTCTTCATAATTCATGTTGTTCAATTCTAAAACTTGTTTGGCCCCGTTGTTCACTGCATCGTGCAGGATGGCGAGCAACAGGTGCTGTTCGTCTACTTTATTAGTTCTCTGTATTCTGGCCTCAAGCACAGCCAGCTTCAGGATGTTGCTGGCCTTCTCATTGAGCACAAGGTCTGTGGTGTGAATGGGCACGTTGATCTCGTCTTCCCTCACACGCTGTTCCAGTTCGTACTTCACCGCCTGCAGGTTCAGATCCAGCCTGCGGAAAAGGTCTATCACGGGTCCTCCATTGCTTCGGAGCATACCCAGCAGCAGGTGTTCGGGGCCTACGCTCCTACTGGCCAGACGGGCAGCCTCCTCGCGCGAGAAAGCGAGAATTTCAGAGACTTTTGGTGAAAACTGACTTGTCATTCGATATGCCTATTTAACTATTCTCTAATCTACTATTTCATCTAGCTTTTGCAAAGATACAACATTTTCTGCAAACATCGTGCCATAAAATCCAAAAACTTTCTCCTAAAATAGTTTAAAAGGTTTGGCTGGTTTAGAAAAAATGAGTACCTTTGCACGGTTAAAAACGCGCCAGAGGGGCTGAAAAGTGCCTTAAACGCGAAATATTGAAAAATCAAAAGAGTAAAAAAGTAAAAAAAATAAAAGAGAAAAAAATCAATGGATCAGACAATTGACAACGACAGAATTATGAAAATCAACATCGAGGAGGAAATGAAGTCCAGCTACATCGACTACTCTATGTCAGTCATCGTAGCCCGTGCTCTTCCCGATGTGCGCGACGGATTCAAGCCCGTTCACCGTCGCATCCTTTATGGAATGATGGGCATCAACAATGTATCAACCCAACCTTATAAGAAATGTGCGCGCGTCGTAGGTGAGGTGCTCGGTAAGTATCACCCTCACGGCGATAGCTCCGTATATGGTGCCCTCGTGCGTATGGCGCAGGAGTGGAACATGCGATACACATTGGTCGACGGCCAGGGTAACTTCGGCTCTGTCGATGGCGACTCTCCCGCAGCTATGCGTTACACTGAGTGCCGCCTCTCGAAGATGGGCGAGCACATCATGGACGACCTCGACAAGGAGACCGTCGACATGATGAACAACTTCGACGACTCGCTCGTTGAGCCCACCGTCATGCCTACCAAGATTCCTAACCTGCTGGTAAACGGCGGTAACGGTATTGCCGTAGGTATGGCTACCAACATGCCCACCCACAACCTCAGTGAGGTCATCGATGGCTGTTGCGCCTATATCGACAATCCCGATATCGATACCGACGGACTGATGCAGTTCATCCCGGGTCCCGACTTCCCTACGGGAGCCTATATCTATGGTCTGCAGGGTGTGCGCGATGCTTACGAGACAGGTCGCGGCCGTATCGTGATGCGTGCCAAGGCTGAGATCGAGAGCGGAGAGACCCACGACAAGATTGTTGTCACCGAGATACCTTATGGTGTCAACAAGGCCGATCTCGTAGCCTATATCGCCGAGCTGGCCAATCAGCACAAGATCGAGGGCGTAGCCAATGTCAACGATGAGTCAGGCCGTCAGGGTATGCGTATCGTCGTCGATGTGAAGCGCGATGCCAATGCCAACGTGCTGCTCAACAAGCTCTTCAAGATGACAGCCCTGCAGAGCTCGTTCTCTGTCAATAATATCGCGCTGGTGAAGGGTCGTCCCCGCCTGCTCTCACTCAAGGATTGCATCAAGTACTTCGTAGAGCACCGCCACGATGTCACCATCCGCCGCACCAAGTACGACCTGCGCAAGGCTCAGGAGCGTGCTCACATCCTCGAAGGCTTGATCATTGCCGTCAACAATATCGACGAGGTGGTACACATCATCCGCAACAGCGAGACACCCTCCGACGCCCAGCGTAACCTCGAGAAGCGCTTCGAGCTCGACGAGATCCAGTCGAAGGCCATCGTCGATATGCGCCTCTCACAGCTTACAGGCCTGCGCGTAGAGCAGCTCCACCAGGAGTACGACGATCTGCAGAAGCTCATCGCCGACTTGGAGGAGATCCTCAACAATCCTGAGCGCTGCAAGGAGGTGATGAAGCAGGATCTGATCGAGGTGAAGGAGAAGTATGGCGACGAGCGTCGCACGGAGATCATCCCCTTCGACCACGAGTTCAATGCCGAGGACTTCTATCCCGATGATCCTGTGGTCATCACGATTTCACACATGGGTTACATCAAGCGCACCCATCTCGACGAGTTCCACGAGCAGGGTCGAGGCGGCGTAGGTGCCAAGGCAGCCCGTCACCGCGACAACGACTTCACCGAGTATATCTATCCCGCCACGATGCACAACACGCTGCTCTTCTTCACCCAGAAGGGTCGCTGCTACTGGCAGAAGTGCTACGAGATTCCCGAGGGCGACAAGAACTCGAAGGGTCGCGCCATCCAGAATATGCTCAACATCGAGCCCGACGACGCCATCAACGCCGTTCTGCGCATCAAGAACTTCAACGATACTGAGTTCATCAACTCCCACTACGTGGTGTTCGCCACGAAGCAGGGTATCATCAAGAAGACCTGCCTCGAGGCCTACAGCCGTCCGCGTGCCAACGGTGTCATCGCCATCAACATCAACGAGGGCGACGAGGTAATAGGCGTTCGCCTGACCAACGGCCACAACGAGCTGCTGCTTGCCAACCGCAATGGTCGCGCCGTGCGCTTCGACGAGAACGATGTCCGCACGATGGGTCGTGTGTCTACAGGTGTGATCGGTATGCGCCTCGATGGCGACGACGATGAGGTAGTAGGACTCGTTTGCGTCAACGATCCTCAGACCGAGACCATCATGGTTGTATCCGAGAATGGCTACGGCAAGCGTTCAGAAGTCGAAGACTATCGTAAGACCGCCCGTGGCGCCAAGGGTGTCAAGACCCTCGCCATCACCGAGAAGACAGGCCGCCTGGTAGCCATCAAGGTTGTTACCGACGAGAACGACCTGATGATCATCAACAAGTCGGGCGTGCTCATCCGTCTGAAGGTAGCCGATGTGCGAGTCATGGGTCGTGCTACTCAGGGCGTGCGCCTGATCAATCTCACGAAGAAGAACGATGTCATCGCCAGCGTCTGCAAGGTGCAGCACTCCGAGGATCCCGAGGAAGACATAGAAGAGGCACAGATTGTCGATGAGGAGCTCACCGAAGCTATCGATACCCCGACCATCGAGACCCCCGAGGATTAAACCATCGTAACATAATATCGTCAAACGATTAAAAACAAACAATAGTTCAAACCAAATTTTTAAAAGGCTTATGAAAAAATTAATGATGATGGCAGTGATGTTCGTAGCAAGCGCTACAGCATTTGCCGGTGACAGTGACGCTTTGAAGGCTATCCTCAAGGCAAAGACCTATGCAGACGCTGAGACCCTGATCAACAGCAGTCTTTCTTCACTCGCTAACGATGCTGAGAAGGCTAAGGCTTACAACAAGCTCGTAGACCTCGCTTACGAAGTATTCAGTGAACAGAACTCAATCGCGATCGAGAACCAGGTTAACAAGCAGATGGGCAAGGAAGAAAAGCCGGTTGACAATGCTCTGATGGCAGAGATGGCTTACAATGCCCTGACAGCTGCCAAGCTCTGCGATGAGTTCGACCAGAAGCCCAACGAGAAGGGAAAGGTATCTCCTAAGTTCGCCAAGAAGAACGCTGAGCGCCTGTGGACAGGCTTGCGTAACACCCTCGTTAACGCAGGTCAGGAGGCTCTCACTGCTAAAGATAATGCAAAAGCTCTTAAGTATTGGAGTATGTTCGTAGAGTCTAATGAATTTCCCATGTTCGCTGAGTGTAATCGTGATCAGCAGAAAGATTTCTTCGGTCAGGTAGCCCATTATTCAGCTCAAATTGCTTTCCAAGAGAAAGATATGGCTAAAGCTCTCCAGTTGGCAGATATTGCTATGAAGATCCCTGAAGAAAAGGAATTTGCTGTTAACCTCAAGCTTGAGGTCCTCGGCAATGAGCTCAAGACCAGGGATGACTCAGTGAAGTATTGCAATCAACTGAAGGACATCTACGCTAACGACAAGAACGACGGCGTGATGGAGAAACTCTATAATGTTTTGTTAGGCTTAGGTCAGGATGAAGAGGCAATTAAGATGCTTGATGATGCACTTGCTGTGAACCCAGATAATTTTGTGGCTATTGCTGATAAGGGATTGTATAATCTTAATGTAAAAAAGGATTTTTCTGAAGCTGCTAAATATTTGCATAAGGCATTTGATCTCAAATCCGACAATCCTATAGTCGCTTGTTATGCAGGCTCAGCTTATACTATTTGTGCTCAAAATACAGAAGACAAAGCTAAGCAGAAGGAATTATATAAAACAGCAATAACAATATTGGATAAAGCTAAGGAACTTGATCCTGATCATATTCAAAGCAATTGGGGTTATGTCCGCTGGAGTGCTTACTACAACTATTATGGAGAGGATGCTCCTGAAACAAAGCAGGCTGAAGCTGATTACAAATAATCAGTTAAGTCTATATAGATATTTGAATATATTAATCCCCGCTAAAAGCGGGGATTATTATGTTATTAGTGTTATTTACAATCTGCTTCTGCTTGTTTGGTCTTATTGTCATCAGGACCGTATATATGATAATAGGCATTATAGCGGTTGTAGCACCAGTTGCTCTGCAGACGGTTGGGGTCGAGCTCCTTAGCCTTGTCGAAATAATAAATAGCTTTAGAATATAGATCATTCATTATAGATTTATTATCTGTATTCTGTGCCTGTACGCTGTATGCGGTACCTGCATAGGTGGCTATAATGGCGTTGTCGGGTTTTAGCTCGAATGCCTTCTTCAGGTAGATCACAGCCTCGGCAGCCTTATTGGCCTGGAGCAGAGCGAGCCCCTTGTCGGCGAGGGCTACGAAGTTGTTGGGGTTAGCAGCGAGGGCATCGTCGAGGATCTTGTAAGCAGCAGCCTCTTCGCCCAGTCCGAGCAGTACGTTGTAGAGCTTCTCCATCACGCCGTCGTTCTTGTCGTTAGCGTAGATGTCCTTCAGCTGGTTGCAGAACTTCACAGAGTCGTCCTTGGTCTTCAGCTCTGCTCCGAGGATCTCGAGCTTGAGGTAGAGGGCATTCTCCTTCTCCTCAGGATCCTTCATGGCGATGTCGGCGAGTTCGAGGGCCTTGGCCATATCCTTATCCTGGAATGCGAAGACAGCGGCGAAGCGGGCTACCTGGCCGAAGAAAGGCTTCTGAGCCTCACGATCGCAGTATTTAAACATTGGAGATAAATCAGAAAGTGCATATATTTCCCAGTATTTGCGTGCCTTAGCGTTGTCGCCAGCGGTGAGAGCCTCCTGACCTGCGTTAACCAGTTGTAATCGTGGACTTGTCCACAGGCGCTCAGCGTTCTTCTTGGCGAACTTGGGAGATACCTTACCCTTCTCGTTGGGCATCTGGTCGTACTTGTCACACTCTAACGCAGCTGAGACAGCAGCGAAAGCCATCTCTGACATGAGCTTCTCGTCGAAATGTTTTAAATTCTTTCCTAACTGGTTCTCAGTCTGGATTGTGCTCTGGGCACTGAATGCTTTGTAAGCAAGATCGACGAGTTTATTATATGCAACAGCTCTATCTTTTATAGTTAAGTTATTGATATTATTTTTCAATATGTATTCAGCCTGAGAATAACTTGAAGTATTAAGGATAGCCTTTAGTGCATTAGGATCACTTTTTTGTGGGTAATTATTTGTATTTAGTTGATTATCTTTAATTGAATAATTAGATGAAACTGTTGACAAATCATCATTTTTCTTTTCTTTTAATTGAATTGAAATACTTTGTACATCACCTTCCTTTATTTCAATAGTCTTATATTCTATAGCATAACCATCTTTTACTATTGATAAGTCGTGTTTTCCTATTAACAAATCAGATATTAACTGTGGAGTTTGCCCAACCTTCTCCCCGTCGATATAGATATCAGCCATACCTGGAGAACTATTTATATCAGCTTCTCCATAAACAGGAATTGGTGCTTGTAACGTTACAATCTGAGGTTCTGGAGTTACATCAATATCTCGAGTTGTCATAGTGCTTCTATGACCAGCTTTCTTAGCTTCTAATTCATAGGTGCCAGCACCAAGATTCCCAGACCATGATCCAACGCCCTTCTTCTCGCCATTTACCCATATTTCTGCATTATTATCTACCTTTATAGTAACTTGGGCAAAGTTAGGCTTAAGAGAGATATTGACCACTTTCTTGTTATTTGGGTCATCTATGGTCACAGACCCTGCCTCAGACAGATAATCTGGTGCTTTTATACGATAATTATAAGTACCAAATTTCATCATCTTTGAGGCAACACCTCCTTCAGTTTTGAGAAGTTCACCATCTAACTCAACAACAGCATCAGGAGGAGTTAAGTTAAAAACAATATATTGAGAAGTGCGTGCTTGCTTTACGATGGTTTGAACTTCACCACTAACAAGAAGCATTTCGTAAGTTCTACCTGATTCTATAGAGCATGGGAAATAATAGTCACGGAGGACTCCTAATTCAGCATGTTTTATAGAGATTTTCTTGGAACCTCTTGGTATATAGACCCAGATTTCTCCTGGTGTTTGCTTTGTTTTCACAATACCCATAGATCCTCCATCAAAAGTAAAACCTGTCTGCGTTGTCACAACTTTGATTAGTGCAGCAGTTTCACCATTCTGATCCATCTCCATTGTTCCTGCAGTGTTAGCTGTTAAATCTGTTTCGAGTAATTTGAAACTACTAACAGAAATTGTCTGAGCAGAGCCTATAAGAACAGAAAATAGTCCAACAATAATTATTAATCTTTTCATACAATTTTGTTTTTATCGAACATAGATCTCACGATCTTTAAAAGAAACGTGAAAGAAATTTTGCGAAGACTTGAATTCAACACGCCTACTTATACTTTTCTTCCCATTCAAACTAAATCTCAGTTCATGTACTCCGGTCTTGAATTGAGCCTTTACAGGTTTCATAGATAAATTTGTAAGGGAAGCTTTTTCATCAATAATCACATATGCATCTTCTTTGTCACTGGTAAAATATACATTAATATACTTCGGTTCCAAATTTATATCAATATGATTATTCGACCCACTGACAGTTACATATTTTACATATTCTGCATAATTATCACTGCTATTCGATTTTACTTCAATTCTGTGTTCACCAACCTCCAATTCTCTCGTACAAGTTGCATCTCCCACGTAATTCCCATCAATATAAAGATTTGCATTTGGATGATTACAGGCGAAAGAAACGGTTACCGTATTTTTCAAAATCGCTTCTATATCAAACAATTTGTTCTCTTCAACCTTTATAACAGAAGAATAGTCGCCATAACCTTGATGTTTTACAACTAGCTTATGATTACCAACTAAGAATTCTGGAAGATATAAAGGAGTTTGGCCATATGACTTTCCATCAATATACACATCTGACAACAATGGATTACTTGTAATGTTTATGTTTCCTGTTATAGGATTAGGCTTTTCTAACTGGATATAATATTCTTTTTGCGAAGAAGTAATATCTTGATTCTTCTTAGTCGATCTGTGATTTGCCTTTCTTGCTTCAAAAAGATAAGAACCTGAACCTAGTTTCCCAGTCCAAGATCCGTTTCCTTTATACTCGTCATTTACATATATGGCCACATCATTTTCAGTTTTTATATTTACGTTAGAAAAATCAGGAACCATAGCGGGTTTTATTATTGTTGTTTCATTATCCTGCACATTGATAACTTCTTCATAAGCATGATAAAGAGGATGAGCTACTTTAATAATATGCTTACCACTTGAAAGAACAGTCGATTTTATAGGTGTTTTACCAATAAATGAGTTATCAACATAAACGAGAGCGCCGTCCCATTCTTCATTATCAGCAGTTTCAATCCATCCAAATGCAGGAGTTAAGTCTATAGACAAGACCTTCTTTTCATTGGGGTTGTCAATCGTTACCTTACCTGCTGAAGTATGATAGTTCTTGGCAAGAACGCGATAATCATAAGTTCCAAATTTCAAGAACTTTTGGGCAATACCATCAGATACAGGAATCAATTCGTTATTTACTTCTACAATAGCGTCTGTAGGAGTTACCTGAATCACTAAATATTGACTGTAATTTCCTTCTTGAACAATAGTCCTAACTTCACCTGTAACTAGTTTCATCTCATAAGTTCTTGCTGCATCAATAGGGATATTAAAATAGTAGTCCCTTAAAATACCAAGCTGTGGATGCGAGATCGTTATTTTTTTCAGCCCCCTTGGAACATAGACCCATATTTCAGATGGTTTCAGAACAGTTTTCACAATACCCATCGCCCCTCCATCAAAGGAGAAGCCAGTCTGAGTAGTCACTACTTTGATGAGAGCAGCAGTTTCACCGTTCTGATCCTGCTCCATTGTTCCAGAAGTGTTAGCTGTTAGATCTGTGGCAAGCAACTTAAAACTGCTAACAGATATATTTTGAGAATAAATACTCCCTACAAATATTAAAAATAGAATAAGAAAAAATGCTCGTTTCATTATTTGCTTGATAATTCAATTTCTGGTTTTACATTTCTGAAATCAGGCATACACATACCTATTGAGGCTCCGACGTATGTTGGGTCACATATTACGTATTGTTTGCCTTGATACATATAATAATCTGCATTCAGCTTCTGAGAGAAGTTTACTGCAGTGCATTCGTGCATGGGATAATGTACTAAATGCACATCATTCCCTAATAAGTTGGTGACTAAAAAATAATAGAAAATGGCTCTATCTTCACAATCACATTTTGGATAATATAGCGTTTCTTCAACAAAGAAAGGTTTCTCATAGCCGAATTGCTCATCATCGGTGGCATAATCAAATGACTGAATAAACTGAAGAATAAAATTAGCTGCTTCAAGTTCTGACATACCATAGATTAATTTCTGCATCTGATCAAGCACCTGTTTTCTCGCTTTATTGTCTCCCTGAGAGATTGCATATGCAGGAATTGGCATTTGTGGGAATTGAGACATCACTCTTATAAGATTCTCATTAACTTCACCATTAAGTGTCCGCCCAGAAAAACTATGAGAAAATCTTTTTGCCTTATATGGAATTTCAAGAGGTCTCGTCAGAACAAGATTAATGTAATCGCCCGCATCATCAGGAACGGATGGTGTGAAAATGTCCGCGTTTTCATCCAAATTCCCTTCTCCCCAAACGTAATACGGGGTGTCATGTATTAATATATAATTATGAGCAAAAACACGCTGTTTAAAGGGGATCAGATAGAAAAGCCCATTACCGATGAACGATAACCTTACGTCAAATCCGAATTGTGCCATCATATACCAACATATAAAGTTACGAGTGTTGGCATTAGCATTTTGCTTTATTTTTTTGACATAGCTTTGTATCAAGAGGCATAAACACCAGTCATTGAACTTTGCACCAGAAGCTATGTTTGCAATTTGCGGCAGTACCTTATCGTAAATACTTGAATTATTGAGTGTTTCGAAATATGAGAGGAGACTTTCTTTGTCTAATCCTCTCAAATTTCCTTGAATCTTAGCGTCAGGCAATTGCATATTCATCCCACACCATTCAAAGTTTACAATATTTGATGGATCTGGAGCAACAGGCTTGGGTTTATTCGGTTTGTCACCTGTTGTTGGTTCTGATGGCTTAAACTCTTCTGGCACAACTTCTTTAGGTTTGGGCGTTGGCTCATCCTTTTTCTTCTCGGGTTGAACTTTAGGCTTGGGAAGAGGGTACGCTTTGTCCCCCTTAAAGGCTTTGTATCTGTCCCATACACCATTCAAGAACTTGGCGTAATCGTCCATGATGGACTTCCTGAATCCTTGGAAACCTGATAGCATCTTCTCGCGATATGATTGGAAATCATCCTTCTTGTCTTGCGCTACAGCTGATAAAAAAGGGAGAAACAATAATATAGAAATAAAGAACGCCTTTCTCATAATTAGAAGTTTGAAAGTCCGTAAATACCGAAGTCTGGATCCTTTTCAGGCTGCCATGTCCTTACCTTAATAATCGGGCTGTCGGGATTGTTCACGTCAACCATTAGGAAAAGATATCCAGTATCTCCGTATGTGCTAGAATAATAGTCCTGTTTAATCTGTATTCCATAGGTCTCACCGCCAACACCAGCTTTTACAATATCATTATTTGCAAAGCGAATGTTGATGTACTCATTTCCAGCAAAGCAATGCTCCAAATTTCGTAAGTATTCGTTTTTTGTTTGGCGGTTATATTTTATAATCTTGGAATCCAAATATTGTGATTTCTCGATAACATTCTTAGGTCGATTCGAGACACGTCCTGTAATGATAACCGCATTATCATCAAATACATTTCTAACAAAATCTATATCCTTCAATGCATATGCAGTCTTGTATTCTTCCAAGAAGTTTGCTAATATCAGGCGAGCATCCATATTCCAGACACCCTTCATCATGATATCATTGTATGCCTCTTTTCCAAGACCAAACAACACTTCATCTATCTTTAGCTGGTTATTAAATGTGAAGACCACATTCTCAACAAACTTCCTATTATTATTCCTAAAGCCGAATGACATAGTCAGACCACGACAGATAACCTTGTCACCAAGTGAGTTAAATTGTATATCTGCATTATCAATTAATGTGGCTCGCCCGTAATGAATCAATTTTTGGAATTGCCCCCAACCCTTTGTCGTAAAGTGTTTCTGTAGAGTATCGTATGTTTTTTGAGATATTGCCTTAGAAATATCATTCAGTATCCCAAGATGCTTACTATAGTCTCCCTGTTTGGTCTCTGTATTAGTTGCAGATTGATAGTTCTTTATCTCCGTTTTGGGTTGACTTACTATCTGAGGAGCAGATCCGACATTAATATATGAATTTCTGAAAGAAATACCACCAGTAAGAGCCATTACATTTTCCATCTCCCTATCAATATGACTCTCACCTGCAAACTCATATTCACATTTTACTCTCAGATTATCTGCTATCTGACCTGGGCGTAAATCAATTACTCCCTGCCCATCCTTTGCGCTATATATATTACTCCAATCCATACCGTCAAAGTAAGTATAGTCAAAGCTATTTATAGGCTTACCTTTATAACTGATAGACAGGACAATCTCATTTCCCATTCTATTTTCAGGAGTTATTCTGATTTCAGAGAAAATATCATTCATCTTCTCTGGAATCCATGTTGAAAGAAGCCTTTCTTTACCATCAGGGCATTTATATTTGACCTCATTAGAATATTGAAGGCTCTTTAAAAGGCATAAAGACCAGTAATAATAACGAAGGGCATCATCAATCTTTCCTTTCTGCTCTGCTCGCTCTGCACAATCCACCATATCGAAGACCTTCGCTTTGCGTCCCTCGAAAATTCTGGCTATTTCTTCAACCTTAACATATCGAAGCACATGAGCATCTGGCTCATTCTCAATCACTATGCGCTGGGTGTTAGTCAGAGTTGCCTGAGAATAGGTTTTGATTATAGAAGTATATACAGAAGAAGCATCAAGATTCCCGTTTTTGTTCATTTCCTCTTCAACGCTGGTAAATGAACTCTTTACATTCACAGAAATTTTGCTGATGAGGTCTTGCAACGCAGCATCATCAGCTTGCTTTAATGTAGTGCCCCATCCTTCTCCTGACAGGTAATTACTATCTGCCTTTATCTCCGATACACTTTGTGGAAAAGCATATATGCTGGTTACCAATAGGATAAATGATAGAATTGCTCTCATCATTTTAGATATCTATTCCATTAGCTTGTTGGGGTGTTTCTTGTGGAGCCTCAGAAGGATTAACCTTCTCATTGATATATTTGGATATAATATCAGCATACTTTTGAGCTGCTACTGATTCTTTTGCAGCATTCTCAAATGCTTTAACCCTCGCATTCAGAGCAGAGTCTTCGTCGAATAGGAAGAAAGATTGCATTTCATAAGAGCCATCTTTATTTTGCCTGATGATGCTAAAACTTTCTTTGATTTCTCCTCTGATTTCTTTTTCTACAGCTCTTTCGTAAGCAGCATAGAAATGGTCAAATTCAACAGTCAGGTTATCTGCATCGGCTCCCATGTCACTGACGACTCGACCTTTAACCTGAGAGCCAGCCTGAGATGAATAAATAACGCATGCATTATTCATCGCCATTTGTCTTCCAATATTTTTGGATTTGAAAGCACTGGCTATTCCAACTATCTCATAAACATTATCTCCACCTTTATTTAGCTTATCATAGTGGTTTAATAAGGCAACTTCAAGACTTCTGGAACTGCCGAATATCTCCCATCCTCCTTTCTTGAATTCCTTCATTTTTGCTTTGTATTCCTTCTGAAGAGCCTTGTTCAACAAATCATTTTGAGCAAATGATTGAATTTGGCTAAATAAAGCCATCGTCAAAAAAACTAAAAATATCTTTCTCATGATAGTAATAATATGTTTTGATTGTTTCTATTATGCGGCAAAGATACGATAAATAGTTCAGAATCAAAAGAAATAAATATAAAAAAATGATAAAACACATAAAATAGAGGTAGAATTAGTATAAAATAAGAAATCTCGCCCATTTTTTTGAGCGAGATTTCTTTTCTAGTTGAGTCCCATGCAGGACGTTGCGCCGAGTGCAGTGAGGATGGCAGACGCTACTGAGGCGATGATCTGCACAACCCATTTGATAGTTTCTTTCTTAGTCATACGCGGTTAAGATTTTAATGGTTCGACATGTTTTGGGTTAGAGTAGGGGACTCACTCTTTTGTGAGCAAGTCCCCGATAGGTTAAGGATTGACAGGTCCGTCGCCATCGTCATTGATAGGACCATCGCCGGAGTCGTTGCCGCCCTGAGTGCTGCCGCCCTGGGTGTTGTCACCTGTTGATGTGCCTTCGCCCTCGGGATCCTCTACCGTACCTGCATCTGCCGATGTGACACGCTTCACGATGTCGCCGTTGCGGTCGTAGCAGGTAATCTGGATGGCGGTGTCGGCCAACTCGTCCTTCAGATCCTGCGTCGGCGTGAAGATGATGCGGCGGCTCGAGATGAGACCAGCCTTCACGTCCTCCACCTTCTCAACGCTCTTGGCGCGCAGACCGAAGCGCATCGTACCCAGTCCGGGCAGTGCCACAGAGTGGCCTTCGGTTGCCCACGCCTTGATCACCTCACCGGCTGCATCCCAGCAGGCCTTCATCACACCCTGACTCACACCCGAGCGGAGAGCTGCCTCGCGGATCACCTTTGCCTGACTCAGCGCGATGTAGAGCTCGGGACTCATCACGTAGCGGTAAACACCAGCGTCTTCTTTGTTAAACTTTACCAGTCTTTCAACTGCCTTTACTTTTAATGCCATAATTCAATTCTAATTTTAATGGTTAATAAATTGTTTGTTAATTATTTTTACTTGTCGCCGATTGGACTCCTTTTTGCGATTTTACTAGGTAACACGTGCCCGCGCGCTTGGCATTATTTGTCGCCCAGTTAGGCCGCAAATTTCATCTTTTTTCATTGACAATGCAAAGGTACGAATATTTCAAGCAACTTCCAAATAATAATCGAAAAATGACACCTAAAAAAGCACTTTTTGAAAACAGTATAAACAGGCAAATCATCACAAGTGGTCACTAAGGTCATTAAGGTCATTTGTCATTAAGGAATTTGAAAACGGTCAAAACCGCACTATATAATAAAATATATTTTATTATATAGTGATTAAAATGACACATCCGAAATCCTTAATGACATAATGACCAAATGACCTTAATGACCGCAAGACATTAAATTTTGAATAAACATTTGGTGATATGGATTATTTCTATTACCTTTGCAGCATGATGACAAATAACCTATACATAAATATTGTGGACTCAATGTGTAACACACTGATAACCAATATGTTACGCCCACACCTATTTTGTGATAGGTATAAAAAGCTAACATCGTTGTTTAGGCGATTTTGCTCGTCAAACCGCCAGATTCCACTTCTGCTATTGGCTCCATCCTTTAGTGGGAGGGCGTTGTTTTTGTGTCGAACCTTAACGAATCAGACCCTATGAAAGACTACGTAGAGCAATATTTAGAGGCTAAAAGACTCGTCATAGAGCAGAATAGACCAACATGTCAGAAGCGTTTTTTCCAACATGTTGCCGATAAATTCTTGGCTTTTGCTGAGGAAAAGCTGACCGAAAAAGAGCTCAAAGTAGCTTCTGGCATACTGAAAGGGAAGCCTTTACCAGAAATCGGTGCAGAAATGGGCTGTTCAGGCGACAGCATCAGACTATGCTGGCATAAGATAGAACCAGTTCTTCTGGAGCAAATCGACTTCCCTGCTTACCGAAACGAGAACAAGACGCTGAGCGATGAGAATGCACAACTGCGAGATGAGAACGCCAAACTGCGA
>JAEEGJ010019014.1_pt1 | contig 15226 bp, 9 predicted proteins | sample 8958761 | NCBI WGS metagenome assembly JAEEGJ01 (sample SAMN16246546, study PRJNA631951) | gut metagenome | biome: gut microbiome; feature: rumen; material: RS-attached | host: Bos | place: Iran: Karaj | collected 2018-10 | reverse complement strand
GATGTGCACTATATTATTATGAGGATCGATGCAAAGCAAGATATAGTAGATTATAAGATATCTGCTTTATATGCAAATGGTTCAACTGAGGAGTATCAGTTTAATCTGATCAAGGGAAGTCATTACTATAAAGTCCGGATAAGCAATGATTGGGATTGGCATATTTCACAACTTATTGCATTGGGTAGTAGAGAGGATGATAGAGTTAGTAATACGGAATTCTTTATGGCGAAGAGTTTGAACAAATAATTTTTTTGCGAACTAGTGAAAGTGGTATAATTAGTTTTGAAACAATTTATCTGTCGCATGCATTAGTAGTTTGTTAATATAAGCAAGTATAAAACCGGAAACTATGGCAAGGAGTGCAATAATTATGTTTGCAATAAACGGACTATAGAGTGAAAGAAGATAGTCTTTGACTTCTATAGTGAAATCTTGAACACAGTATAATTCAAAGGATATTGATCCAATAAAACGAAATAGCTTTCTTGGTATACTAAGTGTGTTCATTCTTGAGAACAATAATGCCATCAGAGGACATAGTGAGATAGCAATTAAGATATTGGGAAGGAAGCAATTTGAAACTGGTACAAGAACAAACATATTCTTATAATTTGTTACATAAGCAAAAAGCAGACCTGTAATTAATGTGATCACACACAATGATATATGAGTTTTTATCTGATACTTTGTGTCTTGTGACATGGCGATGAAAATACCAAGTATAAATACAGGAATTCTGTTTGTTATACTGTATATATCGGTACGTATTATATCTATCCCCCCAACAGATATGAACAACCATATTTCCAAACTGATCAGAAAAAATGATATAAGGCTTTTGGAACGTGCAGCCAAGTGGTAATATGCAGGAAACAACGCATACAAGAGTATGATTGCAGGAACAAACCAAAGGAAGTAGTATACTGATTTGGTGAAGAAACCCACAAAAGAAATAGCTTTTAGATAATATCCTATAGACCATTCGCCCATTGCTAAACGAAGAGTAGCTATGAAAACAAATGGTAGGATCAATCGGCGAATCCTTCTATAATAGAATTGGCCTATCTTATATTTCTTTCGTGAAGATACTAACCCCATCCCAGAAAGAAAGAAAAAGATGTCTACACCAAGGAAGCCAGTCCTTTTGGCGAACTCTTCAATAAAACTTAGGAGTGGGATGTTAGTAATAAGGGGAGTCCAAGTGTGAAAGAATAGGATGAGCAAGGCCGCTATCCCCATTAGTTCTGTACGGGAATCACATATCAGGGTGTATAAGTTTTCAGATGTTTTATTTGTATTCATAAATACTCCTAGTTTTTTATATAATACTACATTATTATTATTTTGGACAATGGAGAACTAGTTAATATGAGAATGAAAGAAAACAGATTGTATATAATCATACCATGCTACAACGAAGAAAAGGCGTTGGAAGTAACACCACAGCTGTTTTTGGAGGAATTACTAAGACTTATCAATAGTAACATAGTTTCTAAAGATAGCAGAATCCTTTTTGTTGATGATGGAAGTGACGATAATACATGGTCTATCATTCAAAAGTTAAGTAATCAGGATCCGCATTACCAAGGAATCAGGCAAAGCAGAAATCGAGGGCATCAGAATGCTGTTCTTGCAGGATTGATGGAAGTTAAGGATATATGCGATATTACTATTTCGATTGATTGCGATGGACAGGATGATATATCTGTGATGCAACAGATGGTGGAAGAGTATATTAACGGATCAGAAGTTGTGTATGGTGTAAGAAGCAATCGTGATACTGATTCGATTTTTAAAAAGTTTACAGCTGAGTGTTTTTATAAGTTTATGAGATTGTTGGGAGCTGAGGTTGTTTTTAATCATGCTGATTATAGACTGATTTCAGCTCGTGTTTTGCAGGCATTATCTGAGTATAATGAGGTAAATCTTTTCCTGAGAGGGTTGATCCCTTTGATAGGATTTAAGAGCTCAAGTGTTCTTTATGAAAGAAAAAAGAGAATGGCAGGTAAAAGCCATTATCCATTAGGAAAGATGATAGCATTTGCATTAGAGGGTATTACAAGCCTTACTATCAAACCTCTACGGATGATCATGACTTTGGGAATTATTATTGCTCTCATAAGTTTTGCAGGAGCTATTTGGAGCGTAATTGCATGGATGACAGGTGGAACAGTTCCAGGCTGGTCAAGTATGATCTTTATCAGTTGTTTCTTGGGTGGTGTTCAGATGATTTGTATGGGGATTATCGGTGAATATGTTGGCAAGGTTTATATGGAAGTCAAACATCGTCCAAGGTATATCATTTCTGAAAGAACTGGTGAAGATAAAGAAGAAAATAATGGAGACGAGAGCAGGATATGAGACGTTTGAAAGATCATACGTTTGCTGTATGTGCTTATGGAGAGTCACCATATCTTGATGAAGCGGTTGCATCAGTTGTAAACCAGACCCTAAAATCAAGAGTGATCATATGTACATCAACTCCAAATGAACATATAAATGCTATAGCGAGCAAATACAATATAGATGTCAAGATAAATCCATGCGTCGGAGACATACAAACGGATTGGAATTTCGCTTGTAATAGTGCGAATACCAGATATGTAACATTGGTTCATCAGGATGACGTATATTCTCCTAAATATCTTGAATGTTTTTACAAGCGGATAAAAAATCAACGTGATTTCTTGATTTACTATACAGCCTACAGACCATTGAATATGCGAGATGGGATAGGCGATACAAAGAAAGATGCCAACAGTATTATCAGATTTGCTTTGTGTACCCCAATGCTAATACCATATCTAGCAGATAAGAGAATCATTAAGAAGGCTACTCTCTCGTTGGGTAACTCAATCTGTTGTCCAACGGTTACATATGACAGAAAGACAATAGCAGATGAAGATGTTTTCACATCAGAAATCAGATATGATATAGATTGGGATACATTTTGGAAATTTGCCTCAAGAGAAGGACGCTTTCTGTTCGAACCGAAGAATCTGGTTTATTATAGGGTGCATGATCTTGCAACAAGCAAGCAGTGTATTGATAATAGCATAAGAGAAAAAGATGATATATATATGTTCAGTAAGATTTTTTCTCCAAGTTTTGCGAAGATTATCATGAAGGTATACAAAAGAGCGTATTTGAATTATCGCTAGGTGAAACAAGTGGAAAATAATAAATGCAGAATATGCGAAAATACAGTAGACAATAAAGAAGTGGAATTAAACGCAACTCTGTATGGAACTAAAGGTAAATTTCCGTATTTTATTTGCGGTGAGTGTGGAGCATTACAGATTAAGAATGTTCCAGATAATATAGGTGATTATTACAGTACTGATAATTACTATTCTTTCAATATGAGCAAGAGAGAATTTAGGAATGAATTGCTTTTTTGCGAATTAAAGGAACAATATTGCAATAGGAATCTGATCGGTAAGCTCCTTAAATACGTTTATCCGGTCGATTATTCCTTTGTGAAGACAATAAGAAAAAATGCGAGAATACTAGACGTAGGTTGTGGCGACGGACAATTCCTTAAATGGATGAACAGATTGGGATACAAGCGATTGTTTGGATTTGAACCGTTCATCGATAAAGATACCGACATTGGAGATATTAGAATATTCAAAACTGATGTCATTGGATATAGTGGTACAAAACAGTTCGATGTTATAACCATGATCCATTCACTCGAGCATATATATGAACAAAGAGAAACTATTCAAAAAATAAATCAACTGTTGGTCGATGGCGGGAAACTGGTTGTTCAACTACCATATTTTTCGAAGTATTATTGGGAGAAATATAAAACATCGCTCTATACACTTGATCCCCCACGACATTTTTACATCCATACATATAAGAGCATGGAACAGTTGATGCTTCCTGAAGGATTAAGATTGGTTTATTTCAATACAGAATTTGATCCTGCTATTCCTCGAATGGCGAAGAATATAAAAAATGGTCACACCGAGAAGAATAGAGGTACAGGATTTATCTCAGGGACAATTGAATCGATCACATCACATCGTACTCGCAAGAAACTCATAGAGCAGAATGATGGGGCGATAGCTACATTTGTGTTTGAGAAGGATACGCATGAAAACTAAGACGAATGAGATTATAAGGTTATTCGGAGCATCCGTAATAGTTATTATGATACTTTTTACGGTATATGCTCTTAAAGGAATATATCCTTTCGGAAATAACAGCATAGCATATTATGACATGACCCAGTCTATGATTCCCTTGTATTATCATACATGGGATGTTTTGCATGGAACGAAATCGGTTTTTTGGGATTGGTATTCTGGACTTGGAGGTTCAATGGCTGATACGATGGGGAATTTTGTATTCAGCCCATTTAATCTGTTTTTTTTATTTATCAGACGTGAAAGCGTAATGAATTCCATGTCTGTTTTTTTATGTATAAAAATGTCTGTTGCATCTATTGCAATGTCATTTTATACAACAAGAAAGAATAAGGATATATCATGTATTTTATCAATCTTAGCAGGGTTGAATTATTCGGCATGCGGATATGTTATACAGTATTATACGAATATAAATTTTCTTGATATAGTTTGCATTTTTCCTTTCATAGTTTATGCACTTGAACGCATGATGAATGACAAGAAAATGGGTTTATTTAGTATCTTTATGGCTTTAGGATTTATGATAAACATATATCTAATGTTTATGGTGTGCATATATATCATATTTAAGTCATTCTTTGTTATAAAGAAAATTGATAAAACAAGTCGAAGATCAGCATCGGCTCTTTTAGGAATATCAACGATCATATCTTTATTATTGTCTGCCTTTTCATGGCTCCCGATGGCAGAACTGCTTATGAAATCGCAAAGGACACAGACAGCTGCCGGACAGAATGGGTATTTAGATTCAATCTCGATTTTTGCTTGTTATGAGAGTGGACAGAAGCTTTTTATGCTATATGGTAGCGAGTGTATTTTCGCTATAGTCATATGGCTTATGTTATTCAAAAGGAAATCCATATCAAAGTATGTGGATCACATAGTAATGCTAATACTTCTATTGCTTCCTATTTTCATAGAGGGTATAAATCTGGTGTGGCACATGGGGGGATATGTACAATTCCCTATGAGATTTGGATATATGTTACCATTTGAGGCCGTATGCTTACTGACCGATGTTGTCCAGGATGGTGAATGGACAGAAAACGATACTTTATGGAAACGAATAGTGATATACATTTCAATCGCATTTATACCGGTATTGATCATTATTCTTTATAAATTCGAAAATGCCTTTTGCGAATATGGTATACGTAACCTTGATATGTACAATGGATATGGACTTATTATAGCCGTCGTTGCTATTGAAGTATTTATGGCATTCCTGTCAGATAATAGAAGAATAGTTTACTGTATTGTGGGAATTATCATAATAAGTCAGGCATGTATAGGAATCTATTCTTTTGTAGGTCCAAGTAAGGAGTATTCCATAGAGTGTAGCGGAGATTTGTTGAATGAAGCAATAAGTTCTGAAACCATGTTGGCTGACAACCTATTAGATGCCAGAAACAAGGATGCCCAGAATAGTATGATAACTAATTATCCGTTGATAACTCGTACTGCAGCTATATCTAACTGGACATGGGGAACCAACCCTCTGATTTGGGATAATTTATATGCATTGGGGTATTCTATAGCATACACTCGTTTTCTGGACAATGGCGGAACGTATTTTTCAGATATGGTGTTTGGTGTACGAACGATGATATCTGAACAGGTTCAGGATAATTTATTGTATTCATTGAAAAACCAATGGGGTAATAAATTCTATTATGAATATAGTGAACATCTGCCATTTGGAATATTGACAGATTCAGAGATTAATATAACCTATACTGAAGATTTCTTCGAAAACCAGAATATGCTGTTCAAAGCTATAGCGGATACAGATGAGGATTTTATCAGTGAATATTCAATTGGAGATCTGGAGTTTGAAAAAACGGAATTAAATACTATTAAAGCATTTCTGCCAATAACAAAGGAATCTACAATATATATATATTCCCCTGATCATAAGAAAGCATTTTTGACCAGTATAAACGGTGAAATAGTTCGACTGCCATACCTTACCAATACTGAAAATGTGTTTTATCCCTCAATATTTCAAAATGGAATAATAGATTGCGGCACATATTCCAATCAGGTTTTGGAACTTGAATTTGCATTGCCTGAAATGTTTGAAGGTGAAGAAGATACATTGATCGATAATGTAGTAATCGGAACTATGGACATTGGTCTTATGAGGAAAGCTTGTGAGAATATTGGAAAAAGACAGCGCATAGAAACAACATTTGGTAAAAGAAATATGAGTATTAGGGGATATGTGACAGATGCGGGGTATATCCTTTTACCGGTTGGGTATAATGAAGGCTGGAGAGCAAAACAGAATGATGAAGAGATAGAAGTCTTATCCGGACTAAATCATTCATTGATACTGTTGCCTGTGAATAAAGGCGAAATAGATTTGAAATTATGGTTCCTTCCCAAAGGATTTAGAAAAGGGATTATCTTACTTTGTATAGGTATGATTGCTTTTATCGTTATGATCATAGCGAATAAAAAAAGAGCTTTAACTTATTTTACAAATATTTTAGGCAAGATTTCACTTCCGGTATTGTATTCTTTGACGATCGGACTGGTATTGCTCATGTATATTGTTCCAATTGTTGCGTGGTTTGTATTATGATGAAACAGTTTGTGCGATTTTGTGTTGTAGGATTGTCCAACACTTTTTTATCCTATTTATTGAATATGGCAGTGTTGTGGTCTATAAGAGATAAGGGCTGGCATTATGATTATATTGTCGCTAGCCTTACTGCTTTTGTGTTATGTACGCTATGGTCGTATTTTTGGAATAACGGGTACGTTTTTAAAGCTCGAGAGGACGAAATACGTGATACGAGAATTACGATCATAAAGACCTATATTATGTATGGGTTTACTGGCATTTGTCTAAACAACATCCTTTTGTGGTTGTGGGTGGATAAATTTGGCATTTCGAAAATAATTGCCCCATGGTTAAATCCTGCATTTACCGTTGCATTTACATATTTGGTTAGCAAATTCTGGATATATCGATATGATGAAAAAGGATCAATCAAAGAATAAATCATATATACGACTGACAATAATTTCAGCGATTATTCCGATTATAATAATTGGGCTTGTATTCGCTGCTAAGGGAATATATCCTACAGGCCCCAATACTATCCTTATTATGGATATGCAGGCACAGGATATGCCGTTTTATGCTTCGTTGAGGTATTTGCCTGAAGCAGAAAATTCGCTATCGTTCAATGCTTATGGGGCTCTGGGTAATAACTTCTGGGGAACATTTGCTTATTATCTGACATCACCATTGGTATGGCTTTCGACATTAGTCCCACTAGAATATCTTCCTGATTATATCTATGCGCTTACAATCTTTAAAATTGGATTATGTGGTGCAGCATTTTGCCTGTATCTGGTCCGCACATATTATGAAAACAAACATGGTTTTGTAGATGTTTTGTTCGCATGCTGCTATGCATTAATGTCTTACAATATCGCATACTCTCTGAACTTGATGTGGATTGATGGTGTAATCATCCTACCGATTATACTTATTGGAATAGAGGAAATAATACACGACAGGAAACCTACTATATTAATCATATCGACATTTATCTCGTTGTGGTTGTGTTATTATATTTCTTTTATGTCGGCAGTTTTTTGCGTTATATATTCTATATGCAGACTGACTGAACTGAATAAATGGAATGTTAAAAGAATAATATATCTGTTTTGCGGTGCGGTATGTGGCCTTGGCTTATCAATGCCTATTGTATTGCCGGGAATATTGGCGTTGTCTCAGGGGAAGATGAATGAAACGTTCGAAAACAGAAATCCACAGCTGATAAAGTATTCATTTGTAGATATTATCGGACAGCTTTTTTCTGGGAAGTACGACACGATATATAACGATGGCTTACCATTCATTTTTTGTGGAACGATAACAGTTATTCTTGTAGCATGGAGTTTTTTGAAAAAGGGGAACAGAACGCATAAAATAATATATGGTTTGGCAATAGCATTTTATTTTACAGCTATGATGTTTGAACCGGTAGATAATGCTCTCCATGGATTTCGGGAAACTGCTTGCTTTGAAGTGAGATATTCGTATACATTCAGCATTCTATTGCTTATTGTAGCATATAAAGCTTCGGAATCGTTGAGTGAGATGGAAAACAAGATTAGCCATTCAAGGGTAGTGATAACTCTAATCAGTTGTTTTGTGATTGCCGAGTTATTTATGAATGCGTCTATTGTTGTTGCGGGACTAATGATAGAATGTCATTACAAACCAAGAGAAGAATATATTCGCATTCTTCATTCTAAGCAGAATTTACTGAAACTGATAGATGATGATGGGTTTTATAGAATATCTGATGATAATGCATATAGTTATAACGATGGTGCGTGGCTGGGATATAATGGAATAGGATATTTTTCATCTTGTTATAATCTGCCTGTTATGGATTTCCTCGGGAATTTAGGAGAGAACCAGAATCATCACGTCCTAAAAGACCGTAATAGAACGCCGTTTGAAGAGAGCATTCTTGGCTTAAAATACAGATTATCATATATGGGCTCGGATTCCTTGGAAAACATCATTGGGAAAGACGGAGCATATACCCTTTCACTTAATGAGGATGCATTACCCATAGGATTCATGGTGAAATATGACCCGAATGATGTAAAAAAAGGCTTTACCCGGAATGCTTTTGAAAATCAGAATATTGTTGCATGTGAGTTGTCAGGAACAGATAACAGTATTTTTAATGAACTGGAACTGATCAGATACGAGGAGGTGTACCAGGAAGATATTGCTAGAAAAGTGCGGGCTTATGTAAATGTACCTAAAGATTCTGATGTTTGGTTTTATGCAGAATGGGCTGATTATAAGGACAGAAAAGAACACTCTGTTGATAAGGGAGAAAAATCCTCATTAAGGATTAACGGCGATGAAATTGGCGGATTTTTGGCTGATCAGTCATGCTATCTTGTTCATATGGGAAGATTTGCAGATGCTGAGACAATTGAGTTAGAAGCAGAGAGTACGGTATATTTTGGGAATATACATGTAGCTGTTATGGATGAACATGTATATAAGGAGGTTATAGATATGCTCAAAAACCAGCAGATGGTTTTGAATGAGCATCACAATGGAAAGTTTAGTGGCTATATAGATGTTGATAGAGCAGGTACGATGCTGATAACATTACCATATATGCTAGGCTGGGAAATATTCGTTGATGGTATTAAGAAGGAATGCGAAACTTATAGAGATGCGATGATGTTATTACCTCTTTCTGCCGGAAAACATACAATTGTATTAGAGTTTTTTACTCCGGGAATGAATTGCAGTATTATAATATGTATAGTTACATTCATCATATCTATGATTTGGATTTGCATAAGTAGCAATTGGAGAATACATTCTAAAAAATCAGGAGGATCATCTGGTGTACAAGAAACTGAAAAAATGTAAGAATTTTGCAGAAATATATTCTGTTATGGGAGAGCAGGGATTCAGCAAAGTTGCTGAAGTTTTGTTGATCATCCTATGCATATCACCTCTTTTGGCAGGAGTAGTGAATGCATATATGCTGATTGATATATATACATATAATGCATATGAATATAATGACAGGTTTATGGCGATATCCAATACGATTTTTGCATTGATAACACTGTTCATCTTTACTTATACGATTGGTAGAATTCGATATAATAAATGGTATATTGAGGATGTCATTATTCATATAAGAAAAAAAGAGCCTTGGCTGATATTCTGGTTATGTCTTCTCGTATGGGGATTTATTACCAGCCTTCCTGCATATGATATGAGAGGAGCTTTTTTTGGAGCAACTGAGTTATCGGGAGGATATATCTCGCACATATATATGCTGTGTGTGATGGTGTGTGGGTATCTTCTGTCTGAAGAAGGGATAAAGAAACTGTTAAAGGTATATGTGGTAGTTTCTGATATCTTAGCCATTATAATGCTGGCATATCAGTTTGACATCCCGTTTTTTAGGATGTTTACCGCTACTACAGGTATTTCGGTATTCACAAATTCAAATCACTATGGATATTATTTGGCTGTGGCGACTCTTTGGCTTGCCGGACTGTTTTATATAAGTATTGATGAATTGGAAGAAAAAAAGAATTATAAGCCAGTGATTATTTATCTGGTATCCTATGAGATGCATATTTATGCACTAATGATCAATGATACATTGGGAGCCTTTTTTGGAATAGTCTTTGGACTCTTGGCTTTGTTCATATTCTGGTGTATTAGAATGGGACGGATCCGTCCGATGTATTTTTTGCCACTTGGACTACTTGCAGTAACAACGATTTTTAGCTATTTTGGGGCTATTCCATCTAAATTGGGGGGGACAATAGGTCTCAGCTTGGTGATCTTTTTACAGGATCTGTTTAAAGTAGCAAATCAATCCGAAGGATACAGACAGGCGGGGACGAACAGAATACAATTATGGCTTGAGGCTATAAACGCAATATCTCAAAAACCTATACTTGGTTTCGGCCCGGATATGATGATAGACAGATGGGGATATGCATGTGTTAGTATGACACCACATAACGAATATCTGGAGTGCGCACTTTATATGGGAATACCCGGACTCTTAATGTATTTGGGCGGATTGATAACGTTATTTGTCAGCAGAGTAAAAAGGATCAGGAAATTACCACCATACATGATAGTAGCGGCAGGTGCAATAATAGCGTATCTTGTGAGTGCTTTTTTTGGAGTTAGGAAGTATCATACAGTAGATTATCTTTTTTTGTTTATAGGTTTTGTATTCTTAAAGGACAGAATTGATGAAAAAACCGTTAAGTCAGGTAAAAAATAAAGAATACTTAGTATTAAGCTTTATAGTTGGCTTCGTTTGCATGTATATTCATTTGTTCTTTCGCGGAGTTGCAAATGGTGGAACATATAGTTTAATATCAGGAGATATGTTGGAAAATTATATTCCGGCTATAAGAAATCTGTGTCGTGATATCATTAACGTAGAGAGCATAGATTACTCATGGACAATGTGCCTGGGAATGAATACGTCATTATATAATGCGTATTATGCATACAATCCTTTCAATATTCTTTATCTGATATTTTATAATTCTGATGAGAACTTGATCACATTGATAATAATCTGTATAAAAACTGGATTGGCTTCCATGAGTTTTTATATATGGATGAGTAAAGCTAAAAACAATGAGCCAATTTGGACGATTGTATTTGCTTTATTTTATTCGATGTGCGCCTTTCAGGTGTCATATAATGTCATGAATATCATATGGTTGGATGCCATGTTTATATTACCCCTGGTATTTGCAGGGGTGCTTTCTTTATATAAGGAAGGAAGATGGCTTGGTTTATCAATATGTTATGCATACATTTTCGCTTTTCAGTTTTATATGGGATACATAATTGGAGTGGCTAGTCTTTTATACTTTATTTTGTTAGTAGTCATAGGAAAGCAAGCCAAGGGTTTGGGAGTTGTACTAAAATATTGTGCATCAGTAATAATGGCTATAGGGGTTTCGGCTGTAGTGTGGTTACCTGCTTTATACTTCCTATTAAATAACAATCCCTCTGATACATCTGAATATGCAGGTATAAGCGTAACGGTACCACAGATATTCAAAGCATTTTTCTGGAGAGAGCTTACGGGAAACTATTCTGATTGTCCTAATTTATATTCTGGAATTCCTACTGTTTTGTTATTGCCTATATTTTTTATATCAAAAAAGATCGATAAAAGGGAAAAAATGATATATGGGGGATTGCTTCTGCTTTTACTTTTATCATGCAAAAATGATTTTTTGTATCTTGTGTGGCATGGATTTGATGCTCCTAACGGATGGGGATGTAGATTTGCATATATTATTAGCTTCCTGATGTGTACGATTGCAGTGAAAACGTTATCAGAAGAAAGAGTAAAGGGGCTATTGATTTTAGCAATGTCTATTGTCGAATTAGTAATTTATGTTATCGCTAACTATGTTACTCGTGAAGCTGTTCCATCATTAAAGATTCTGGGTAATTCATTCTTTATGGCTGCGTGGATTATAGTAATAATCCTATATTTTAAGTACAAAGATAAAAATATGAATTACTTAAAATATGTATATATACTACTTGCGACAATTGAGTGTACTACAGCGTTTATTGCTCTAGAGAATTTGGAACCCGAATTAAGTGAAATTGATTTTGAACAATGGAGAGAAAGTGAAGGACAGATTTTAGATACACTGAACGACGATTATAGTTTTTATAGAGTTTCTCCTTTGTTGGATTTTGGCCTTAGCACAGGAACTTATTGGGGATTTAATAGCATGTCTTATTTTTCGACTGCTGAGAATCCGGTTGTCAGGAGAGCGCTTGCGAACTTTGGAGTGTATAATACCCCAAGAATGATGCTTTGTTTTGGCTTAACTCCAATAACTAACATGCTCTTTGATGTTAAGTACAATACATATGGGATCGGGCTGGAAAATGGTGGCGCAGACGAATTAAAGACATCCGTTGTAAAAAACGATAATGTATTGGGACTTGGATATATGGTCGGAGGTGAAGCGGAAGACTACAACATTACAGGAGAAAATGTTTTCGAGAATAATAATAGATTATTATCCAAGATGATTGGAGATGAGATAGAGGCATTTAAAAAGATAGAAGATGAAAGAATTGTCAAAGAAGAGTATGGGATCGGCTTTCAAAAAAGCGATAATGGATATTTGATAATTAAAGACAATAACTGCGAATATGAAAACGCATTTCTCAGATTTATAGTAAATAATAGAAAAGATAGATTGGCATATACATATATAGTTAATGAACAATCGATTAAGTCAGAATATAGTTTTTTGATGTCTGGGGGATATGAGAATACATTTCACAGGCTGGGAAACACGACTGTGTCATATATCAAACCGATGATACCTAGCGGAGATGTAAGCATATTGGAGATTTTTCCGATAGGCGATGTTTATGCTCAAAATCTGAAAGATATTCTCTTTTATGAGTATTGTCAAGAAGCGTGTGCGAGTGTTTACAATAAGTTGAGTGAGCATCAGATGGAAATACTTCAGCTCAATGATGGATATATAAGAGGAAAAGTTAAGACAGATGGAAAGAATAAGATACTGTTTACTAGCATTCCTTATGATAAAGGGTGGAGTGTCAAAATAAATGGAGAGGATGCTGAGATTTTCCCAATTCTCAATGAAGCGTTTGTTTCAGTGATTATAGCATACTCAGGTGAGCATGATGTTGAGTTTACATTTGTTCCCGTGGGTAAGCGTTTAGGCATGTTACTGTCGGGCTTATTCCTTGTTGCATATATTGTCCTTATATTATTATCAAAATATGGTATTCGAGAGATTAAAGAGTGTACTGATTAAAAGAAAATATGGATACGTAAGCTTTATAACAGCTTCTCTGTGCATGTGGTTAACACTTTGCTTTTTAGGTCTTGTAGGGTCTGGAGATTATAGCCTTATTGATGGAGACATGCTTGAAAACTATATTCCTGCGATTAGAAATCTGTGTAGGGATATTCTTAGTGGCAATAGTGTGTATTATTCGTGGACCATGTGCATGGGTATGAATACCTCATTATATAACGCTTACTATGCATACAATCCTTTTAATCTTTTCTATCTATTGTTTGATTTTGATGATAATGCTATCACGGCATTTATTATTGTTGTTAAAACTGGATTAGCGGCATTTTTTATGCAACATCTTATGTCGAGTCGCTTTAAGATTGTTGAATACTGGTCAGTTGTGTTTTCGGTTTTATATGCAATGTGTTCATTTCAGGTAACGTATAATATTATGAATATTATATGGCTGGATGCTCTGTTTGTATTGCCGGTGGTAGTTGAAGGCATTTATGCGTTGGTTGATGAGAACAATAAGAAACTGCTGCTCATATCACTATCATATATATTCATCACTCAGTTTTATATGGGATATATGATCGGTCTGGCAAGTCTGATTTTCTTTGTATTGTATTTATGTAATATAAAGAAAAATCTTGATATAAAACAGATGATTAGAACTATATCAGACTACTTGATTGATGTGATTCTTGCTATCGGCGTATCTTCTATAGTATGGCTTCCTGCTCTTATGTTCCTAAAAAATAATAACCCTGCAGATGCGTCAGCATTTTGGGGTGTTGAAGGAAATGTTTTTGATCTGTTATCTCGATTCTATATCGGAGAAGTGGACGGGATATATGCATATAAGCCTAATGTTTTCTGTGGAGTCCTATCAATAATTGGAATACCTTTCTTCTTTATTAATTCCGGAATTCAAAAAAATGAAAAAAGAATGTGGGGAATTTGGGGAGCGGTAATGTGTGCTTCATGTGTGGTTGCTCCGCTATACATATTTTGGCATGGTTTAGATGCACCTGACGGGTGGGGGTATCGTTTCGCATATATTATTTGTTTTATTGCTTGTATTATGGGGGCTAAAGCATTCAGCAATGAAGACAAGAGCGCTATAAGCAAATTGATCGCAATTTCGGTTGCTGAAATAATCTTTTATATTGCATATAAGTATATAGGTTCAAGTATAGAATTAAATATGATTTTGGCAAATGCCATCATGATTATTGCATGGACAACCGTTCTTGTTCTTATTAATAAAACAAAAATTATTGAGACTGTAATATCAAGGAGTTTGATTATTACACTTGTATCTATTGAGTGTGTATTTTGCGGATACTTATCGTATTATCGATGCCCAGATCTGCAACCAAATCTGTGGCGGGTAATGTTTGACACATGGAATTTTAGCGAAAAGAATGCAGTAAAGAGCTTGAAGAGTGACCATGACTTTTTCCGGGTAAACTATTTATATGACTATGGTATTAATTCGGGCACATATTATGGCTACAATTCTATATCTGATTTTTCATCCGCAGAGAATCCTAGTGTAAGATATACAATGTCAGCACTGGGACTAAACTCCACACCGAGGATGTTATTGAACCATGGATTGACTGATGTGACCAAGATGCTCTTTGATGTGAAATACGATGTAATAGGGACAGTCTTAAAAGAAAACCTGACTG
>JAEEGJ010019012.1_pt1 | contig 15228 bp, 9 predicted proteins | sample 8958761 | NCBI WGS metagenome assembly JAEEGJ01 (sample SAMN16246546, study PRJNA631951) | gut metagenome | biome: gut microbiome; feature: rumen; material: RS-attached | host: Bos | place: Iran: Karaj | collected 2018-10 | reverse complement strand
ATTGCAAGAGAAACAGCGAATCCCTGGATAGCACCAGTTCCAAGCTGACTCAAGAAGATAGCAGCAATGAATGTTGTAATGTTAGAGTCCATGATTGCCCAGAATGCGTTATCAAAACCCATTGCAATAGCAGCTGGACGACTCTTACCCTGACGAAGCTCTTCTTTGATACGTTCAAAAATAAGTACGTTAGCATCAACGGCCATACCGATTGTAAGAATCATACCGGCAATTGATGAAAGTGTAAGTGTAAGATTGAAAGCAGAAAGGATTGAGAACATCATAAAGAGGTTCAAAACCTGAGCAACAACAGCGTTGATACCAGATGCCTTGTAGTAAACAAGCATGAAGATAAGGATGAGGCCAAGACCAAGAAGAATAGCCTTTGCACCTGCACGGATAGCATCTTCACCAAGAGAAGCACCAATAACCTGCTGGCTTTCTACCTCAAGAGGAACGTTGAGCCAAGCTGTCTGAAGTACCTTCTTAATGTTGTCTGCTTCTTCATAGCTGAATCCACCAGAAAGTGATACTGAACCACCTGTGATTGCTGTCTGAATACGAGCGTTAGACTTAACCTTGTTATCGCTTACGATTGCAAGATTTTCACCAACGTGAGCTGCAGTGAAGTCACCGAAAATTACAGCACCTTCACCATCGAGGTTGAAGTGAACTTCTGGCTGATTTGTAAACTCATCTGCACCTACGATAGCAGACTTAACGTGCTGACCATCAAGAGCGATTTCCTTCTTTACAACAACCCAGTCATAGCGTTCATCAAGACCGTATTCATCTTTTCTATATTCACCAAATACTTCGCAGTCTGCTGGAATTACTGATGGATCCATCAATTCACCAAGAGCGTTGAAAGTATTTGCAGGATTCTGAGCATAGTATGCTTTGAAAGCATTTGTAGCGTCTGTATCAACGAGACGGAAGTTCAAAATACCCTTACCCATAATCAATGTGTTGATTGCGTCTGCCTGAGCAGCACCTGGGATTTCAATATAGATTCTGTCATCGCCCTGCTGGCGGATAACAGGAGAAGTAAGACCGAACTTGTCGATACGGCTAGAAAGGTTTTCAATAGCGTTAGCCATAGCTTCTTTCTTGAAGTCTGCTGCATCTTCTGAAGCAACTGCGTCGCCCATAGAAGCAAGTGCAGCATCAAGATCAGCCTTTACGATGATGTTCATACCACCAGAAAGGTCAAGTCCGAGTTTTACAGAATTTTCATAGTAGTGCTTAGCTTTAAGAATCTCTTCTCTGTAGCGTGTCTGGAAAACAGTCAAAAAATCAAGTTCGCTGTCATAAGCAGACAAAACATCTTTCCATGTAAGCTCAGAAGAAACCTTCTTATCAAGAGCCTTGAATCTCTTGCTTACATCTTTCTTAAGCCATGCATATTCATCAGAAACCTTTTCTGACAAATCCATTTTTTTAATTGCGCGTACATCTTCTGCAGCTTTGAGTTCAGCATAGTTCTTAATGTTTTCTGTTGAACCTAAAGCGAGCTGCTGAACTTCCTTTGGTGTTCTTCCGTACCAGCTGATTGATGGCCAGAGGAAAACGAAACAAAGGGCGATAACAGCCAGCAGAACCAATAAACGAGTTCTCTTGTTCATTTTTTTTAAAACTCCAATTCTTTATTTTTCTTCAGCTGCATCAGCTTTTTTTGCCTTTTCCAGGTCTGAAGATTTTTTACCTTTAAAAAGTTTTTTGTTTTTTGCTTCTTCAGCAAGTTTTGCTTTTTCCTCTTCAGTAAGTTCTACAGAAGAAATAGCAGTGCGGTTGAATTCAAGTTTACAATCGTCATCAACTTTTACGATTACAGTATTTTCTTTTACAGAAGATACAGTTCCGTGAATTCCACCAATGGTGATAACCTTATCGCCCTTCTTCAATGCATCAAGCATTTTCTGAGTTTCTTTCTGTTTCTTGTTCTGTGGACGAATCAAAAAGAGATAAAAGATTACGATAATGAGCAGAAAAGGAAGAAGACTTCCAATAAGTGAAGATGATGTAGACATGCTACCTGCTCCACCTGCCTGCAAAAATGGGATAAAAGACATATTACATTTCCATCCTGTTTTTAAAATCTGATTATAAAATCAGTCTGAAAATTATAACACGATTTATTTTACAAATCAATGGTAATTTTTTCCATTATAAGAGGCTATCTATTGGATTAACTTGGTTAAAGCTTCGTTGAGTTTTTTGAAAGATGAGTCGTTCGGATTTATGGCAACAACCTGTCGCAGATAGTACTGTGCTTTACGGTAATCCTGCTTTGCGTAGTAAAGCTCGTAAAGGCGGAACAGCGCATCACTGTTACGAGGGTTTGCAATAAGGCTTGAGCGGAGATCTGCAAGAGATTTTTCTTCGGTCAACTGAAGATAACTTCTTCTATAATAAAGATAACTTTTTACTTTTGATGAAGAGGTGTTCATAAGAGAATCAATATACTTAAGAACAGAATCTCTGTTTCCTACCATACTATATGCAAGAATGTATGACTGAAGCAGAACCTCATCAGAAGGGTTTGCATCATACTTTAGTTTTGCATACTCGTAGGCTTCGTTATATTTATTCATCTTAATGCAGACGTTTACATATTTTTCAACAACTGCAGAACTTACATTTCCCATGGCAATAAGATTTTTGCTTGCGGCATAGGCTTCCTGCCAGTTTTCTCTTTGAATAAGACCATCGAGCGCATAAGTCATTGCTTCAACATTACCAGGCTTTTTCTCAAGAACACGGGCTGCAAGTTCATCTGCATATTTACCGGCTACAGGAGAATCTGTTTCAGAAGAAATGCGGGCTGCAAACATAAGGGCATCTGTATTATCCGGATACATCTGAAGTGCCTTCTCTACTGTCTCAGAAGCAGCCGCTGTATTTTTACTCCAGTCCAGCTGAACACGGGCACGAAGAACAAGGTAATCTATAGAAGAACTATCCTGACGCGCATAAACATCAAGAAGTGAAACTGCGTGAATATAATCTTTCTTTTCCACAAGGATTTTTGCACGGAAGAGCAGGAACTCAAGATCGTTCGGAGTCTGCTGAAGAACACGGGCTACATAAAGCTCTGCTGAATCGTAGTCTCCGGCATCAAAAGAGATGTAGGCATTCTGCTTCAAAACAGCAATATCATTAATAGTATTATCTATTGAATTTAAAATTTTTGAAGCTTCTGAAAGCTTACCGTTTGCACGGAGAATACGAGAATAAGCAAGACTGATTTCTGAAGTCTTTGGAGAAACCTCATAGGCAGCGGCCATATATTTTTCTGCATTTTCAAATCCACGTTTTCGCTCATAAACCATTGCAAGAAGATAATTTGCAAGGACAGAATCTGGCTGAATCTGAAGCGCAGACTTTAAAGCAGCTTCGCAGGATTCAATAATCGAAATATCCGAAGTAGAATTTACAATTACAAGGGCCGGAAGCAAGGTGGTAAGAAAATCAACATTACCTGTACTTGAATCAAATACTCCCTGCTTTACAGAACTGATTGCACCAGTATACGGATTTTCTGCAGTTACAACAGGAATGTCCCAGGTGATTTTTTCTGATGGCCAGACAAGCTTCATAATTTCCGAAGAAACCACAGCAAGAACGTTTTCATACTCTTCGTATTCCCCGCTCTTCTGACGCATCAAAGACATTGCTTCGCGCAAAGAATCCGGGCTTCCGTTCTGAACCTTTAAAAGAACTTCAGGATTTACCTTAGAAAAATATTCTCTCTGATTTTTCCCGGTTGGAAGCTTATATGAAGTATCGTCTACAGAAACTGTTGTATTTGTTTCAGCAGAAGCAGAAGTTTCAGTTTCCTTAGTTTTCTTCTTCTTTTTTGAAGCAGAAAAAACCGGACTGCTTATAATAAAAGCAGCCAGCAGCATGAGGATTCCCGTTTTTACCCAAAAAGTCTTTACCAACTTCTATTCCCGATTACTCGTCTTCTAATTCTGAATTGAAAGATGCCTCTTCATCTGCAAATACACCTGTCTCCTCATCAGAAAAAACAAGCTCTTTATGCTTCTGCTGTAAAAAGAAAAACACAATCAGAAAGACAGCGATCAGCAGCATAAACAGCGGTCCAAGTGTACTTGCAACAGTTTTAAATGAAAGCTTTATAAGTCCGAAAGAAAACAATGAATACCAGCAGCCCATTCCAAACAGAGTAACTGATGGAATTAAGTATCCGAACTTAACAACTTTATATTTCCATCTGCCTGCAATAAACCACAGAAAACCGGCAGAAATACCAAGCAGCGGCCACAGTTCCTTAAAATCAAAAGAAAACAGTGTATATGCAATCAGATATATAAGGCTCCAGCTTAAATAAAGAAGCCCCATAAAGAGATGGAAAAATTTCTTAGTAATGTTTTTTGCAATGATAACGGTTGCCAGTCCAATTCCTGCATTAATAATGAGGAAGAAAATATTTAAGATATTTACAGGTTTAGAAACAGGATGAATAATTGCTATTGCTGTACAGCCGATTGCAAAGAGTATTCCAAAAGCGATAAGGAAGTAAATTGATTTTATATTCTTTTCAATATCATTCATTGTGGCTCAATCCCCTATAAAATATAACACTCAATTACACCGTATATGTGCAAATTCCCTATTCTTTTTTCAATAATACTAGTAAAAATTAATCTTTACAATAACAAATCACTATGATAAATTCAAAAATATGAAATTAAAAAGACTTCACACTTGTGTTATATATATATTAATTTTTACAATCCTTACCTTATTTTCGGCCTGTAAAAACCCTAAAAATACAAAAAAATCAGAAGCAATTCAGAGCCATCAGCAGGAACTTCAGAGCCTTTTAGACTCTCAAACCTTCAACGGAAAGCAGAAATATTCACTTGTAAAGCAGATTGCAGATACCCTTAGAGATGAAAAAGATTATCAGGGACTTATTCTGTTTCTTACAGACTGGGTAGATAAAAACCCGGATGATATGTACAACTCTTACTGGCTTTTGATGACTGCAGACGCATATCTTTCTCAGGGCGCAGAACCGGTTGCAGAGTATTATTTTGACAGAATCCTTCAGCAGTGCCCTGACCTGCTCATTAAAGGGAACTCGGCACACTTTATCTGCCTTCAAAAGCTGATTCAGATCAGTAAAACTCCGGCTCATAGAATTAAATACTTCAATGAACTTATCAGCCGCTTTCCACAGAACGTAAATACGACAGAGCTTTACCTTCGTCTGGCCCTTGAATATCAGAATGACAGCCAGTGGTCTCAGGCTCTTAAAACCTACTCTCTCTTCCTTGAACAGCCGGATGCCACAACAATTCAGATTGCCGGTGAACCGGATGCCTATAAGAATGCCCGCCACCTGGTAGACTTCAACAACTCTTCTAAAGACTGGACTTTCGAAAGCCTTTCTGCTCTTGAAGAAGCCGTTAAGAAAGCTATCCGCAATTATGACTGGCGTGCTCTTGACCGCTATAAAGCTAAAGTAAACTTCTTCTCAATGTCATGGAAGCAGGATGAAAACGACGCAAACTCTCAGGAAGAGTTCTCTATGTTTTCATGGATGAGAGGAAAACGTATCCGCTACAACGAAACTCTGGACGAAGCTTCTAACCCTAACGAAGCATATCTTAGAACCTGGGGATGGAACTCTTACGTTCCTGTATGGTATCTGTATTTCCGCAAAGTTGACTTCCCGCTTGACCCTGATATCCACGGTAACTGGGAATGGGCCGGAATCTATCTTGGAAATAAACTGTAATGAAAAAACTTCTGCCTGCATTTGCTGCACTTCTTGTTTGTACCTCGTTATTTGCTGAAGAGACTTCAACACCTTCAGAAGTCTCAGAAACCTTTGCCGACGCAGAGTTTATTGAAGATGAAGAACCAGTTGAAGAAGACGAATACTTTATTGAACTCTTAAAAACTTCCCTTCTCCCTGAATTCCATTCCATGGAAGCAGATGAGGCAGCAGCAAAACTTACACACACTCCCCTTTCATTTATTTCAGAAGAAGAAATTGCAAAACCTCAGGTTGAAGCCTTCCGCAAAATGTATCTTTCTCCTAAGTGGAGCGCACTTTTAAGAGGCTATCTTGAAAGCGCAATGGAATACAGACTTTATGTACGCAAGGCCGTAAGTGATAAACAGCTCCCAGAAATGCTTGAGTATCTTCCGGTAGTTGAATCAAACTATAAGACAAACGCAAAGTCCCGCTCGGGTGCGATTGGCATGTGGCAGTTTATGGCAAACTCTGTCTGGCCATTTCTCACCCTTAATGATTTTGTAGATGAACGCCTTGACCCATGGAAATCTACAGACGCAGCATTAAAAAAGCTCACCGACAATTACAACGTATTCAACGACTGGCTGCTTGCAATAGGAGCCTACAACTGCGGAGTTGGAGCAATGAACAAGGCAATTAAAAAGGCCGGCGGAGTAAAAGACTTCTGGTATCTTGCAGAAAAAGGATACCTTTCAAAGCAGACTGCAGACTATGTTCCAAAGCTCATTGCCATTGCAGACCTTGCCATTAACAGTGAATATTACGGAATTGATATTCCAGACCATAACGAAGAATACGAAGTTCTTGAAAACGAAAAGAACGGAAACTTTGATTACGTAACAGTAAAAAAAGCCTACTCAATCAATCAGCTTGCACAGGAAATGAGGATGGATACCGCTACCCTCAAAAGATTAAACCCGTCGTTCACAATGGGAATGACCCATCCTTCAAAAACAAGCGAAATCCGTCTGCCACTGGGAATGAAACAGTCTGCAGAAGATGCCCTTGCAAACATGACTCCTGTTGAATTCCCTATCAAATACACTGTTGTAGCCGGAGACTCTCTGTGGTCAATTTCAAGAAAGTACAAAACTACAGTGGCAGCCATCTGCGAACTCAACGGCATCAAAGAAAATGCAATTCTTAAAATAGGAAAAATACTTTATATTCCTTCAAAATAAGCCGATGTTCTGATATAGAGGTATATCATTATGTCCAAAACATTATCTGCCCTCGCAGGTGTCATTTTATTAACAGTTACTCCACTCATTGCACAGACAACACAGCAGTATGACACTAAAATAGAAGCAATCAGCTCAATCAACTGGATTACAAAAGAATTCGTTACAAATATTTCTCTGGACGCAAACAAGGCTGATATTCAGATGCCTTCCGGAAAAAAAGTAGCTTCCACATACATCAAATCAAAAATGCTTCCTTTGATTCAGCCTCCTCTGCTTTCACTTTTTGAGAACTCTGAAAACGATCTTTCTGAAGCAGTTATTAACGGAGACCTTGTTCTGGACCAGGTTTACAGCTTTATTATGGGCGGCCACAAAACTCCGGACGTATTTTCTAAAGACCTCAAATATCTGAACACAACAAACACAACAAATATAAATGATATTGGAAAGCTTCTTGTAAAGCACAACTATCCGTTTAATCCTCAAAAGCCAATTGATTCAGTTCCTTCAAGAGCCTTCAGCGGAATTATTATTGATGCCCGCGGAGCTTTCCCGGTTCACGGTGAATATGTAAAAAGCGATGTTTATGCCTGCTTCTTCCCTCAGATTTGGGATGACCAGATGAACAGCATTTATGAAAAGAACACCGTAGCTCCTTCTACAGTCGTTACAAAAGGTCTTGTAGGCTATCACTATTCAGATGACATATCCTTGTATGAAGACCGTGTTGGTTCAGACCCGCTGTACATTAAAGCAACTCAGGTATATGGCCGTAACCGCACCGACCCGATTATCAAGCGCCGCGACGCACTGAAAATTCTTACAGTGCCGGAAAATATTAAGCTTTTGCAGGAAGGCCGTGTTGTAATTCTTCTTGATAAAGAAAATCTGATTTATGATATTTCAGTTCCAGAAAAAACTCCTGCTTACTACGTAAAGTATGAAGCAGTTAAACAGTACTTCTACGAGAATAAGATTCCAGGTGTAACCGTTTCTGATACAAGCATTGGCTTTATGTTCGACGTAAATCTCCGCTTCTATCCGGATTCGCCAGAGCTTCTTCCAGATGAAAAAGGACGTATTGAACTTATTGCAGAACGCCTTAAAGAGATTCTTGAAGATGAAGGTTATTCAATTTTGATTGAAGGTCATACCGCAGATGTAGGAAAGCCTGTTGGTCAGTTGAACCTTTCTATTGAACGAACACGAACAGTTATGACAGCCCTTATTAATGAAGGACTTGATGAGAAAATCTTTACATACAAGGGATATGGTGGAACAATGCCGATTGCCGACAATGACACAGAAGCCGGCCGCGCCCAGAACCGCCGCGTAAGAATTATCGCCCGCCCTCGCGCCACCTACATTCAGCGCGACTGGAACTAGCGCTTTTCTTCTTCCGACTTTTTCGTCTTTTTAGACCGTTTTTCCATATACATAAGGGAATCAGCCTCGCTTAAAAGCGGGGTTATTTTATATCCCATTTTTGGAGACGGATAAGAAACAAAGCCCATACTTATAGTCAGAGGGAAGCCCTGTTCGTTTCCGCCAGACCAGATACGGCAGTCTTCATCAATCTGTTGGCGAATATGTTTAAGGGCTGTTTTTGTAAGACCCGGACAGATAATTGCAAACTCATCACCACCAATTCTTGCAATAACATCGTTAGAACGGAAATTGCTTTTGAGGATGATTGATTCAGCAAGAATTGCACGGTCTCCCGCTTCATGGCCATACTCATCATTAATTTTTTTAAGCCCGTCCATATCGCAGTAAATAACTATACCGCTCTGCCCCATTGCCTTTGCAAACTTAAGGGTAGTTTCACCGTAAGAATAAAATCCGCGGCGGTTATAAAGGCCGGTCAATTCATCTGTACTGGCAATAAGGTCCAGCTCGTCAATCTTTTTGCGAACTCGGGAAGTTTCATTGTGAGCCAGAGAGAAGGAATAAACCGAAGCAATTGTAGATGAAAGAAGTTTTACGAACATATCATAAATGATAGAGTCGTAAGAACCAGGTCTGATAATGATATATCCATACTGCAGAGTACTGTGGTAAATTGTGAATACCATTACGCCGTCTGAATCTATCTGAATAATTCCATCAGGAAGCATTTCTTCTTTCGGATTACACTTAATCAGTTTCTTTTCTACAGAGGAATCAAAACCGGTTTTATCATCAAAACCTGCAAAAAGGTGTGCATTCTTTGGAAGATGGAAATACTCAAATGGAACCGGAGTTTCTATCGGCTTTTCATAAAGAACAATGGCGCAGGCCGTAATTCCAAATGAGCGCATATCATCATTGATTCTGTTACGCAGCTGATCATAAGTCATATCAGACTGCATCTGTGTATAAAAGTTTGTTGTCTGATAAAACTCACCCTTCTTTCTATACCATTCAGTACCCGTACTTGTTCTTAAGTAAGGCTTTGTTTCATCATCTTCAAATTCAAAGTTTCTTGCATGAAGGGCATTCTTGTCATAAGGCACACGGCGGGTAGACTCACGCATAACAGGAATTGCAGTCATAACAGAAAGCTTATCTACAGGCTTACCGTTAATCTCTTTAATAAGATTCATTCCGGCAATATACCCCTGACCTTCAAAGTTCTGTTTAATCGTAGAAAGAGTTGGAATACTGATATCAGAATTTGCAAGATTATCAAAACCAAGAACCACAACATCATCCGGAACCTTCAGTCCGATTTCTGCACAAAAGTCCATAGCCGCAAAAGCCATTTCATCATTCATACAGATTAAAGCGTCGTAGTCAAAAACTCCAATTTCCTTATAGATCTGGCGAAGGTCTTCGAGAGCAGGTCCGTAACTTAGCATAGATTTCCATACAGTAATTTCATCATCACTGATTCCATGCTCACCGAGAATTGTCTTAATGTTCTTAAGGCGGTTTTTAACTTCCGAAGAATTTCCACGAACGCTTAAAATACCAAACTTTTTACATCTCTGGCGATCAATAAGTTCTGTAATGATTGATTCATAGGCATCATGATTATCAACTATAATAGAAGGAACGCCTGGAATTTCCATTGAGATGTTTGTGATTGGTAAAGGTTTAAATGATTTTATATAAGAAGCGACTTCATTCTTATTCAGGGAATGCATAATGGTTCCCGAAATAAAGATAGCGCCATCCAGATTTTTTGAGGAAACAAAAGAAGAAACTGCTACATTCTGATAGTCAAAACCACCACTGAAATCCTGCAGTTTACCAATTGTAAATACAATAAGCTCGGCAGATTTTTCCTGACAGGCGAGAGAAACGCCCCTGATAATCCGCTCAGCATATTCTGAGACTACGTAATCGATTAATAGCCCTATTCGCATACTCTCTCTCATAACAAATTTGATTTTTTAATAATTATTTTTAAATATATTTTTAACTTTTTGGGCTACTTATATTTTAGTGTACAATTTGTGATTTGTCTAATCTTTTATAATTTCCAGGGATTTTGCCTGATATTTAGGCAAAAACTTCTTTCTCTGGCCAGTCGCAAACTGAACTTCTATCACATATTCACCGGAATTTGAGTATGCCGCAACAACTGCCCCATCCCCATAATCATCATGATAGACGTGAAGGCCTTTTTTCCACTTCTGAGCAACGGCATCTACCTCTGCCCCATAGCCGTCTGAGACAGAAGAACGGCCCATTCCACTTCCAAAGCCAAAAGGTGCCTGGCCGATTACTGTAAACGCTTCAGCAGCCTCTTTAATAAATGGACTTGGACGCATAAAATCCCAGCGGCCGTACAAACAGCGCTTTGATGTTGAAGTTATATAAAGTTCATCGCGGGCTCGGGTAATTCCAACGTAGAACAGGCGGCGTTCTTCTTCAAGCTCGGCGCCTGTTTTTTCCATTCGCGGGAACACACCTTCTTCAAGACCGGTAATTATTACCTTATTATATTCAAGACCTTTTGTATTATGCAAAGTGATGAGGGTGACAGCATTATCTCCCACTGCCTGATTTTCTGCATCGAGGGTACGGTCAAGGTTGATTGCATCAAGGAACTGAAGAAGCCCTTCCATTGTACACTTGTACGGAACTGCAGTATTTACAAGCTCCTGAAGGTTCTGTACACGGGTCGTTCCTTCAATTTCATCTCCCGCACGATGATATTCATCAAGGCTTGAGTCGTGAATTACACGTTCAATAAAATCTGAAAGCGGTTTGTTTTCGTCAAAGCAGTTAGCAAGAGTATCAAAAAGCTTGATAAAGCCATCTGCACCCTCTCCCGCCTTTTTTGAAAGACTATCCTTATGAGTTCTGATATTTTCAAGAAGGTCTGAGTAAACAGGAGCGCCCTCTGCATTAAGAATTACGGCGCTTTCCATAAGCTTATCCTGTGTTTTGTCTCCAATTCCACGAGTTGGCTTATTTATAATTCTTCTGAAAGAAATTTCATCCTTATGATTTGCAAAGAAAGAGATATAAGCAAGGGCATCTTTGATTTCTTCACGCTCATAGAATTTAAGAGAACCTACTACGACATAAGGTATTTTCCTGTGAAGGAATTCTTTTTCAAAACCAAGAGACTGCGCATTTGTACGATACAGCACAGCCCAGTCTGAATAGTTTGCCCCGCCCGCAAGAGACTTCATCACCAGGTCTGCAACAAAGGTAGCTTCGGCATTCTGATCTGGCAGGAAGGCAAGAACAGGCTTTCCTCCGCCCTCACGGTCTGCAATCAGAGTTTTTTCGAGGCTTCCGTGATGGTTCTTTTTTACTACGAGGTCTGCGGCATGAAGAATACTTGCCGTTGAACGGTAGTTGCGTTCAAGCTTAATAATTTCTGTTCCGGGGAACTTATCCGGGAAGGTCAGAATGTTTTCTACCTCTGCACCACGGAATTTATAAATGGACTGGTCATCATCACCAACTACACAGACATAAGTACTGCTTCCCTGTTTTACACCGGAAAGACTCTGCAAAAGTCTATACTGTGCAATGTTTGAGTCCTGATACTCATCAACCATTATTACCTTAAAGCGGTTGTGAATATAATCTGCAATATCACTATAAGCTTCGAGAATCTGAACAGGCAGCATAATCAGATCACCAAAATCAGCATTACCTGTAGCACGAAGTCTTTTCTGATATTTTGAATAAATGTCGTTTAAGTCAAACTCACTGCCAATCATGCTTAAATCATCTTCTGGTGTGAGGCAGTAATCTTTTGCAAGAGAAATCTGATGTGCGGCAAGACGGATCTCTTTTGTTGAAAGAGAAGGCTCTGCTTTTTTAATCAGAGTGGCAACGTCATCATCATCATAAACTGTAAAGGAAGGCTCAAGGCCCGCATGCTCTGCATATTTACGAAGAAACCAGGCACCGAATGAGTGGAATGTTTGAATCTTTGCATCGGCGGCGCGTTCGTCCAGAGCAACGGCACGTTCGCGCATTTCGTTGGCAGCCTTTTTAGTAAAGGTTACCGAAAGAATGCTCCACGGGTCTATGTTTTTCTCTTTGATGAGATACGCAATTTTAGTTGTAATTACACGGGTTTTACCTGAACCGGCACCCGCAAGAATTAAAAGAGGAGAGCCCTCGTGTACAACGGCGGCTCTCTGTTCTTCATTCAGTTTGTCGAGATAATTATTGTCTGGCATGTTTTTTCTTTTTTTCTTTATAGAGTTCTTTGTCTGCCTGAGAAAGCAGTTTCTTCAGAACGCTTGATTTCTGAAGGTCTACGGCACCGAGGCTTATTGAAAGTGTAAATGGAAGCTGGTTTTCAATCGAAACCTTTTTACAAAGCAGATCAATCTTAAGCTTTGTATTTTCCACATAATTCATTTTCATTCCAAGCGCTACAATACCAAACTCATCTCCACTGAGACGTCCTACGACATCGGAAGAACGGAAAATGTCTTTAAGAACTCTGGCCTGAAGCATGATGGCTTTATCACCCATTTCATGACCATAAGTATCATTAATCTTTTTAAGGCCATCCATATCTGCAAAGAAAATTACACCAGAAGTATCTGTTTCCTGCAGAAGGTCAAGGGCAGCCTGGCCCTGCTCTATAAAGCCGCGGCGGTTAAGAATACCTGTCAGCTCGTCCATGCGAGACTGAAGAGCAAGGTCTGTATTTTCGCGTTCAAGATTGCGGCCTTCCTGAAGCTTACTTGTATATTCATAAGCCTGGGCAACCGCATTCATTATGATTTTCAGATATACGTTATAATCTGCAAATTTATTTTCTTTGATTCGGCACAAAATATAGCCATAATAAGTTTCACCAATGAAGATTGGATTAAGCAGGAAGATTCCGCTGATGTCATCCATAGAGCGTGCAGAGAAAATCTTTTCATGAGGATCAACAGAAAGTCCCGGTCTGAAGATTTCAGTGTTCGCTACATCAGAATAGAACATATGAAGTTCAGCTTCATCCGGCATAACAAATTCCTGCTCTGAATCGATAATCTGAACATCTTTGAAAAAATGAATTGCAATTCCGCTTAAGGCACATTCACTGGCAATGTACTTAAGACTGAAGAACATCTGCTTGAGGGTATTAAATCCGCGGATTGTATCAAGCAGAGTTACTACTGTATTTTTTTCGTTCAGCGCATTTACAAACTGCATTACACCGTTTGTCTTATCATTAAGGTCTGAACAGATGTCACCGTCAACATTTTTGTAGGCAGGAATAGAATGCTCCATACCAATACAACCGCATGACTGGCGGAACTTTGGAACGAGAGGATTAAAGATTTCTTTTTTCATCTTCTCGCCGTCCAGGAGTCGGTCTACCATTTCGGCAGCTTCATAGCCCTGACTGTAAATATCCTGATTGATTGTAGAAAGTTTTGGAGAAAGCATGCTTGCAACAATTGCATCATCAAAACCAATAACCTTTACATCTTCTGGAACACGAACGCCAATTTCATCAAAGGCGCGCATACAGCCCGAAGCCATCATATCATTTGCACAGACAATTGCATCAAAAGGAATTTCATTTCTAGATTTAAAGCGGGAAATGATTTCATCATGAGCCTTAAAGTCTGTAAAGTTTCCGTCGTAAACCATCTCCGGGTAGAAGGTAAGTTTACTGGCATCTAAGGCTGCTGTAAAAGCATCATAACGTTCAAGAGCTTCTTTTGATTTTGTTTCATTTGCAGAAAAGAAAGCGATTTTCTGACAGCCATGTTCTTTTTTAAGATGGCTTACAATATCTTTAAAACACTTACGGCAGTCTGCCTGAATTGCATAACCGTTTTTTGTCTGTGGATCGAGTGCAATAGAAACGATTGGACGCGGCTCATATAATTTGAGCATTTCGCGAAGTTTATCTTCGCTCATTTGAGAGGCATAAATTCCGCTGACACAAATTACACCATCAATTTCTTTAGACTTTGCATATTCAAAGCCAGTGCAGTACTGATAGTCAAACGCACCTGTATTAATACCAGGAATTCGTGTCTGGATTATAACGACCTTTGCATCTTTTCCGCGGAAATAATCTGAAATACCGCTCAAGACATCAAGGCTGTATTCAATAGTAAATGTCGGAATTAAAACTGCAATAACCTTCATTCTCGTGTCCGATTTATCAATTATACACTAGAAAATGAATTTCCGCTCGTTTTTTTCGCTCTTTTTTAGATAATTTTTTATATAGGCAGAATCAAGGTCTACACCGGTACTTGCAAGCACTTTTACGGTAACTACAGAACCCGGAACGACTGATTTTACTGCTTCCGGGTCGCTAAGGTCGTAGCGGATTACTACAGAACCATCTACTTCCGGAGCCTGGAACCAGGCACGGCCAATAGCAAGGCCTTCGGAATTAGCTGCCCCTTCACTGTTTTCTTCTACAGAAATCAGCTCTTCTACCAGAACGTTTACTTCCTGCTTTACATAGCGTTCAAGACGCTCTGTTGTAATGGCTGTCTGCAGCTCTTCAAGGTGTGCAGCGCGGGCTTTTGCGGTTTTTGCAGGTACACGAGGCTTCATATTGTAAGCCGGGGTATCTTCTTCGCGGCTGTATGGGAAGCAGCCCGACCAGTCTGGTTTAATTTCCTGCAAAAAGCGTGCTGTATTTTCGGCCGCCTCGTCTGTTTCCCCCGGGAAACCTGTAAGGAATGTTGTGCGGAGTACGGCAGAAGGAAGTTCACGGCGGATTTTCTTTACAAGAGCTGAATATTCCTTGTATGAGCCGGTTCGGTTCATTGCAAGAATGATTTTGTCATCTGCACTTTGGAAGGGAATATCAAAATATGG
>JAEEGJ010019011.1_pt1 | contig 15228 bp, 7 predicted proteins | sample 8958761 | NCBI WGS metagenome assembly JAEEGJ01 (sample SAMN16246546, study PRJNA631951) | gut metagenome | biome: gut microbiome; feature: rumen; material: RS-attached | host: Bos | place: Iran: Karaj | collected 2018-10 | reverse complement strand
GCCAGGTCGTACTGGGCCTTGCGGATCATCTTCTCGCCGGAAGGCTCGCCCCAGGAGCTGATACCGGCCTTGGTGAGCACGATGGTATTGTCGTTGGAATCCACGCTGGGGGTCTTCACGGTGTAATCGTACTCCTTCAGGCTGTTGGGGACGGTGGCATCGGCGCCCTTGGTGAAGGACTTGCCGTAGAAGTCGGAAGCCACGATACCATAGGCCTTGTCGGAGCCGTCCAGTTCCACCTTCAGGGTGTCACGCAGAAGGACCGGCTTGGATACCAGGTTGATGTGTTCCCAGTTGGTGTTGAAGATGGCGATGTTCTCGTGGTCGGCCTTCTTGTCAATCTCGTAGGTCCACTTCATGTCGTGGGTGATCTCGAAGTTGAGCTTGTTGACCTTGCCGAGGGTGATGGTGGCGCCCATGTTCAGGTGACCGCCGAAACCATTGCCATAATCGTAGGTCAGCTTCTTGGAGTGCACGTCAGCAGAGCCGACGAGGTGCTCCTTGACCAGCTTGAGGGCCTTGGTGGAGTCGATGTTCACGATAGCGAACTTGGCATTCTCCAGGTCGGCGTGCTTGAGGAAGGCGCACTTGTCGTCCTCGGCGGAGGTGGTGATCTCCAGGGAAGATTCGGGCATATTGAAGCCCATTTCCCTCAGCTGCTCATAGGTATAATGAGGATCTGCTACTCTATTCTTATGGAAATCCTTGAAGGAGGTAATCTTAGCTGCAAGGAAGCAGTCCTTATAGGGATAACGCAGGGTGGAGTCGATGTACTCCATCTCGTTCGTGTACTCGTTGGTGGTCTTGGTGTAAGCCTCAACGTTCTTGCTCGAAATCTCGGCGTCCTCCTTATGGATATAGAGGTTGGTCATATCCACAGTAACGACAGGGCTGGGTTTGTTGATGGTTCCGGTGTACTCGGAAGCCACGTGGATACCCTTCTTGTCGTCATCCACACGCAGGGAGATGGCGTAAGTATCAATCACGGGATCACCGGTAGCATCGTCGATGCGGGCTTCGAAGTCCTTATGATAGAGCTTGAAGACAATCTTACCGGTCTCGTTGTCACCCTCGGCGCCCTTGATGATGAGCTGGGGATGGAGAATCTCGGCACGAGTCTGAAGCTTATCTTCGATAGCGAAGGTGAAGACCTCGGCGACATGCTCGGCAAGGGATTCGGCCAGGGTGTCAGGAGAAACCTTATAAACAACCTCGAAGAAGTCTTCGGGATCGTTATAAGCAATAGCGACGGCGTTGGGGCTGTTGCTCTCATCCAGTCTGGAGAACGGGATACCGAACTTGAGGTCGGTGTACTGGGGAACGAACACCAGGGACTGCACGCGGGATTTCAGCAGGGCAATCTCGGCATCCAGTGCGGAGAGCTTGGCCTGAACGGCGTCATTGAGGTTCTTCACAGCGGTGTCGAAGTCGATATCGGAACCCTTCAGCAGGTCGATCTGGGCCTGCAGGGTACTACGGATACCTTCCACATAGGCCTGGAGCGTGATGTAACCGGGCTCTTCGTCGCTCTCGAGGATGGCGAGCTCGGCATTCAGGACATCCATCAGATCCTGCAGGGTCTTGATGTCGGTGTCCATGGAACCGAGCTTGGTATCCACGGAGCCCTTCCAGTTTTCAAAGCTGGCGATGAAGGTGTTGTAGGTAGAGGCATCCAGCTTGGTGTTCTTGAGGCCGTTGCAAACAGTCTCGATGGCAGCAAGGTTCTGGCCGGTAGCCGTCTGGAAAGCGGCCAGGTCGGTCTGGAGGGTGCCGATATTGTCCTCGCAAGCCTTGATGCGGGCGGCCAGGGCCGGGATGGTCTCGTTATTGAGCTTGTCGATAGCATCCTTATTAGCCTTGACACGGGCATCCAGAGCGTTGATCTGACCACCGATGGCTGCATTCAGGGCAGCGATACGGGTGTCAATATCCAGCTCCAGATCGGACTTATAGTTCTCGATACGGGCAGCAAGGGCTTCCAGTTCCAGATCCTGGGCATCATCGACCTCCTTCTGGTCGGCAATGATCTTACTCAGGCTGTTCTGGAATTGAGTAACGGCCTGCTGGAAGGCTTCCTCGCTCACTTTCGTTCCGAGGGCTTCCTGCATCTGGGCCTTGGCAGTGTTTAAGGCCTGCAGCAGATCGGCGTCTGCGGCGACCAGCTCGTTGAGCTTGGGATTCACTACATTCTTGTAGTTGTCCAAGGCTGCCTGAAGGGCTTCGATCTGCATCTGCATGTTCGCCATGGCGACATCCTGCTTCTGGTCGTTGTCCTTCAAGTCCTTGGTACAAGACACTACTGCGAGCGATCCTACGAGGAACGCAAGCATCAAATTAGTCAGAAGTTTTTTCATGTTATTAATAAGTTAGTGGATAAATTTTCTGAAAATGCGGGGAACCGGTCAGGTTTCGACCGCAAAGTAAATGTAAAAATCCGTAAATAACGGTCCGCTGTCCATGCAAATTTGGTCCACGAACCAATTTTTACTATTTTTTACGTCCCGCACGCAGCTCGGAGGGCGGGAATCCGTAGCGTTTTTTGAATTGGATTCTATAATTAGGTAGGGTGAAGCCTACGGAATCGGCCACGTCTGCAATGGGCATGTTCGGATGTTTGAGAAGGAGACGCTCGGCCTCTTTTAGCCGAATAGAGTTAATATAGGCAGGAAATGATTGTCCGGAAGCGTATTGTTCCAAGATCAGATTCAGATGCTGACGCCGCAATCCGAAGCGCTTGATGATATCCTTGCGCTGCAGATCGGGGTTTCTGTACAAGTGCTCGCCGCGCACCGCCGCGTCAATGGCGCGGAAGTACTCACGATCGGTGGGCTTTTTACTATTTTTGTCATGCATCATGGTGCAAAGATAAAAAGACAGAGTGAAAAAACCCTGTCTTTACTGGTATAAGTTTGGTCCGCGGACCAATTTTGTAGGAAAATGACGCTACAGATTTTCCCGGTATTCGGCCGGCGTCATGCCGTAACGCTGCTTGAACTGAATACGGAAATTAGCGAGGTTCATGCCCACTTCTTCGGCCACATTGGCCAGTGTGAGGTCTGGTTCATTTCTTAAAAGTGAAACAGCCTCTTCCAGACGGATACCATTAATATAAGAAGGGAAGGATTCACCGTCGGCAAAGGCGCTCATGAGGTCGTTGAGGGCCTGGCGTCGCAGGTTCCAGCGGTCCAGGATGTCCTGGCGCTGCAGGCTGGCGTTGGCGTAGAGGCGCTCTTCGCGGATGGTCCGGTCGATGGTATGGAACAGTTCCATGGATTCCGGGGAAAGTTCGGTATGGGCGGCGGGGGCCACCTCGGCCAGGCGCTCGGTATCTGCCTTGCGGGGTTGTTCGTTGATCATCCTTACGAGGGCGCGGTTCTTCTCAACCATCAGCCTGCGCTCCCGGGCGAAGAACACGAGGGCGAGGATGGCCAGTACGAAGAGAAGGAGCAGGCCGACGAGGTGGTTGCTCATGATCTCATACTCGGCCCGGGCTTCGGTGAGTGCGAGTTCCTGTTCCTTCTGATGGAACCAGGCAGCGTACTCCTGGGCATGGCTCTCTTGCAGGTGCTTGGCCAGCTGGTCCTGGATGGAGGCGTAGCGGGAAAGCCACGCATAAGCCTCGCGGTAGCGGCCGCGGGCCGATGCTGCCTCGGAGCGGTTGTGCAGGACGGCGGCATATTCGGCGCTGAGGGTATCGGCCCCGATGTGCTTCTCGATTTCGTCGTTCACGGCGAGGACCTTGTCCCAGTCTCCCAGCGCGATCCACGCCGGAAGGATGGCCTTGCGGCCGCTGTAGCTGTGACCGAAGTCGGACGATTCGAACAGAAGCGTATAGGCGCGGGCTTCCCTGCGCTGCCCAAGGGCCGCATAGGACTGGGCCAGATGGGCATAGGACCTGGCACGGCAGAAACTGCAATAATGGGCACGGTCAACGGGATCGTAAGGAAGGCGGTAGCTGTCCTCGGCGTAATCGGAGGGATGGCGCTCATAGTCTTCAATCTTGGCGATCACCGCCTGGGCCAGCGCGATGACGCCCTTGTAGTCTTCATCCCGCTGGAGAACGCTGATCTTGCGCCAGTTGGCGACGATCCAGGCGTCCATGCGGTCGATGCTGGGTGCGCCGGACGCGAGGGCCTCGATGCAGTGGTTCAGTTTTTCGAGACCTTCTTCCTTACGGCCGAGGGAGGTGAACACGACGCCGATCTCGGCCTCGGTGCGGATGGCGTCGGTCTCATAGCCCCACTTCCGGTTGATCTCCACGATCTCGATGGCATATTCGAGCCAGTTCTCATAGTCCTGTTTGTTGCGATAGACATCGTTCATCACGCCCAGGATGTTCAGGCGCTTGTCGTCGGATTCCTTGGTACCCTCGCAGGCTTCCCGATTCTCCAGCAATTGGCGACAGATTTCCAGGGCTCTCTCCTGCTGGGGCTCCTCGAAGGATCGGCCGTACACAATTGCGCGGAGCAAATCGGCCTGGAAAGCATCGACGTTGCCTACCACCTGGGCCGAGTCGATGATGATGAGCGCGCGCTCGGGATCGGTGGCGTAGGTCATCATGGCAGCCCTCTCTGTATATAAGGTATCGGAGGAGGCAGCGCCGCTCTTTTCCGGACGGGCCGATTCCCTCTCGACGCGGGAACAGGCGGCCAATGCGACGGCCACTGCGAGAAGACAAAGGAATACTCTTTTCATACGATGCAGAGTCGAATTATTCGGCCAATTTACGAATTTCCCCCGAAAAAAGAAAAAATGCTATCTTTGCATCAACCACTCTTATCTGAAAAACTATGAGCGAAAATAAAACTCCTACTCCGCACATCGGAGCCCGATACGGCGAAATCGCCGAAACCGTCATCATGGCCGGAGACCCCCTCCGCGCCAAGTTCATGGCCGAAAAATACCTGGAGAACCCCGTCTGCTTCAACGAAGTACGCGGCATGCTGGGCTTCACCGGCACCTACAAGGGGAAGCGCGTGAGCATGATGGGCCACGGCATGGGCATGCCCTCCATCGGCCTTTATACTTATGAGCTGTACAATTTCTACGGCGTCAAGACCATCATCCGCGTAGGCAGCGCCGGCGCCTACCACAAGGACCTGCACATCGGAGACCTCGTCCTGGCGCAGGGCGCCTGCACCGATTCCAACTACGCAGACCAGTACCAGCTGGACGGCATGTTCGCCCCCATCGGCGACTTCGACCTCCTTCGCAAGGCGGCCAATTCCTGCGAGGCCAAGGGCCTGCACTACATGGTGGGCAACGTCGTTTCCTCCGACCTGTTCTACCGCGAGAACCCCAACACGCAGGGCTGGATCAAGATGGGCGTGCTGGCCGTCGAGATGGAGGTAGCCGCCCTCTACATGAACGCCGCCCGCAGCGGAAACAAGGCCCTGGGCATCCTCACCATCAGCGACCACATCCTCACCGGAGAGGCCACCACGGCCGAACAAAGAAAAACCACCTTCACCAATATGATGGAAGTGGCTCTCTCGCTGGTATAGCCTCCGCGCCCGTCAGTTTTTCGCAAATCGAATTCTTTATTGCGCAAATCTCCCCATTTACGGGGTGGTTTGCGCATAATTTTGTGCTCAGCAAACCACAAACACCTATTACTAACTAATTTTTTTCTCTTATGAAAACAGCCAAACTTCTATTGCTCCTTGCCGCAGGGTTTGCTTCGCTGTGCCTTAACGCACAGAGCCTGAAGGTCCAGGGAACAATCAAGGACGGTTCCAACGGTGAACCCGTTCCGTTCGCTTCGCTCGTTGTCAAGGGAACGTCCGTATGGACCACCTCTGACGCCGACGGTCAGTACTCTTTCGTAGCTCCCGCAAACGGCGTGATCTCCGTCGAATGCCTCGGCTATGTAAGCCAGGAAATCGCCATCAACGGCAAAGCCGTGATTGACATCGTCCTGTACGAGGATCTGGACCAGCTGTCCGAATCCGTCGTCATCGGTTACGGTGTCCAGCAGAAGAAACTCCTCACCGGCGCTACCGTGCAGGTAAAAGGTGACGATCTCTCCAAACTGAGCACGACCAGCGCCCTGGGTGCCCTGCAGAGCCAGACTCCCGGCGTGAGCATCACCCAGAATTCCGGCCAGCCCGGCCGTGGCTACAAGGTGAACATCCGCGGCATCGGCACCATCGGTGATTCCGAGCCCCTGTATGTGATCGACGGCGTGGCCGGCGGTGACATCAACGCCCTCAACCCCAATGACATCGAATCCATCGACATCCTGAAAGACGCTGCTTCCGCCGCCATCTTCGGCGCCCGCGCCGCGAACGGTGTCGTGCTCGTCACCACCAAGCAGGGCAAGGAAGGCCGCGTGGTCCTTTCCTACGACGGTTTCTACGGTGGCCAGTATCTTGCCAAGATGCCTGACATGGTGGATGCGAAGGAGTACATGCAGCTCTACAATCTGGCCCGCACGAACTCCGGCCTGGAGGCCGTGGATTTCTCCGCGAAGCTGCCCGCCAAACTGTACGAGTCCGTCGTCAACGGTACCTGGAAGGGAACCAACTGGGTCGAGGAAATGTACAACAAGGGCGCGATGAGCCAGAACCACGCCCTGAACATCGCCGGCGGCACCGCCGAGCATCGCTTCTCGATGGGTCTTTCCTACACCGCTCAGGACGGTATCCTGGGCTATAACAAGATTGAACCCATGAACGCCAAGTATCGCCGCTACACCTTCCGGATGAACTCCGACAACGTGGTCATCAAGCGCAACAACCTCGATATCCTGAAGGTGGGTGAAACCCTCAATTTCAGCTTCGGCCAGAACAGCGGCATCGCCGAGGGCGACATCTACGACAGCTCGCTGCACGATGCCATCGGCGCGAACCCGCTCCTCCCGGTCTATGAGACCGATGCCGACGGCAACATCCTCGGCTTCTACGACGAGGCTGTCCGCGACCGTGAAGGCTGGACCTTCTTCAACGACGCGAAGCACCCGGTCGGCGTGGACTACTTCAACCGTGGCCGCAATCTGAACAAGTTCTATTCCCTGCACGCCAGCGTGTACGGCGAACTCCAGCCCATCAAGAACCTCAAGTTCAAGACCCAGCTCGGTTACCGTCTGTCCGGTTCCTCCGACCGCAGCTACAAGATGATCTATCATCTGAACACTTCCCAGTACAACGACGTCGACGTGGTCACCCAGAGCATGAAACTGGGCTACCGCTACACTTGGGAGAATACGGTTTCCTACCACTTCGACATCAACGGTGACCATGTGTTCGACACCGTCCTGGGTCAGTCCCTCGAAAAATGGGGCTTGGGCGAAAAAGTATCCGGCTCCGCCTGGAAGAGCAACTTCCCGAACAATTTCGATGGCGCCTGGCTGTCCAACACCAATCCGGTCCTCCTGGGCCAGATTTCGGTCTCCGGAGCACCATCCTCCGACGGTGGCCTGGCCTCCTTCTTCGGCCGTGTCAACTACAGCTTCAAGGACACTTACCTCTTCTCCGCCACGTTCCGTTACGATGGCTCCTCCAACTTTGCCCGCGGTCACCGCTGGGGCCTCTTCCCCTCCTTCTCCGCCGGTTGGATCATCTCCAACGAGCCTTTCATGGCGAACACCTCCGACTGGCTGAGCTTCCTGAAACTGCGCGCCAGCTGGGGCCGGAACGGTAACGCCAGCATTCCCAACTTCCAGTACCTGTCCACCATCAAGATGTCCTCGAGCGCCGGCTACTATTTCGGCAACAAGGGCTCGATATCCGCCGGCGCCATCCCCGGTGTCCTGGCCAATGAGGACGTGAGCTGGGAAACCTCCGAGCAGACCGACCTCGGTCTGGACGCCCGTTTCTTCAACTCCAGCCTGGGCTTGACCATCGACGCTTACATCAAGAACACCAAGGACTGGCTGGTCGACGCACCGATTCCCGCCGTGATCGGCTTCAGCGCCCCTTACATAAACGGCGGTGATGTGCGTAACTCCGGTATCGAGGTATCCGTCGACTACGGCAAGCACACCGGAGAATTCACCTACGGCGTCCGCCTGAACGGCTCCTACAACAAGAATATCGTCACCCGGATCGCAAACTCCGAGGGTATCATCCATGGTGATGACGACGTCCTGAGCCAGGGCACCTCTGAGATGTACCGCGCCCAGGTAGGCTATCCGATCGGTTACTTCTACGGCTACAAGACCGCGGGTGTCTTCCAGAACCAGGCGCAGATCGACGCTACCGCCGCCAAGTACGATGACGCCAAGCCCGGCGACCTGATCTGGGTCGATACCGACGGCAGCGGCACCATCACGGACGACGACCGCACCATGATCGGCGACCCGCATCCGGACTTCATCGCCGGCCTGAACCTGTGGATGGCCTGGAAGGGCTTCGACCTCAATGTCACCGGCTACGGCAACTTCGGCCAGCAGATCGCCCGTTCCTACCGTTCCTTCTTCGACCGTCCGACCGACAGCTACACCCGCGACCTGCTGAACTGCTGGAGCGGTGAGGGTACTTCCAACCGCCTGCCGCTGTGGACCACCTGCTCCGACCGCAACTGGTCCAACATCTCCGATATCTACATCGAGAACGGCGACTTCTTCAAGATTTCCAACGTGACGCTGGGCTATGACTTCAGCCGTCTGGTCAAGAATTCCTGGATCAGCAAGGCCCGCCTGTACGTATCCGCCCAGAATCTCCTGACCATCACGAAGTACTCCGGAATGGACCCTGAAATCGGCTACGGTTTCGATGAAGACTGGGTGTCCGGTATCGACCTGGGCTACTATCCCAGCTCCCGTACCTTCCTCGTGGGTGTCAACCTTCAATTCTAGTGCGCCATGAAAAAGACCATCAAATATATTTCCGCCTTTGTGCTGGCTTCCCTTGTCTTCGCCGGTTGCGAAAAATTCCTGGATACGGTCAGCTACACCGAAAGCAACACCAGTAACTATCCTGCGTCCGCAGAGGATGCCATGAAGCTTGTGACGGGTATCTACGCGGCCCTGAACCAGGCCTCCTACGAGCCCAGCGCCCATTCTTTCATCGCGAACCTGACGATGTCCGACGAGTGCTTCGGCGGCGGCGGCCAGGACGACTATGAGATCCAGGCCTACGACCATATCCTCTATTTCGAGCCCAACGCCCAGTTGGACTTCTGGACTCCGTACTTTTCCGGCATCACCCGCGCCAACATGGCCATCGCCAACCTGGACAAGGTGGAGGACGAAGAGCTTCGCAACCAGCTGCTCGGTGAAGCCTGGTTCCTGCGCTCCTACTTCCTGTTCGACCTGACCACGCAGTTCGGCGAGATTCCGCTGGTGGCGGCGGTTCCGAATTCGGTGGCAGAAGCCTCTGTCTATCCGGCTCCCGGCACCATCGAGGAGATCTACGGCAACATCGCCGCCGGTCTCAAGAAGGCCATCGAAATCATGCCGTCCAAGAAGTGGAACGAGTGCGTTTCCGGCCTGCGTCACGCGACCAAGTGGGACGCCGAGGCCCTGCTCGCCCGCGTGTACCTTTTCTACACCGGCTTCTACAGCGACAAGGAAGGCAAGACCATCGACACCCTTCCCCTGGTGGACTTGGAGACCTGGGAGGTCATCAGCGAGACCGTGGGCAAGGACTATGTGGTGAGCAAGCTCGAGGACTGCATCCAGAACAGCGGTCACGACCTGGTGTCCGATTTCCGCCTGATGTGGCCCTACATGAACTCCGTCACGAAGCCGCAGTACGCCTACGCCAAGGACATCCCCGGCACCTGGATCACCGACGACGTGAACCCCGAGGAAATGTTCAGCATCTGCTACTCCAACGTGGCCGAGTCTTCCCGGAACCGTAACAAGTTCGACCAGTATCTGGGTGTCCGCAAGCGTTCCAACTACGAGGTGAACGCCTTCCCGTTCAGCCGCGGTTACGGTATGGCTACCGTCAATCCGTATGTCTGGGAGCAGTGGGAGAAGGAAGAGCCCGGCGACCTCCGCAAGGCGGCTTCCATCTACAACATCAACGACGAGATGGCCGATCCTACCAAGTATTCCTGGGGCAATGACAACCAGATGGAGGAAACCGGTTTCTGGCAGAAGAAATACCAGGCCTGGGGCGCCGTCGTGAGCGGAACGTTCTACTATGAGTTCTCCTCCGTTCCCGAATACGGCGGCGGCGGTTCCGACCTCGGCCGCGGCCATTCCCCGCAGAACGTCCAGGTCATCCGTTTCGCCGATGTGCTCCTGATGCACTCCGAGCTCACGGCCGGCAAGACCATCTTCAACGGCAAGAGCGGCATGAACGCCGTCCGCGCCCGCGTCGGCCTGCCCGAAAAGGCTTACAGCGAGGAAGCGCTCCGCCTGGAGCGCAAGCACGAACTGGCTTTCGAAGGCATCCGCTGGAACGACATGCGCCGCTACGGCAAGGCCTATTGCCTGGCCGCCCTCAAGACCCAGCTCGGCCAGCCCATCCGCAACGCCGGTGGCGACTGGATCGTCATGAAGGACCAGGGCGCCGGCTACGAGGCCCGCTACAACGCCACTTGGGGCTTCCGTCCTTTCCCGGCTTCCGAGGTCAGCCTCTCCGCAGGTGTCCTGAAGCAGAATGCCGGCTGGACCGACGCCAGCGCCCAGTACACCAACTGGAAGTAAAGCTCTCCCTGTCGAAATGACAGCCAAGACACTGACACACATTATCACCGGACTCGCGCTGTGCTTCTCGCTGTGTATTTCCTGCGAGAAGCCGGCGACGAGCCTGGTCATACCTATTCCCCCCAAGCCGAATACGGGCTCGGGCTCCGGTTCGGGGGCCGGGTCCGGCTCGGGGTCGGGAACAGGAACGGGAACCGGTACGGGCACTGGTACGGGAACCGGAACAGGTACCGGGACCGGAACGGCGACGGGCACCCTGTGCACGGACATCGGCCAGACGCCGATCGTCCTCGCCTATTTCACGGAGTACACCGAGCGGCTGCCTGACGCGCGGCTCCTGACCCACATCAACTATGCGCACGGCCGTTTCAAGAACCCCAAGACGGGGGACGGCGGCATCGTGATCACCGAATCGAAACAGGCCCCCCTCAGCAAGGTGGTGGCCCTCAAGAGCGTGAATCCCAACCTGAAGGTCATGCTGATGATCGGCGGCTGGGGCGCGCACGCCGACGGCTTCTCCGAAATGGCCAAGAGCGACGCCAAGCGGACGGAGTTCTGCCAGTCGGTGAAGTCGCTCATCGACAAACACCATCTGGACGGGGTGGATATCGACTGGGAGTATCCCACGGTGTCGGCCGACAACGAGACGGGCCGCGACGACATGGACACCCAGAACTTCAACCTCGTGCTGAAGGAACTCCGCGAGACCATCGGCACGTCCAAGATCATTTCCTTCGCCTCTTCCTCCAGCGGACGCTACGTGGACTGGAAGACGGCGATCAAATACATCGACTATGTGAACGTGATGACCTATGACATGGGCGCGGCCCCCGACGGCCACAATTCACCGCTGCACAAGTCGAAACTGTTCACCGGCCGGAGCTGGGACGAGAGTGTCGATGCCCACGTGAAGGCCGGGGTCCCCAAGAACCGGCAGGTGATGGGCGTCCCGTTCTACGGGAAGGCCGAAAAGAACCCGGCCCCGGGCACCAAGATCTTCGAGTACTCCGTGAAGTACTACGAGATCCCCGACATCCTGAACAAGGGCACCTACAGGGGGAAGGCCCTCGCCCGGGCGGTCTACCGCCGCTGGGAGCCGACGTCGATGGTTCCGTACCTCGTCGATGACACGGGAAAGATCGTCCTCTCCTACGACGACCCGGAATCCGTGGAAGCGAAAGGAATCTACGTGAAGTCGAACGGCCACCTCGGGGCGATGTTCTGGGAATACCGCTGCGACACGGATGACAACGCCCTCCTGAAGTCGCTGGTGAAAGCCATATACGGGAAAGATACTGTCTTGTGACCCACAAGAATCGATTGATACAAAAAACCTTAGTCTAATAACCTTTTTATCGCTAACCAATGAAACAGAAAGTAGTCCATTTTTCCATGCTGGCTGCTCTGCTGTGTCTTCTGTTCGGACTGTGGGGCCCCGGAGCCCTCGCCCAGAACAGGGGCATTACCGTCAAGGGTAATGTCGTGGACGCGGACGGACTGCCGGTAATCGGTGCGGGCGTCACCCTGAAGGGAACGACCACCGGTGTGGCTGCCGACGTGGACGGAGGCTTCACGCTCGTCGTCCCCGGAGAGAATTCTGTGCTCGAGGTCTCGGCCCTTGGCTACGTCACCGAGGAGGTGACGGTCGGGACGCAGCGGACGTTCACCGTCGTGCTGCGGGACGACGCCCAGACCCTGGACGCCACGGTCGTGGTCGCGTATGGCACGCAGACCAAGGCCACCGTCACGGGAGCCTTGACCTCCATCGACAACAAGGCCCTGATCAAGGCGCCGGTGGCGGACGTGACCAACATCCTCGCCGGCCAGATGCCGGGCGTCACCACCATCCAGGAAACCGGCCAGCCGGGTGAGGACTACGCCAAGATCTACATCCGCGGCGTAGGCTCCCTTTCCGACTCCAACGCTGAGCCGCTCATCCTGGTCGATGGCGTCGAGCGTCCGCTGAACACCGTGGACCCGAACGAAATCGAGAGCCTGTCCGTCCTGAAGGACGCCGCCTCCACGGCGGTGTTCGGTGTGCGCGGCGCGAACGGTGTCATCATCGTCACCACCAAGCGCGGCGACACGGGCAAGCCGAAGATTTCCGTGAGCTCCATCACCGGTGTCCAGATGCCGATGTCCTACATCGAGCAGTGCGACAGCTACGATTTCGCCCGCTATTACAATGTGTATCAGTGGAATGACGGCAAGACCGATCCGGGCCTGTACTTCACCCGCGAGGCCATCGAGGCCTACCGCACGGGTTCCGACCCGATTATGTACCCGAACACCCACTGGAACGAGATCATGTTCCGGAAGGCCTTCCTGCAGACCAAGAACAACATCAACATCTCCGGCGGTTCCGACAAGGTCCGCTACTTCGTGTCGATGGGCTACATGTTCCAGAACGGTCTGTTGAAGCAGATTCCGGACGTCACCTACAACAACAACTACGCGTATAACCGGTACAACTACCGCGCGAACCTGGACTTCAAGCTCACCGAGACCACGGACATGAAGTTCAACATCAGCGGCGTCATCGGCGACACCCGCGAGCCGCTGAACAGCAACCGCGACAACATCTGGATGCTCACCATGCTGTGGGCCCATCCGACGGCCTCTCCGGGCATCGTGAACGACATGCCGGTCACGGTGGTCTCCTACGACGCCCTGCCGGACGGCCTCACCAAGTGGAACGGCTGGGAGTACTACTACTGGTCCGGTTACCAGAGCAAGTACAAGACCACCCTGGGCATGGACATGACCATCACCCAGAAGCTGGACTTCATCACCGAAGGCCTCAGCGCCTCCGTCAAGGGCAGCTACGACACCGAGATGGCGCTCACCAAGAAGCGCTCCGGTTCCGGCGGCTACCACCAGACCATCGAATACGCCTCCTGGGCCGACGGCTCCGGCATGGACATGGCCGACCCGGCCTTCGACCGCACCTATGTGCCGGTAATCAGCGGCAGCCAGCCTACCCTGAGCTACGGCGAGTCCACCGACGACGACAAGTCCTGGTACCTGGAAGCCCGCATCGACTACAAGCGCAAGTTCGCCCACAAGCACAGCGTGAGCGGCCTCCTGCTGTACAACCAGTCCCGCGACTACTATCCCAAGTATTTCAGCTGGCTGCCGAACGGCTATGTGGGCTATGTGGCCCGCGTGACTTACGGATATGCCGACAAATACCTCATCGACCTCAGCGCCGGTTACAACGGCTCCGAGAACTTCGCCCCGGGCAAGACCCGGTACGGCCTGTTCCCGTCCGCTTCCCTGGGCTGGGTCGTCTCCGAGGAGAAGTTCATGAAGAAGGCCCGCTGGATCGACTTCCTCAAGCTCCGCGCCTCCATCGGCCTCGTCGGCAGCGACAAGAGCAGCAAGGACTCCAAGGCCCGCTTCATGTACATGGACGGCGTCTGGAACGATTCCGGTTCCTACTACTTCGGCACCGGCAAGAGCGACGGCGTCCCGCGTTACGAGATCGGCACTCCGGGCAACAAGGGCGTGACCTGGGAGACGGCGCTCAAGGCCAATGTCGGCCTGGACTTCGACCTGTTCAATTACCGCCTGCACTTCTCCGGCGATATCTTCCAGGAGCACCGGACCGGTATCCTGATCTATCCGAACACGCTCCCCGGCATCATTCCGTTCACGCCTTCCGACATGAACCTCGGTATCGTGGACAACCGCGGTTACGAGATCGAGATCGGATGGAAGGACCATATCGGCAACTTCACCTACGACATCAACGGCAACGTCACCTTCGCCCGTAACAAGATCATCGAAGAGGGCGAGGTGGAGCCGCAGTACGAATACCAGCGGGAGACCGGCGGCCCCACCAACCGGTACTTGCTGTACCAGTTCGAGCGCCTGTACCAGAAGAGCGACTTCTATACCGGCGAGGACGGCGTCCTGCGCCTGAATCCGGACCTGCCGCAGCCGTCCAACGCCGTATATCCGGGCGACTGTATGTACAAGGACCTCAACGGCGACAACGTCATCGACGGCCTTGACAAGATGTACGACGGTTATCCGAACCGTCCGGAATACGTGTTCGGTTCCAACTGGAAGTTCGGATACAAGGGCTTCAGCATGAACCTGAACTGGGTGGCGGCGACGAACGTGAGCCGTGTCTGGAACGACGACTACCGGATTCCGTTCACGAACTCGGGACACCGCGGCCTGCTGAAGATTTTCGCGGAGAACTCCTGGATTGACAATGACAATCCCTGGGCTCCCGGCCGCGAAGACGGCACCCTGCCGCGCTTCACCAAGACGAACTACCCGTGGAACTCCGAGGACTCCACCCTTTGGACCGTGGACTCTTCCTATCTGCGTCTGAAGAGCGCGAGCTTCGGCTACACGTTCTCCCGCAACAAGTTCTTTGACAAGCTGGGAATCAACTCCGTCGGCCTCATGTTCACGGGCTACAACCTCTGGACCCTCTCAAGGATGACCCTGCAGGACCCGGAAGCGAAGTCCAAGTCCTCCGACGGCCAGTATCCGCTGGTCAAGACCTACAACCTGGCCCTCAACATCAACTTCTAAACCGAGCGAACCATGAAAAGATTTACCGAAATACTGACGATCGCCCTCGTGGGCGCCGGTCTGGTCGCTTGTGAGAG
>JAEEGJ010019010.1_pt1 | contig 15228 bp, 22 predicted proteins | sample 8958761 | NCBI WGS metagenome assembly JAEEGJ01 (sample SAMN16246546, study PRJNA631951) | gut metagenome | biome: gut microbiome; feature: rumen; material: RS-attached | host: Bos | place: Iran: Karaj | collected 2018-10 | reverse complement strand
AAGGGGGTATTTGAGACCACAGAGTATCTTGAGAAGTTCCTTCGTAATCTTCTTCAGGGAGGAAAGAATGAATTGCATAATAGAGAAATGCATATTAGCGGCTATTTTAAGGCGGGTGATAGCGATGACCCGATAAATGACCCGATAAATGACCCGATAAAGCCGGATGAGAGAGAGCAGAAGATATTGGAACTGATGAGGGCTGAGCCTGGGATAACACGGGCAAAAATGGGTGAATTAATAGGGTGCTCTGAGGCAACAATCAAGAGGACAATAAAGGACATGATTCAAAAGAAAATGATTCGGCGAATCGGATCCAACAAAAAGGGTGAATGGATTATTATATAGACACTGAAATGTGACCTATGGCATGGTCGAAGATGCATTAAAAGCTGGGGCGAGATAGGGTACAGATAGGGTACCAGTCACCTTTGCGGAATTGTTAAACCATGTAACATATTTTTAAAAGTATCTGGTACCAATGTTGAAATAACAGAGAAAATAGGCGTGCTTTCAGAGAGCAGCAAGGGCTGGACTAAGGAGCTTAATAAAGTGTCCTGGAACGGAGCAGAACCCAAATATGATATCCGCGACTGGTCCCCGGATCATGAGAAGATGGGGAAAGGTATTACCCTTACGGATGATGAAGCAGAGATTCTCAAAGGCCTCTTATAATGAGCGATTGACCATACAGGGCACAAAATAGATAACCCAGTTTACCCCGCATCTCCGGCGTGACAGGAGATTGTGCCCTGTATGTCAATTTATATCAAAAAGGAGCAGTAATGCAGGAAAAAGATTACGAAAAGATTGCCAGAGAAAGCCACCGAAACGGCACAAACTGCGCCAGATCGGTCTATGACGCTTTCTCCGATATAAATATGAATAAGACCGCCGCACCTATGCCAAGATCAGAGGGCGGCAAGTGTGGTGCAGTGCTGTCTGCAATGCAGGTGATAAAAGAGATGGATGCCGGAGATCCACAGCTTATAGAGGATGTTTTCCTGAAGGAATACGGATCTGTTAAATGTGCGGAACTTCGCGGCTTTTTGAGTGGTAAGTGCAATGACTATGTGGGACTTGCAGCAAAAACGGTGAGTGAGATGGTAACACAATGACTATCATTTTAGACAACGTATCAAAAGCATATAACGGCCAGGACATCATAAAAAACTTCTACCTTTCCATAGAGGAGGTTTGGTTTTCTTGGTATAGAAAATCAACAGATAAGCAGGCTAAAATCGGGATTTGCGGAGGTAAAGATGGTAATAATTATAACGGGAGCATCCCATGTCGGGAAAACGATTCTGGCACAACGGATGCTTGAGAAATACAAATACCCTTATTTTTCAATTGACCATTTGAAAATGGGACTTATTCGCAGCGGCATTACTGATCTCACCCCAGAAGACGATGATGAACTTACTGACTATCTTTGGCCAATCGTTCGAGAGATAATAAAGACTGCTATTGAGAATGAGCAGAACCTTATTGTTGAGGGCTGTTATATACCTTTTGATTGGAGAAATAATTTTGAAGAGCAGTATCTTCGGTGGATAAGATTCATTTGTATTGCTATGTCAGATGAATATATAGATTCGCATTTTGAAGAAATAAAATCACATGCCTCTGATATCGAAACAAGGATTGATGATTCTTATTGTACAGCTGAACAAATGAAACAAGATAATCATCAGGTCATAGATGGTTACAGATCTAATGGAGAACAGATTACCCTGATTACAGAAAACTATGATGATTCGATAATGGAAGTTTTTGATTAACAACTTCAAGTTTGCTGATATAATTATATTCCAGCATAATAGACTAAGACAAACTGCGATTGTAGGAGGATTATTATGCCGCATATTGAAATACAGTGTTTTCCCGGAAGAACAGACGAACAGAAAAAGCAGTGTGCTGAGAGAATAGCAGATGTAGTGGCTGAAACATTGGGCTGTAAGACATCTAGCGTATCTGTTGCAATTACAGATGTACCTGAAGCAGCGTGGAAAGAAAAGGTTTGGGATAGGTATATTGCTCCGGAATTGAATGACCTTTATAAAAAGCCGGATTATACATGTGAGTAAAGATAAATTCAAGTTTGTTATACTCTTGTGAAGATAAATGAGGAGATATGGAAATGGAAGCGGTTATTCGAAAAGTACAGCAAGGTGATGCTAGTAATCTTGCTTATATTCAAACTGAAAGCTGGAAAGCAGCTTTTACGAGCATCCTTGACGCTGAGACATTAACAAAATGTACTAATATTGAACAAGCGACCTCTATGTATCAGAGGCTATTAGATGAGAATAAGGGAAATGGATATCTTCTCACTGTGGACGGAAAACCTCATTGCATTGCATATTGGGATGCGGCAAGAGACTCCGAACTTGTCGGGAAAGCAGAGCTTATTTGTATTCACAGTTTATCTGACAATTGGCGTAAGGGCTATGGTAGTCAGATGATGGATAGAGTTTTGATGGATATTAAGAATTCTGGATATTCAGAAGTGGTACTATGGGTATTTCGGGATAATCTCCCTGCTAGGGCTTTCTATGAAACAAAAGGATTTGCGCTGACGGGGATTTCACAGCCAGCGTTTGGTACAGAAGAAGTCCTTTATTCTAAAAGATTACAATAAGGTGAATTTCTGTATGTTGTGCTGAAGTTTTAGCACGTTATATAGTAACGTGAACAATCGGTGTAAGACCAAACAAAAAAACAGACTTCATATTTCCTAAATCTGTCCTTTTGTTTGGGCTTCAGACCGATTTTCATCAGAGTGAACTAAGTCGCGTCCGGGTGGCTGTGGAATTTCAATCTGCCACCATCTATACAAATCTTATCATTGTTTCCAGCTAAAAGACATCAATCATTCTCAAATACAGTCTTTATTTCACGCAAAATAAGCCTTCGTGAAAAGGCTTGTTTATCGATATGAGATCCATTTATTCAACAGAGCATATATCTGCCGTCCATGCGAAAAGTGATGAGAGGTTCACCACATTTGGAACATTTGCAAATGTCATGGTTATAAAGAATCTTGATCTTTTCAGCAGTCGTTTTACCCCTGAGTTTGGAAAGATACTGTTCACATCCAAGAAGATTCCTGCAAAGAGTCATCTTTTGCGCTTTACATCTACAGGCAAGTAACCCATAGTAGCGTATTCTCACAAATCCTTTAGGAAGTATGTGCAGCAGAAAGCGAGACACAAACTTTTCTCCTGAGATAGTCATAGGCCTGTACTTGCCATCTACACGGTAGTCTTTTGCCGCGAAGGTTACATTCTCAGAATCTATACTCAGAATTCGACTGTTGCTTATAGCAATTCTGTGAGTATATTTACCCAGGTATTTAAAGACTTCCTGTGCTCCTTTGAATGTTCGCTTGGAATAAACAACCCAATCCATGGCGTAGAGCTTATTAAGTAGACTTTTGAACTCATAGGTATTCCTTAGCTTTTCAGCTCCACCGGTATAAGACAGCTTCTCGGACTCATAAAGGTATTTAAGCTCTTCCAGATAGTATCTTTTGAAGACAGCAGACATAACCTTAACCGGCAGGAAGAATTTATTTCCTTTGTCCTTCCAATGATTCTTGACATCAAGCCCACCACCCAGAACTATCGTATGAATATGTGGATGATAATTAAGTTTGGATCCCCATGTGTGAAGAATACAGATGTAGCCTATCTTTGCGCCAAAGTGTTTGGTATCTTTTGAAAGCTCAGACAGAGTCTTATTGGTTGCATGGTAAAGTGCATCATAAAGAAGCTTCTGATTGGCATAGATCAAAGGATACAAAAGACCTGGTACAGTAAATGCAGTATGAAAGTATGGCGCATCCAGTACATCTTCACGCCTTAAGTCTATCCACTCATCCACCTCCATTGCCTGGCACATAGGGCAGTGCCTGTTCTTGCAGGAGTTGTAATGTATAAACTTTGAATGACAGGATTCACACTCACTTACATGCGCACCCATTTCAGCAGTGCGGCAGGCTCTTATGCATTGAATTGCTCTGAACTGTTCATCAGAAAACGATCTGTCAGCGACCATTGGCAGGAACTGCTCAAATACATCCTGTATGGTCACGTTATTCATCCCCATTGTCCTTTTTGTCTTTTGAAGTATCTTCCACTATTGGAAGATCAAATGGACTCTTGACTCCCATAATTGCTTTATTCGTCACATGAACGTAAATGGCAGTGGAAGAAGGAGATTTGTGTCCTAACATTGTCTGCACATACTCTCTAGGCGTTTCGTTTTCTATAAGATGTGTAGCAAAAGAATGGCGTAGGATATGAGGGTGCACATCAATCCCTGCTTCTGCACCAATTCTTTTTAGCATGATCTCGATACCGCCTGTTTTCAAAGGCTTATGAGGCTTGCGAAGAGTAACAAATAGAGTGTCTCTTTCCTCCGGGCATTCACGCCAGTATTGCTTTAGAAGTTCAAGCGTCCGTTCTGAAAGAATGCTCCAATGATCACCATGATTTTTGCTGTTACGGACATGTATCTGCATAGTAGACATATATATGTCACCAGGAGCGAGCTTCACAACCTCACCTACCCTTAATCCAGACGAATAGATCAATGCAATGATTGCTTTGTTTCGGGTATTTTTGGCGGTGTCCACAAGCTTTTCTATTTCAGAGCGGGTTAAGACTTGTGGGAGAGTCCATTCCCGCTTCATGCGTGGAACAATGTCATGGTTCCAGGGATGATGGAGTACATGCTTGTAAAAAAATGCGAGCGAAGAATTGATACCATTGCAATATCCCGTAGTTTTACCATTCTTACGTTTCTCAAGGATATAGTCACGGGCATTGTAAAGGGTCAGCTCATCAATGTTTTCGCAATCATTCCATGCGATAAATTTGCTGATATGATACTCATATATACTGCAGGTTCGAGGTGATAAGTTTCTGATAAAGCACTCCTCTTTGAGTTGCTTTCTAATTTCGTTATTCATAAAAAATCCTCCAGAATTAAATATTTTCAGTAATAAAAAAACATTCTTCCGGAGGAGTGCGAACTCTCAGCAGTAAAGAGTTGTGAAGAAATACAGAAAATGTTAATCTTTTCATAGGCGGAAGTAGTGGGTTTGTTTTGGTGTGGTAACTTAAACAATACTCCTTTTAGGAGTCACTATCTACCGCCTTTCTTAAAAGAAAAAAACGCTGCGCCACAGTCTTGGCAGGCCGGCGCGCAGCGACTTAGTTCAATCGGAAGTTAATCGCACAACTTCCAGTTTGTCGGGATGAGGGCATAGCCTTTTATCTCGCAATTTAAGCTGCTAAAAGGAAAGAGTTATGGAGATCAAACTGATTGATAATATTTTGAAAGCCGAGGATTTTGTAAGGCTCCGTATAGAAACAGGATTTGCTGAAGTTCCTTTGGAACATGCACGTCGAGCACTAGAGAACGGACTTCTAAATGTATCTGCATATTACCAAGGTGAATTGATTGGAATTGGTAGGTTAGTCGGTGACGGGGCCATGTATTGGTATCTTCAGGAAATAATTGTTTTACCTGAATATCAGAAAAAAGGTGTAGGAACTCAGATAGTTAATCATTTAATCGGGTATGCTAAGGAAAATTCAAAGACTTGTAAATTTACTACTATCGGCGGGGTTTCTGCAAAAGGAAAAGAAGGCTTTTATCAAAAACTTGGATTTGAAATAATTTCGAATGGAATTAAGAAAATGATAGAAAACGAATTATAAAGTTGATTCGTAATAGAACTTCCAATGTTCGGATGATTTTGTCTGTGTAATTCTATGCGGAGCATATGCTGTTTTGGATGAGGAATCTGAAATCAAATAAAAGGAGATGAAATGAAAGCATTTATAGTTTACTGTCATCCGTCAGAGGATTCATTTACAAGGAATATTCGAGATGCTTTTATCAATGGAATCATTGATTCGGGAAATGAATATATTCTATCGGATCTATACAAGATGAATTTTTCTTCCGATATGACGGAAAAGGAATACCAAAGAGATGCAAATTATCTTGATACAGATGATATTGCGGAAGATGTTCTGGCGGAACATGAGAAGATTAACTCATCGGATGTTATAGTATTCATTTATCCTGTTTTCTGGACTGAAGCTCCCGCAAAGCTTGTCGGGTGGTTTGACAGAGTCTGGTCATATGGATTTGCTTACGGTAACAGAAAAATGAAGATGCTTGATAAGGGCCTTGTCATGTGTTCTGCCGGGAATCCTGTTGAAAGACTTGAACAATTTGGACTTCTTGACAGCATGAAAAAGGCAATGCTTGGAGACAGGCTATATAACCGTATAAAGCAATCGGAATTTGTTGTATTTGACTGTACATCAAGAGAAAAAGAACAGAGAGATAAAAACTGGGATCGGAATCTTCGTAAGGCATATGAAAAAGGAAAGAATCTCTTTGCAAAAACCGATGAGGAGTTCTCTTTGGAAAATAGATTCTTCACAGCACTTGAAAACTCTGAGTCAGGTGAGGTTTCCTCAGATACAATCTTTAGCTATCATCAAAAAGGAAATGTTATTTGGGCAGAATATTCGGGTGGCAGTATTGTCAAAGGATACCTGATCGGAACCATGGATGATAAACACGAACTTCATTTTGATTACCGTCATATCAATACCAATGGCGAGTCAAAGTCCGGGACATGTGATTCGAAACCGTTAATCATAAATGAAAAACTACGGTTTAGCGAGAACTGGAGATGGTCAACCGGACAGGAAGGTACATCGGTAATTGAAGAGATCTGAACTGAAATTATAAATCGCAATTTGATAAAACAATTATCTTTTAACATAACTTGCTAAGCATTTGAGGAATGAATATGAAAAATAAACGTGATAAGGCAATAGAATACTTCTCACAAAAGATGCACTGTTCACAAGCGGTATTGGCGACGTTTCATGAGGAATGCGGAGTATCGGAGGAACAGGCCTTTAAACTTGGATCCTGCTTTGGGAGCGGTATGCGTAAAGGCGAAGTTTGTGGAGCTTGTACTGGGGCTCTTATGGTTTTGGGATTATTGTATGGACAAAGCCATATCGGAGATCAGGGTGAGCGGCAGAGATCAAACAGAATCAATGATCTTATGATAGAGCGGTTTGAGAAAGCTAACGGATCGTATATATGCAATGATCTGCTGGGATATGATGTGTCAACACCGGAAGGCGCACAGAGAGCAAGAGAAGATGGTCTTTTTGTGGATTTCTGCCCAAAGATGGTAGCAAGTGCGGTGGATATTCTTGAAGATATTATAAAAGAAATGGAGAACGACGGAGTTGATAAGCATTAGGGAAGTTCATATAAGCGATGCTCCGAGACTGGCGGATATGTATTCATATTACGTTGAGAATACAGCAGTCTCATTTGAATATGAGGCGCCAACAGCAGATGAGTTTGTGATGCGTATCAAGCGCACAACAGAAAAATATCCGTATCTGGTCTGCGTTGATGACGGGAAAGTGGTAGGCTATGCTTATGCTGGAGCTTACAGCACAAGGCAGGCATACGACTGGACCGCAACCACCTCGATATATGTCGATAAGGAGTATCGTAGAAAAGGTATAGGGACTCTTCTTTACAATGAATTAGAAAAAAGACTTAAAGAGCAGGGAATCGCTAATCTTTTGGCGGGAGTTGCTTCATGCGAAGATGAGGATGAATATCTTACACATGACAGCAGCAAGTTTCATCTCAGCAAAGGATATACACAGGTGGCCAAATATAAAACGCTAAGGAAAGATGACTGTAAGAGAAAAATAGGTTTAGTTGGAGGAACGGGTCCTGAATCGACCGTAATGTATTATAAAAAACTGAACTCTGAAATTGACAGGCTTTCAGAAGGTAAAGCTATGCCTGACATTGCGATAGAAAGCGTAAATTTCCGGAGAGCGTGGGATTATGTTTCAAATAACAAGTATGATCTACTGACGGATTATCTGGAAGAAAAAATCAATTATCTGATTTCCGGAGGAGCGGAGGTTATTTCACTAACCGCCGTTACTATGCATATGGTTTATGATGAGCTGTCGAAAAGGATCAGTTATCCACTTGTCAGCATTCCTAAAGCGGTCAGTGAAGCTGTGGTGTCAGCCGGAATAACCAGGGTTGGACTTTTGGGAACTGTTTTTACGATGGAACAGGATTTCATGAAAAAAGATCTGATCTTGGAAGGTGTTCAAGTTTTTGTTCCGAATGAGAAAGAGCGCGAAATGATCGGAAAAAGGATATTTGAAGAGTTAGAAATAGGGGTTGTAAAAGAATCTACTTTAGATGAGCTTGTTACTATAATCAACAGAATGAAAGAGAGCGATGGGATAGAAGGCATCATATTGGGATGTACGGAACTGCCGTTAATCCTTAATTCAGGCAATTGTCCAGTAAGGTGTTTTGATGCAGTGGATATACACTTAAAGAAGTTGGTATCTCTGGCTATGAAGTAGAATCATTTATCTTTTAAAATAGCGTGCTAAAGAAGTCGAAGATTGTAGGAGAAAGTGACATGAGTGAAAATATTAAACAGAAAACCGTGTTATCATGTTGGATCATATTCGCAATATTGATCTTTGTACATGGATTTGAAGCAATCGTTCTTCGTATGGATGAGACGGTGCTTGGTGAAAACTGTATAAACAAGCTGTTTGGCATTTTTGCTGTCTTTGTTGTCCTGCGTCTTATCAATTGGAAGTGGGAGGATATAGGTTTTGCAAAAAACGGGTTTTCGAAAGGCATCTGTATCGGTCTTATCCTAGGCATCAGTTCATTCTTGATATCATATACGATTGAGATTCTTATGTTAAGAAATCAGGGGTTGGAATCCCATCTTGGAGTGTTTACTACCGGTTTTTCTCTTACGGGAGAAGCCTCAGTACATACTGGTATCGGTTTCATATTGATGTGTGTGTTCTTTAACGTTATAAACGTGATCATGGAGGAAGGGACATTTCGTGGGTTGTTCTATAAGATCGTGGATATGGATCATTCCATGAGATTTGCCCTCTTATTTCAGGCATTTTTGTTTGGAATCTGGCATATAGTAACCCCGCTGCATAATCTCATCGATGGTGATATTAACACCGCATCTTTTGTCGCCCTTGGAGTAGGATATATCATTCTCGCGGGAATGATGGGAATAAAATGGGGACTTTTGTACCGGATGACCGGAAACCTGTATGCCGGCATGGCCGACCACTTTTTTAACAACTGTATTGCGACGAATCTACTCCATGTGATAACCGATACAGGAACAGATGATATGATGATCGTTCGAGTTATTATTGCGCAGCTTTTGTCATTTGCAGTTGTGATAGCAGTGTGGTTAAAAAGAAAGACTGCGTAAGGAAAGATTTCAATCACGAGGATACGAATATGCTGAAGGGATTATTGATATTGGCTTGCGTAGCACACGTTTTATGTGGATATAGTGACTGCCTGTTGAGCTATGGAAAGAACGGACGACTGAACTTAAAAGAAATAAATGATCCGGCGAAGATGTCAAAGATGTTTGACGCTATGCCGCTTTGGCAGCCGATGGCATCTATTCTGATTGGCACATTTTCTATCACAGCATTTACATTTGGCTATTTGGCACTGGCAAGTTGGATGCATGGGTATAATACTGTAACTGCTTATATCATGCTGGCCAGCACTGTGCTATTTGTAGTTCCCATAGTCACACACCATATTATATGCGGCTTGGTAGAGTGGTTTTATATCAAACTCGGAAGAACTGAAGAAGCCCGGGAATTGGTACTGGATTTCCAGAAAAAGACGATCGTTACCATGATTATAGGATACCTCGGAGAGCTTTTGTTTTTAATAAGCTTTCTGGTTATGGTAGTTTCGAAACAGACAAGCTTGCCTCAGTGGGCATGTATTGTTAATACTTTGCCTATTATGCTTCTGATCTTGCCAACGAAGATACCGGCAAAAGGAAACGTTGCTGGGGCAATTATGTTTCTTGGCTTGACAATATTGTTGTAATCTTGAATCTGGCAGGATAAGGGCATAGCCTTTTATCTCGCAATTATATCTTTGAATATAAATGAGTAAGCCTGATTATCTTTTTATATAAATGAGAACAACGAATCGCGATTTGTCTCGGAGGAAGAGGGCGCGGTTGCAGAGGTTATTTATGATAACAAGAGAAGATATTTGGACACGGTTCCGGCAGCAACTTGGTTGGGAGTTCAACTGTGCTCCGGACACATTCGACCAGAAGGAGAATACGATCACTTGCTCCGTTTTGGATGAAAGAAGGAGAAAGTTCTCTGACAAACCGTTCTTTCTGCATATGGTGACCTTAGGACTCAGCACAGTGATCTCGGCGGATAATGAGCTTCATCCGTGGCTTCACAAATGGGCCGACGGGAAGGATGGAATATGGCTATTTGAGCAGCACAACTTTTACGAGCTCGAGTGCGAACTCCGAAAGCACGGATACAAGATGTCTCTGACACATCATATGTTCCTGCCGAAGGCGGAACCGATGAACATTAAAACGAACCTCGATATCCGCTGGCTCGAGCAGGATGACATCATGAAATTCTACGGGAAGGACGAGTTCTCGAACGCGATCTGTGACCGTTTTCGTCCGGAACGGCCTGATGTGCTCGCAGTCGTTGCGCTTGACGGAGAGAAGATCATGGGAATGGCAGGCTGTTCGGCGGATGTCCCGGACCTTTGGCAGATTGGAATCGACGTTCTGCCGGAGTACAGGGGACATGGCGTAGCGTGCACACTCGTGACGCTTCTTCGTGACGAGGCTTTCCGTAGAGGAGCAATCCCGTATTATGGAACAAGTCTTTCTAACCTCGCATCCTGTAAGACCGCGCTTTCAAGCGGTTTCGAACCCGCTTGGGTGGAGACGGAGGCGCGCGAGGATAAGGACACGGCATTTGCCAAATAAGCAGGCTTTTTATGGAGGACTACGGTTTTACTCATTATCATGAGGAAAAAATTATCTTTAAATATAAATGAGTAAGACAAATCGAAGTTTAACTGTGAAAGGGTGTTGCATATGAAAACGAAAATAATAAAAATAAATAAGAAGAGAGATTGATGAAACGGGCAACAAGAAAACAATTGGCAGAGATTGCAAAGAACAAAGCGAAGATTCCGTTCCACGGATTTGGAGAAGGAGAGGAGTCCAATCTGGAACCGATTGTCCGGCTGTTTCCTGGTTGGACTTTGAAGGAAGCTGATAAACTGTGGTGTGCGGCATTCGTGTACTATTGCTGTATAGAAGCGGGTTTTGAGATTCCAATCCGTCCTAAAGGATGCAGATCATGTCATCTGGCGGGCTGTATTGCGTGGGAGGAATTTGCGGTAGGTGATCCGCGGATTGGGTATCATAGAGCCGGGGAAGACTTTGTGCCGGAAGAAGGAGACATTGTTCTCTATGACAGGGTGTTTGAAAACAGGGAACATGATCATATCGGAATAGTCATTGAAAAACATGAGAACTCAATCCTTGCTGCAGAAGGAAATATTGACAACAAATCGGGAATGATTGAGCGCCTCATAGACCGACACATCCGCGGATATATCCGAATCCCGGATGGATTTCAATACAAAATAGAGTGATAAATTTTGGTTTTATAGACGATAACAAATCGGAACTTGTAGGGGGTATTATGAAACTCAAATTCGAAATTTATAAACACATTGGAGATATTTCACATCCAAACAATGGATGGACAAAAGAACTGAACTATATCAGTTGGGATGACAGAGAACCTGTTTATGACATTCGCGCATGGTCATCTGATCATACTGAATATGGAAAAGGTGTAACAATTACGCAAGGTGAAATGAAGAGGCTCCAAGAATTGATAAAAGATACAACGGTATTTTAAACAAATTCTAATTGGTGAAAAAATGGATTATAAACTGGTTCCATATACAGATGATTTTTATCAGTTTGTATATGATTTGAAAAAGACTGTATATAAAAAATATGTTGAGGAGTGTTGGGGAGAGTGGAATGAATCTGTTCAGCAAGAAATGTTTGATAGGTTTATTAATTCTGTAAAGGAAGACACACACCTTATTTTTTCTCAAGGACAAGCAATCGGTTTTTATAATGGAGCAACTCTCGAAGATGGCAGTTATGAAATCGGTAATATCTGCATAACTCCGGAATACCAGAGCCACGGCTTAGGAACACAAATCTTGGGAGATATTTTAGACAGTCACAAAGCGCAGGATATCCGTATTCAATATTTCAAGCAAAATCCTGTGGGAAGACTATATAAAAGGCTGGGTTTTGAACCGGATGGTGAGACGGACTTTCACTATGTTATGAAAAAGCCGGGAAAAGAAGGATGAACGAAGTAACATACAGCAACAATACTTCCGGAATAATCGGCAGTTTGTGGAGCGGATTATAACTTCGGAAACACAATTAACACAGGAGATAACAATGACAAATGAACAGAGAGCAGAAGCGTTGATTAATGAACTCGGCTTTGATTTCGGGACAATTGATAAGAAACGTATCATAAGTTTAATTGAAGACGAGATAGAGGATTATCAGGATGGCAGTTCGGAATACATAAGACTATTGTGTGGCTATCTGTATTGCCTTGGCGATAAGTCAGATGTAGGACTTTTGGAGAAGGCTAAATACAACATCAATTATGATGTTGGCTGTATGATTGATACAGAATGGATTGATAGCCTCGCAGACCGGACAGTCGACTATCCGATTCGTTCAAGAGAAGAATTGGTTCGCGATTTTGTAGATTATTACAGAGGATTCAGTGCAGATGATGTTTACTAGTTGCCCGATGAAGGAAATTAGAGCTGTTTATACTGATGAAACAATTAGGGTTTATCAGGCATATAACAAAACTATAGCAGAAGAAGCCGTTAAGAATGGAACATTCGGCACGCATTTTAGTATGAGTCGGATGACTTGGATAAAACCATCTTTTCTTTGGATGATGTATAGATGTGGCTGGGCAGAGAAAGAAAATCAGGAACATGTTCTGGCAATAGACATCAAACGTAGCGGTTTTGACAGGGCTGTTAATAGCGCAATAATCTCAACATTTTCTGAAGAACTTGGTATTTCAAAAGAAGAATGGCAACGACAGGTAAAAGAATCCGATATTAGGGTGCAGTGGGACCCGGAGAAGGACATATATGGAAACAATCTTCCTTATCGTTCTCTCCAGCTCGGTCTTCGAGGAAATGCAGTTAAAGAATATGTTAATGACTGGATTGTTAATGTTACTGACATAACAGATTATGTTCATGAGTTAAATACACTTCGTAATAACCATGAGAATATAATTGAAAGGCTTCCTAAAGAAGAGGTTTATAAAATCAGCAATCTTGTATAATTCACCATTAAGAAGAACTCGATAAATTCCGGTTTTTCGAACTATTTTATTTCGTTTTAAAGTAACAATGAGTATAGCTTTACTTGGTATAGATAAATTTCAGTTTATATGACAATGAGAATTTCAAAAAAAGGAGGATGCCTATGAAATCTTTGATCATTTATTTCAGCAGAGCTGATGAGAATTACGCAGTCGGTTACATTGATAAAGGTAATACGGAGATTGTTGCAGAATATGTTCAAGAATTAACCGGGGCAGATATGTTTAAGGTTGAGCCGGAAATTCCATATGCGAAGGATTATAAAACTTGCATTGAAGAAGCAAAGAAACGTATCGGAAACGCTCCTATCAAGGAGAAACTGGGGGATATTTCGGATTATGATACCGTTTTTGTAATGAGTCCGATTTACTGGGGGACATATGCGCCTGAGGTTGAGACGGCGCTCGAAGGATTGGATTTTAGCAATAAGAAGGTCCGTGTAATCTGTACTCATGAAGGATCTGGCCTTTCAGGGATGCCTGCTGATGTAAAGAAGATGTGCAAGGGAGCAGACGTTGAAACAAAAGGTCTGGCAATCAAGGGTTCGCAGGCTAAAGAATCAAAAGATAAAGTGAAAGCGTGGTTGTAGGAATATTTTCCAGGATAACGTTCTGATGAGGGACCGAAAATGAATATTGTATTGGATGAAATCGAGATAGTAGAAAATGTGTTGACCCCTGAGGATTTTGTGAGGCTTAGAACGGCTACAGGTTTTGCAGATATACCATTACCTCATGCTACTAGAGCTTTAGAGATTTAGTGGATTATATCGGAATATAACTTACCAAGATACAAAAAAGAAAAGGAGAAAAAATGAATAAAGATAATACAAATTGGAGCCAGAGCGTTGCGGGTGTTGTAATAAGGGATAATAAGGTTTTGCTGGCGCGACATACATATGGTAATGGAAAAGGAATGCTAATTATTCCAGGCGGATATGTCAATTTCGGAGAGTCACCGCAAGATGCATTGATTCGTGAATTTAAAGAAGAAACAAATATTACCATTGAACCTAAGAGTGTTATAGGAATCAGGTTTAATATACGTGATTGGTATGTAGTTTTTAATGCGGATTATGTTTCGGGATATGCTTCGTCAGATAATGACGAAAACAATGAAGTAGTTTGGATTGATGTGGACGAAGTATTATCCAGAGAGGATGTTCCGGATTTAACTAAAAAAATGATACAAAGTTCTTTATCAAATAAATCCGGTTTAAAGTATACGGTTTATGAAGGTGGGCAAAAAAATGCGCCGTATTCCCTTTATTCGGCAAATGAAAAAGTATAAGTTAATGATGTAAATATATCGGAATACAATGTGGAATGACTAATCGGAAGTTGTGGAGGAAGTACAAATGGATTACGCAGTTGTTTTGTATATGAACGAAGAAAAGACCGCGATGGTAAAAGAATGGATTAAAGAACTTGCACCCGTTTGCGGGAGTGATTATTGTCTTTGCACTGCGCCGCACATCACGATTTCTGCAATTATAGGCGATGATGAGGAGCTCGTTAAGAAAGAAGCAGCGCAACTGAGCAAAGTACTAAAAAAGGGCGAAATAAAGGTAGGGGTTATTGGCGTCTTTAATCCATTTGTTTTATTCTTGTCACCTGTAGTGGATTCATATTTGATAGAATCCAGTCAGATTGCAAACGACTGTATGCTGAAAGTTTCAAAAATCGGGAATAAAGGAAGATACATTCTGGGTAATTGGGTGCCTCATATGGCTGTAGCTATGAAAATGGAAAAAGAAGGTTTATACAAAGCGTTCGAAAAATTATCCGAAATATTCACTCCGTTTTGTGCTGAAATTGACAA
>JAEEGJ010019009.1_pt1 | contig 15229 bp, 11 predicted proteins | sample 8958761 | NCBI WGS metagenome assembly JAEEGJ01 (sample SAMN16246546, study PRJNA631951) | gut metagenome | biome: gut microbiome; feature: rumen; material: RS-attached | host: Bos | place: Iran: Karaj | collected 2018-10 | reverse complement strand
TGATGAAGGGCACGTTGGAGGTCCAGGTCTCGTCGTTCTTCTTGGTCTTCAGGGCACCGATGTATTGCTCAATCATGGGCTCGAAGGTCTCAGGGTCGATGTTCCCCACGAACGTGAACACGAAATTGTTGGCATCTTTGAAACGGTCGGCATAAAGCTTCAGGGCTTTGGCGTAGTCCACCTTGTCATAGTCTTCGGCTTTCATGCGCTTGACCAACGGGTGATTGTCGTACATGGCGAACATCAGGTTGTCGCGGAAGGCAGTCATCGGGTCGGATTCGGCGTTGGCGACCATGGCCTTGGCGCGGGTGATGTAGGACTGGAAGGCTTCCTCATCACTGCGGGGACTGTTGAAATATAAATAGGTGAGTTGCAGCATGGTTTCCAAATCCTTGACGGAGCAGCTACCGCTCATGCCTTCTGTTAGTGAACTGATGTAAGGATTGACTGAAGCTTTTTTGCCAGCCAACACCTTAGGCAGGTCGATGGCACTGAAGTTGCCCACACCGCCAAGGGTAGCCAATGAGTTGATTTCCTGCAAAGTGTAAGGATCGCTTTGGTCCATGACGCTGTAGCCGCCGAAGCTGTAGGCCGACATCAGGATTTCGTCGTCCTTGAAAGTGGTGGGCTTGTAGATGACCTTCACGCCATTCTTCAAATTGAGGATGGTGGCATCAAAGGTGTCGTCGTGTTTCTTGCTTTCAATGGCGCCTTTCACGGGAAGGGTGGCAATTAGAGGCTCGTTGCTGACGGTCTCCTTGTAAGGTTCCACTTCAACTTCGTTGGCTTTGTTGAACAGAGCGACGAGTTCTTCCTTGGTGGGCAGCACTTCACCTTCCTTTTCAGGAGCGGTCAGCGTGATGACGATGTTGTCCTTGCGGATGAGTTCAGGCACATATTGGTTGATGGCTTCCACAGGAAGGGCAGGCAGGATTTGGCTGAGCAACATGTACTCGTTTTCGATGCCCATCAGCGGCTCGTTGGTGAGGAAGTGGGCGAGGATGGGGTTGAGGTATCGGCCAGTCTCCTGTTTGTCGCGCTCATCGTATTGGTTCTCGATTTGTTTCATCAGGTCAGCCTTGGCGCGTTCAAATTCTGAGGCGGTGAAGCCATATTGCTGCATGCGTTTGTTCTCGGCCACGATGGCGTTCAAGGCCTCGTCGATGCCATCCTTGTCCTTGGCGTATGCCATCGAAGTCCAAGCATCCTTGGTGTCGCTGACGAAGAAAGTGCCGTAATAGCCATAGCCGAAGATGAAGGGCGGGTTGGCTTTCTGGGTGAGCTCTTCCAAACGATTGTTGTACATCATGGCAACAAGCCCGTCAATGTAGCCTTTCAGCCAATACTGGATGTCGTCTTTCTCTTCATTCGGAATCACGTCGTGCTTGTAATATACCGAAATGTTGTAGTTGGTCTCTTCACGGTCGGTGCAGATGCTCACGATGGGCTCTTCGTTGTCGGCCACCTCAAAGCGGGTGCGTTCGGCAGGATTGATGGGGGCGGGGATGTCTTCGAAGATGGTCTTCAGGTGGCTCTCCACTTCATTGACATCAATATCACCAATGATGATAATGCCTTGCAGGTCGGGACGGTACCACTTGTGGTAGTAGGCACGCAAGGCCTCGTGGTCGAAGCCGGTGATGACTTCCTCAAGGCCGATGGGCATGCGGTGACCGTAAGGGCTATTGGGGTAAATCTCGGGCAGCATCTTTTCCCACATGCGCTGTTGGGCGTCGTTGCGGGTGCGCTTTTCCTCAAGGATGACACCGCGTTCCTTGTCGATTTCGGGACCTTCCAAGGAGATGAAGCTCGACCAGTCGTGAAGGATGAGGATGCACGAGTCGACGAGGTTCATGTTGGTGGTCGGCACGTTGGTCAGCATGTAGACGGTTTGTTCGATGCTGGTCCATGCGTTCACGTTCTCGCCGAACTTCACGCCGTTGTGCTCCATATAGTTAAGGAGTTCCTTGCCGGGGAAGTTCTTCGTGCCGTTGAAGGCCATGTGCTCCAGGAAGTGGGCCAGACCTTGCTGGTCGTCTTCTTCAAGGATGGAGCCGACTTTCTGCGCGATGTAGAAGTTGGCGCGCTGGGCGGGTTTCTCGTTGTGACGGATGTAGTAGGTCAATCCGTTCTCCAATTTGCCTCTTCTGACGTTCTGGTCGAAGGGCACGGGCATGGCTTGCTGAGCGAGCATCATCGTGCTCAAAGCAAGCGTTGCGATTAAGGTTAGTGTCAGTTTTTTCATTTGATTAGTATTTGTTGAAATTATTGATGTCTATTATTAAAAACATGATTTAAAAACATGATCCACAAAAATCCAAACCAATTTGGGAAGCCGTTAGCAGTCACTTTCCTATTGTGCTTTTGCGAACGCCGAATCCCCTTTCGGGTGCGTTGCAATGGAGGGTGGTGTGCGAGCCGTTGCTTGTTTGTCCTATTGTTGTTTTGCACGTTTTGCCGGTTTTGTGATTAAAAAAGATGAATAACATATTTCTCCACAAAGTACTCTTCCTTAAACCATTTGCTGATAATGGCTTTCTTGTATCTCCAATAGCGGTTCAATGCCTTGAACTCTTCCGTGAGGTCGCCGCCTTTTAGGTAGATGATGCCGCCAGCCTCTTCATCGCCTCTGATTCTCAGCTTGTTGCCTGCCAAATTGGCGATTTCAGGAAGCGTCATCACGGCGCGACCGGTTATCACGTCGAATTTATCCTTCACCTCTTCGGCGCGTTTCTGCTCGGCCACCACGTTCTCCAAGCCAATGGCTTCCTTCACGGCATTCACCACCTTGATTTTCTTGCCTGTACCGTCGATGAGGTAGAACTCGGTCTGCGGAAACATGATAGCCAAAGGGATGCCTGGGAAACCGCCCCCTGTACCCAAGTCCATCACCTTCATGCCAGGCAACAGCTCGTAATATTTGGCAATGGCCAGCGAGTGCAACACATGGTGCTCATAGAAGTGCTCCATGTCCTTGCGCGAGATGACGTTGATTTTGCTGTTCCAGTCCAAATATAAGTCTTTCAGTTGGTTATACTGCTCTTTCTGCTTGTCGCTGAGCTCAGGGAAGTACTTGAAAAGGCTGGTTGTGTCCATAGATTAACAAAAATTGGCTTCAAAAATACGGAAAAAAACGGAACGATAGCTTTTTTATTTTGGTTTCATACGATTTTCGTTGGTTTTGCGTTTAAAGCTAAGGTCGTTGAGCCTGTCGAAACGCCGACCAATAATAAACCGGCCCTTCGACAAGCTCAGGGTCCTTTGGCCATGAGCCTTAGTACAAAAGCACTAGAAAAATGAAGAAGTTCCCACTGCTATTATTACTCCTGATACCCTTAACGATAACGGCGCAGCGCATCACCCCTGAAGAATACATCCAAACCTACAAGGACATCGCCATCCGCGAAATGAAGACCCATAAGATTCCTGCTTCCATCACCTTAGCACAAGGACTTTTGGAGTCGGGGGCAGGCAATAGTGCCCTGGCTCGAAATGCGAAGAACCATTTCGGCATCAAGTGCCACAAGGGCTGGGAAGGCGACACCTATTACATGGACGACGATGCAAAGAACGAGTGCTTCCGCAAGTACGACAACGTGGAGGATTCTTTCCGCGACCATTCTGACTTTCTTTGCGGGCGCAACCGTTATGCTGCCCTTTTCGACTTGGAAATCACCGACTATGAAGGTTGGGCAAAGGGATTGAAGGCTGCAGGCTATGCCACCAACCCGAAATATGCCCAGTTGCTCATCGACCGCATCAACCTTTACGACTTGACCCAGTATGACCAAATCGCACTCGGCCTGCTTGCGGAGAGCGAGGTGGAACCTATTGACCCTGCTGTAGATGAGTACTTTGAGTTGGCGTTCTCTCCAGTGGACAAATCGGTGTATCCTTTGGCCGATATGACACAGGACAAACGCTTCATTTATGAAAACAACAAAGTACGTTTCGTTTATGCAAAAGAAGGGGAAACGCCAGAGAGTATGGCTAAGGCTTTCGGCATCAAGTTCAAGCGTTTTTGTCAATACAACTGCCTGAAGCATCCCGAAGAGGTGGTCTTCCACAGCGGCGATGTGGTGTATCTCTCGAAGCTGAGAAACAGCAACTGGAAGGCGAAGAAATACACCGTCCAGGAAGGGGAGACCCTGCGCGACGTGGCCTTACGCTTCGCAGTGAAGCCTGAGAAGATTCTTAGGAAGAACGGCATGAAGGAAGGCGACCGCATCAGCAAGGGACAAGTGCTTTGGCTACGCTAATGCAAAAAGGGCTGGAAGTTTGAACCACCAGCCTTTTTTATTGCCCACAGTTTTAGGATGTTGTGTTTTGGATTACAACACTTATTCTTCCTCCCACACTTTCATGATTTCGATGGCTCTCACGGGCTCGGAAGGAACCGAAGCCTTGAGGTCAGTGCCTAAAAAGGGATCGAGATCGCCATCGGGTGAGGTATGTGGTGTGCCCACTGTGATGCTGTTACCGTCGACGGCGAAAATCCCATGCCAGGTCTTGACGTAGGTCCAACGTGTGGTGTCGTCTTCGGCCTTGCCATCGCTGAAATTGTAGGCAGCCGACATGGAGCTCGCCTTGAGTACGTCGGCAATCATGTCGCCAACCTTGGTGCCGTTGTAGGTCGCGTATTGCTTGCTGTATACCTCGATATAGGTGATGTTTTGCACTCTGTTTTCTATTCCATACTTTATCTTGGCAATGTTCTCGCCTGTCTTTGTGTCAACGAGCATCGTTTCGCCGTAGTATTCATTTTGCTCCAACGGGTCGAGGCGGAAGCCGTCAAGGGCTTGGGGCATAGGACCGCCGAGTTTGAGTCCACCGAAGTTGCTTTCGCCGCAGATGCGGTATTCACCGTAGCTCTTGTCGAAACTCTCACCGTTCCAGTGATAGGTGATGGGGCGTTGGAAGTCCAGGAAATCATAGTAGTCGCAAGCCGCCCAATCGCACAAGATGTTGTCGTCGGGGCCAAGCATATAGTAAGGCATGCCGTCCTCTTTGGTAAAGTCGATGTCGGCCTTGTCTGCGCCATAGAACGACAAAGCGTTGTAGAACTCATCGAATCCGGGTTCGGGGAAAGGCCATGAGGACTCAGAGAGTTGTCCCTCACGGAAAATGTACGCTTTGTGGTCGATCATGACGTTGCAGTCGCAACCGCCTGAATAGGCATAGAGCACGAGGTGTGAGCCATCGGCTTTCGGGAAACTCTTCAGTTGGATTGCCGAGTGGTCGCATTCGCCTTCCGTCCTGTCGTAGTAGGCGTAGTTGCACTGCACCTCGTAGCTGTCGTCGCCGCCTTCGGCTTTCTTAAGGATCTCAGCGGCAAGGTCCAGTTGGCGCATGTTTTCGGGGAGGACGTCTTTCGGGATGAGCCGCAGCATGTCTTCCATGATGCAATTGCCTTCGTCTGCTGTGGACCGCTGCTCAACCGTCTGTTCGGTGAAATCCCCTAATGTATTGATGGTGCCTTGTTTCTGATGGTTCGATCCACATGCCATCAGTGTACCGAACAAAAGGATGTAAAGTGCTTTTTTCATTGTTTTTAGGTTTTAATTTTGTGTTTCAGGATTTGTCAGAGTGAGTCAACTTCTAACTTTCAGTTCTTCCCTCAAATATTTCGCTGTATAGCTTTCCGCACAATTGCAAATCTCTTCAGGCGTTCCTTCACAGACGATGCGTCCGCCACGGTCGCCGCCCTCGGGACCCATGTCGATGATCCAGTCCGCCATCTTGATGACGTCCATGTTGTGTTCGATGATGAGTACGGTGTTGCCCTTGTCGACGAGCTTGTTCAACACGTTCATCAGCACCTTGATGTCTTCGAAATGTAAGCCGGTGGTGGGCTCATCCAAAACATAAAGCGTCTTACCAGTATCTCGCTTGGCGAGTTCGGTAGCCAATTTTACACGTTGTGCCTCGCCGCCACTGATGGTGGTTGAAGCTTGACCGAGGGTCAAATAACCTAAGCCGACATCTTTCAACGTTCTGATTTTCTGAATGATGTTCGGGATGTTCTCGAAAAACTCCACCGCTTCGTTGATGGTCATGTTGAGCACATCATTGATAGACTTGCCTTTGTAGCGCACCTCAAGGGTCTCGCGATTGTAGCGTTTGCCTTGGCACTCCTCGCATAGCACCGTCACGTCGGGGAGGAAGTTCATTTCGATGACTCGTAAGCCTGCACCCTTGCAGGCTTCGCAGCGACCGCCCTTCACGTTAAAGGAGAAACGCCCTGCCTTGTAGTTGCGGATTTTCGACTCGGGCAACTCACCGTAGAGTTTGCGGATGTCATCGAAGACCTTGGTGTAGGTGGCTGGGTTGCTTCGTGGTGTGCGTCCAATAGGTGCTTGGTCGATTTGGATGATCTTGTCGATTTTTTCCAAGCCTTCGATGCTGTCGTAGGGAAGGGGCTCCTTCACCGAGCGGTAGAACTTCTGGCTGAGGATGGGGGAGAGAGTCTCATTAATTAAGGTAGACTTTCCCGAGCCGCTGACGCCCGTCACGCACACCATAACGCCGAGGGGCAGCTTCAGGTCCACATTCTTCAGGTTGTGGCCTTTTGCGCCTTTGATGGTGAGGAAATCGCCGTCCAACGGCTTGCGCCTTGTTTTGGGCACTTCGATTTGGCGGATGCCATTGAGGTAGTCGCAGGTGATGGAGTGCCCTGTTTTCGTCTCGGAGGGCTTACCGGCGAAGACGACTTCGCCCCCATGACGACCTGCGCCAGGACCGATGTCGACGAGGTAGTCAGCACTGAGCATGGTGTCCTTGTCGTGTTCCACCACGATGACCGAGTTGCCGATGTCACGCAGCTCTTTCAGCGACTCGATGAGACGTTGGTTGTCGCGTTGGTGCAAACCGATACTGGGCTCGTCCAAAATATATAAAACGCCAGTCAACTGTGACCCGATTTGTGTGGCCAAACGAATGCGCTGTGCCTCGCCACCCGAAAGTGATGCCGCTGGACGGTTCATGTTGAGGTAGTCGATGCCGATGTCCAAGAGGAAATGCACGCGTTTGTGGATTTCGCGTAGGATTTCCTTGGCGATGTCGTTCTGCCGTTCGGTGAGTTTTTCGGGCAACTCGTCAATCCATTGCCCCAGGCTGAGGGTGTCCATGTTGGCCACCTCAGCGATGTTCTTCCCATCGATGCGGAACCATTGCGATTCCTTCTTCAACCTTGTACCTCCGCATACGGGACAACTCACATGGTTCATGAACGAACCTGCCCAGCGCGCGATGGCTGCTGAGGCTTCTTCGTTGTTTTGGTCCTCGATGAAGTTGATGATGCCCTCGAAGTTGATTTTATAGGTCGAGGTGATGCCGAGGGTCTCGCGTTTCACTTCGAAGGTCTCGTTGGTGCCGTATAGGATGACGTCGAGAGCCTCTTCGGAGATGTCTTTCAGTGGGGTGTCAAGGGTGTAGCCGTATTTCAACCCGATGGCTTCCAGCTGCTTGAAGATCCAACTGCCGGCTTTGTATTCGCCTGCTGGAGCCAGTCCACCTTTGCGGAGGCTCAGGTTGGGGTTGGGGATGAGTTTCTCCTTGTCCACGACGGCTATTTCTCCCAATCCGTTGCACTTGGGGCAAGCGCCGTAGGGCGAGTTGAACGAGAAGGTGTTAGGTTCGGGGTCTTCGTAGGAAAGCCCTGTGGTGGGGCACATAAGCAGGCGACTGAAGTAGCGTAGCTGCTGCGTGTCGTTATCGAGCACCATGAGCAAGCCCTTGCCGTAACGGAAAGCAGTCTGCACCGATTTCTTGATGCGCGAGAGGCTATCCTCATGCACCTCGATGCGGTCGACTACAATTTCGATGTCATGGGTCTTGTAGCGGTCCACCATCATGCCGAACTCAATCTCACGCATTTCGCCGTCCACACGTACCCTTGTGAATCCCGCTTGGCGGATGTGCTCAAACAACTCGCGATAATGGCCCTTACGACCACGGACTGCGGGAGCAAGGATGTTGATGCGCTTGCCGTCAAACTCCTTGAGAATGAGGTCGGTGATTTGCTCTTCGGTGTAGCGCACCATTTTTTCGCCTGTGTTGTAGGAATAGGCCTCGCCGATGCGAGCGTAGAGCAGGCGCAGGAAGTCATAGATTTCGGTGATGGTGCCCACCGTCGAGCGCGGGTTTTTGTTCACTGACTTTTGCTCAATGCTGATGACGGGGCTCAAGCCTGTGATTTTGTCCACATCGGGACGTTCCATGTTGCCGATGAACTGTCGTGCGTATGCTGAAAAACTCTCCATGTAGCGACGTTGTCCCTCAGCATAAATTGTGTCGAAGGCCAACGACGACTTGCCGCTCCCACTGATGCCGGTGACGACCACCAAGGCATTGCGAGGAATGGAAAGGTCGATGTTCTTCAGGTTGTTTTCCCGCGCACCGAGGATTTCAAGAGTTTTGTCTTCTGAGAATTCGTTCATTCTGCTTTTCTCATTTTCTTATGCGTCTTGGCATATTTCCCCGTCGGGATCTTTATCTCGTAGCTGTTACCAGTCGAGATGGTCAACGAATTGCCGCGCAGCCATGGGTTGAAATACTTCAACATTTTGAGGTTGGTGCCTTGCTCGTAGGCGAAATCGACCAAGTTTGGGATGGATTGGGTGACGGTGATGGTTTTGCACTCGTAGGGTTGATACCAGCCGTTGTCGCTGACTTGGAAGCCGTATTTCTCTGGATTCTCGGTGATGAGTTTTAGGGCCAAAATACGGTAGACATAGCGTTGAGTCTCTTCAGGTAAGAGCATGTCGTAATACGAATCCACGCGTTGCTCCTCCATGGTCTTGCTGATTCTTCCGTTGCCGCAGTTGAAAGCAGCCGCCGACAAAGTCCAGTCGCCGAACTTTCTGTATGAGTCTTTCAGGTAACGGCAGGCAGCCACCGTCTCTTTCTCCACATTGTAGCGCATATCCACTTCCTTGTTGATTTCCAGATCGTATTGTTTTCCAGTTGCCTCAAGGAATTGCCAGAAGCCTGTAGCCTTGGCAGGCGAAACGGCATTGGTGAGCGAGCTCTCAATCATCGCCAGATACTTGAAATCTTCAGGAAGGCCGTACTTTTCCATTAATGGCTCCATGATGGGGAACCATCGCGACGAGCGTTTCAAAAGCAACAAAGTGCTGGAATGCAGATACGAGTTGACCAAAAGCTCCCGCTCCAGACGCTCACGGACGAAAAACAGATCCAAAGGCACTTCTTCATCGCAGAAGGTCATGGTCTCAGGCAACTCGATGTCGTGGGTGATGTGGTCGATGCGGTCGAAGGAAAGGAATTCTTGGTCAGTGCCTTCGTATTCTTCCAATTGCTCGTCATTGGATTGAGCGAGTGAAAAAGTAACGGCGGCGGTCACACCTATTAATATAATAGCCATGCCACAGGCCCAAAGCAAGTTTCTTGTTCTCATATTCAATATGTTCGTTAATGATTTCAATTCTCGTTATTCCTTGTCGTCGCCTTGCGTCATTGACTCCATCGAATCGGAGATTTGCGAGGAGGAACGACGAAGCAATCCAGGGGACAAGTTTTAGTCTGGACTGCTTCGTGCCTCGCAGTGACGCAAAGCGTGTTCAACAGCGTATCAAAAAGGTGTCACAAAGTCCTTGAACATCGGCGATACCTTGTCCTTTTCCGAAAGGATCGGGTCCTCGATGTCCCAGTCGATGTTCAGGTCGGGGTCGTTCCACCGGATGCTGCCTTCCGAGGCCTTGTTGTAGACATTGGTGCATTTGTAGGTGAACACAGAATAGTCCTCAAGGCAGACGAAACCATGAGCGAAGCCTTCCGGGATCCAGTACATGAGCTTGTTGCCTTCGGTCAACACGACAGATTCCCAATGCCCGTAGGTGGGCGAGCCTTTCCGCAAGTCGACGACGACGTCCCTCACAGCGCCTTTCACCACGCGCACCAACTTGCCTTGGGCAAAGGGAGGCTTCTGGAAATGCAGTCCGCGCAATACACCTCGCATCGACTGCGATTCGTTGTCCTGCACAAAAGTCATGTCGAGTCCGTGTTGGGCGAAACGCTGCTTGTTGTAGCTTTCGAAAAAATAGCCACGCTCGTCGGTGAACACGTCAGGCTTGATGATGAGCAGGTCTTTTATCTTGGTTTCTATGATTTCCATGGCTTAAAGGTGAACGCACTCATTATATGCCGCAGCCGCAGCCTCCATAATGCCTTCCGACATGGTGGGGTGGGGGAACACGGCATGGATGATGTCCTCGCCCTTGGCACCCAGCTCGCGGCAGAGCACAGCAGCGGCTACCATTTCAGTCACATTGTCGCCAACCATGTGGCAGCCTAGCCAGTCGCCGGTCTTGGCGTCGAAGACGACCTTGATGAAACCGTCGCGATTGCCGGCAGCAGTGGCCTTGCCCGAGGCAGTGAAGGGGAACTTGCCGATTTTCACCTCATAGCCTGCTGCGATGGCCTTTGCTTCGCTCAGGCCGACAGAGGCGATTTCAGGTGTAGTGTAGGTGCAGCCAGGGATGTTGGCGTAGTTCAAAGGCTTGGGATCGAGGCCGCAGAGCTTCTCCACGCAGATAGTGGCTTCGTGGTCGGCCTTGTGGGCCAAGGCGGGACCGTGCACGATGTCGCCGATGGCATAAATACCCGGCACGTTGGTGCGGTACCATTCGTCCACGTTGACCTTGCCACGTTCGGTGCTGATGCCGAGTTCCTCAAGGCCAAGGTTGTCGATGTTGGTCTGCACACCGACGGCAGAGAGAACGATGTCGGCCTCCACAGTCTTTTCGCCCTTCTTGGTGGCGATGGTGCACACGCACTTCTCGCCTGTGGTGTCGACATGCGTCACTGAGGCTTCGGTCATCACGGTCATCTTCAGCTTCTTGAAGGCGCGCTCCACTTGCTTGGAGACTTCCTCATCTTCGTTCGGGACCACGTTGGGCAGGAATTCCACAAGGGTAACTTTCACACCCATCGAGGTGAAGAAGAAGGCGAACTCTGAGCCGATAGCACCCGAACCGACGACTACCATGCTCTCAGGCAGCTTGTTCAAAACGAGAGCTTGGCGGTAACCGATGATCTTCTTGCCGTCGATGGGCAGGGCGGGCAGCTCGCGTACGCGGGAACCCGTCGCGAGGATGATGTGGTCGGCTTCGTAGAGGTTCTTGTTGCCTTCAGCGTCAGTTACTTCCACTTGTTTGTCGGCGGTCAGTTTGCCGTAGCCGGCGATGACATCCACATTATTCTTCTTGAGGAGGTATTGTACGCCTTTGCTCATGGTGTCGGCCACGCCGCGGCTGCGGGCCACGACGGCTTCCATGTCGGGTTTCACTTCGCCTTCCACCTTGATGCCGTAGTTCTCGGCGTGATTAATATAGGTGTAGACCTGCGCACTCTTCAGCAGGGCTTTGGTGGGGATACAGCCCCAGTTGAGGCAGATGCCGCCAACTTCGGCCTTCTCGACCACAGCGGTCTTCTTTCCAAGTTGTGATGCTCTGATGGCAGCCACATAGCCTCCCGGGCCGCTGCCGATTACGATGACGTCGTATTTCATATTTCGTTTGTTTTGATGATTTTCTTTGAAACTGCGAAATTACGAAAAATTCTGCAATCGGCAATCATTCGGAAATACCGAATAGTTAAATAAATGCCTCTTTTTCTTTCATCAATCCAAATATTTTTTATTTTTGCCCTTTCAAAACTCTAAATCAACTCACTATGAAGAAACTAAGAAAAATCGCATCAGTATTGATGCTTGCAGCGACAGTGGTCTTTGCCGCAGGCTGCACGAAACCCGATGAACCGAACAACGGTGGAAACAACAATGGTGGTAGTAACAATGGCGGCGGCGAGACCCCCGAGGTGCCGACCATCCCGACGGGTGCCGTTGACGGAAAGTTCTCCATCAATGCGAGTGGAGACAAAGTGTATTTCTCGCAGGGCAACCTGCAATGGAGTGCCACGAATGGTGGAACCACACCTACCACCCATGCAGTGGCTGATGGTGGAACGGCTCCAGGCACTTGGCGCTTCGGCAATCCTTGGGACTTTGTTGGTGGCACGTATGGCATTACAGGCTATAACCCTGATGGCGAGCCTTGGCTTGGCTCCATTGCGGGAAGCAACAACTGTCTGGCCTCTTCCACTTATACGGGATGGATGGACCTGTTTTCATGGGGTACTAGTGGCTGGGCTGGCGGCGTAATGGCTTACCAACCTTACGAAATAGTCGGAAATCCTAGCCCTTACACATGGGCGTGGGAATACTACCAAGTTGGTGTTGACGGCAACAGCAATCTCGTTGGCCCGTATGCCAATGCCGACTGGGGTGTCTATAACGCCATCAGCAACGGTGGCGACCAACCAGGCCTGTGGCGCACCTTGACAAGCGACGAGTGGGAGTATGTCATCAAGGGCCGTGAGGGCAACCGTTTCTGCAAGGCTACCTTAAACGGAGTGAAAGGTCTCATACTCATTCCCGATGGCTGGGATAACTCAGTTTATGAGTTGAAACGTATCAACATGACGGGTTCTGAGTGGACGGACAACAACTTCGACCAATCCACATGGGAGAATACCTGTGAGCCTGCCGGACTGGTGTTCCTGCCGAATACTGGCAAGAGAACGTCGCTTAATATGAATGGCAATTATCCAGTTTCTTTGGATTTAAGCGAAGGTTATGGCCTTTATTGGTCCTCAACTGCAAAGACGGAGACCACCGCTTATCAATATAACTTCCATAGCGGAAACGTGAATCTTGATGGTGGATTGCGCTATCAAGGCTTGGCCGTGCGCCTGGTGCAGGACGTTCAGTAAGATAGTCTTTGTTTGCTGACCTTTTCGGGCGAAATCTACCTAAAAAAGCATAGATTTCGCCCGAAATCGTATATGACAAAGAAAACTTCTCCATTTTTCTTTTCTCAATCCAAATATTTTTTATCTTTGCCCTTTGAAAACTCTAAATCAACTCACTATGAAGAAACTAAGAAAATTTGCATCAGTATTGATGCTCGCAGCGGCGGTGGTGTTTGCCGCAGGCTGCACGAAACCCGATGAACCGAACAACGAGGGTAATGACAACGGTGGAGGTAACAATGGCGGCGGCGAGACCCCCGAAGTGCCGACCATTCCTCAAGGTGCCGTTGACGGATTGTTTACCATCAATGACCACGGCGGCAAAGTGTATTTCTCGCGGGGCAACCTGCAATGGAGCGCCACGAATGGTGGAACCACAGCCACCACGCACGCAGTGGCTGACGGCGGAACGGCCGAAGGCACTTGGCGCTTCGGCAATCCTTGGGACTTTGTTGGAGGTTGGTATGGCCAAACTATGATAACTCCTGGCGAGCTTTGGGAAGGCACCGTTGAGGGAAGCGACAACTGCCTTGCCTCGGCCACCTACACAGGCTGGTTGGACCTCTTCTCGTGGGGTGCCAGTGGCTGGGCTGGGGGCGTAGAGGCCTACCATCCTTATAGTATTGTCTGTTATCCTGCCGAGCCTCATACTTGGATGTGGGAGAGTTACATTGTTGGTGGAGATCCCAACAATGGTCTTGTGGGACAATATGCCAATGCCGACTGGGGCGTTTACAATGCCATCAGCAACGGCGGCAACCAACCGGGCCTGTGGCGTACCCTGACCCGCGATGAGTGGGAGTACGTCATCAATGGACGCGAAGGCAGCCGCTGGTGCACGGCGATAGTGAACGGCGTTAAGGGTGCCATCCTCATCCCCGACGGTTGGGACAACACGGCCTATACCTTGGACAGAATCAACGATTGGCGTCCAGCGACAACATCCAACATCATTGATCAGTCCACATGGGAAACCACCTGCGAACCTGCGGGATTGGTGTTTCTGCCCAACACAGGTTGCCGGAAAGGTTATGCCTATTGGGCCACCGATCACTATAATACCTATGTCTCTTTGGATTTGAGCGAAGGTTATGGGAATTATTGGGCCAGTTCGGTGTATAGGGAATATCAGGGCGAGAATACTAGTAGTATTTGTATGATGACGTTTAGTTATGGTGAATCAGGCACGCCATCTTTATCTGGCCGAGATCGTTCAAACGGCATAGCTGTACGTTTGGTGCGGGATGTGCATTAAGGTTTACCGACCTTCAATAAGAAATCAGCCCTCGGAAGGAAAGCTTTCGGGGGCTGAGTTTTTGTCGGTCTCCTCTGTAAGCGTTTCGGCTTTTTGCTTTCGCTCGCTAATCCGTTTAATCACTTTGGTCAAAACCGCCCAAAGCACAAAGAAGGCCACTACGCCGACAATCCATACTATTAATAATTCGGTAACCATTTTGCTCAATTCTCGGGTGCAAAGGTAAAAAAATAAGCGCGATATATTAATATAAGGTGTAAAAAAGTGTTCATCATCTCGCCAAAATGTTGCATGATTCGAAATAATCCCTATCTTTGCACCATCATCTAAAACAGAACAACCATGAATTACGACGCCAATCCCGTTCATCTCCTCTACAACGACGAGGAAATGAGAGACAGAATCAACATGATTATGGACAGCCGCGACCATACCACGGGCATCACCTTTGTCAACCTATGCTACCAGGTTATGCAGATGGCTTTCCAAGAAAATATGGTGAAGAAAGTTGAGGATACGATCATCACGAGCGAAGAACTTGCCCCCGAGGAGCAGGTGCGTGTGAGCCGCATCCTGTGGGAACTTATCTGGAACCACAAGGTCTTCCTCCTCTTCGGCCGCAGCGAACTGCTCGGTTTGAGCAACGGCGAGGACCGTTTCGTGAAGTATTGAGGCATGATTTTTCACCTTTAAGGCGTCTTTTTCGACAAAAACAGGTCGGAAAAGACGCTTTTTTTATGCAAAAGCATAAGTTTTCAACATATTTAAATTACTGAAATACAGATAAATAAGTATTGATATCAACAATTTTTACAATTATTTTCAAAAAAGTGCTCAGCGTATTGAAAAATGTTGTACTTTTGCACCCGCTGAATTGAATGAGGGCTTGCCCTTGAAAATGATATAGTTAAGGAACCTGATAAGTTAAACGTAATAGGTTTCTACACGATGTGACGCCAAAATCAAGCGTTCTTATAATGTCACAGCGTGGGTTTATAGACTTCTAAGCCGTCCATGGCTTATTATGTTTCCCTGACTACATCTTGAAAGAGTTGCCCTCGGCCAGTTTGGTATGAGTTTGTAAATAATTCCTAATCAACGGATTAAATAACTAACAAATTAACCTAACAAATTAAAAATGCC
>JAEEGJ010019008.1_pt1 | contig 15230 bp, 13 predicted proteins | sample 8958761 | NCBI WGS metagenome assembly JAEEGJ01 (sample SAMN16246546, study PRJNA631951) | gut metagenome | biome: gut microbiome; feature: rumen; material: RS-attached | host: Bos | place: Iran: Karaj | collected 2018-10 | reverse complement strand
CTCTGGAAAAGAATCCGGAGGCGATCCGTTTCTATGAGCGTCATGGGTTCAGACTGAACGGTCAGAGAAGATTTGAAGAGGGCACACCGGAGTATCTGGTGATGCTGGTGAGAGATTGAAAAGTCCATTGTGTCAATGGACTTTTTTCTTGTCGATGATGTATCGGAAGTACATGAGGATGAAGGAGAGGACGGCGGAGAGGATCGCGAACCAGACGAACATGTCGCGATAGCCGATCCTTTCGACCAGCTGGCCTCCCAGCATCGGTCCGAAGGCATTTCCTATATGCATGCCGATCAGGACCGTGGAGGCGGCGACACCGGAGCGGGAAGGATCCATCTTCTTGATGACTTCCGTCTGCAGGGATGGTGTTCCTGTGCCCTGGCCGATGGCTTTGAAGACGCTTGCCAGCATCATCACCAGCAGTGTCTTGCCGATACCGATCAGAAAGACGCCCATGGATGCGGCGATGATGGCCGGTATCATGACATGATAGATGCCTTTGCGGTCGTGCAGGGACCCCATCAGCGGTCTGAATACGACCATGGCGATCGAGTAGACCGTGAAGAAGAGACCGATGTTGGCGATGCCTCTTTCGTCGCCGATGATGGCCAGGAAGGTCGTGACCCAGGCGTTGCCGACGGACAGGAGGACGGCGATCAGAGAGTAGTCTGTGTATTCAAAGGCGAAGATATCGGAAAGGGATACCTTTTTCTTTTCCGTTTTGACCGGATTGCCTTCATATGGCAGGAGCGTGACGATGAGCAAGGCCATGAAGGCGCAGAAGGCGGCACCGGCGAAGGTGAGATGATAGCCGGACAGTTCCACCAGTTTGAGTCCCAGGCCCGGTCCGATGGCTTGAGCCAGGATGTTGGCCAATGCGGCATAGCCCATGCCTTCCGCCAGTTTCTCTTTCGGGATGAAGTGGGTCGAAAAGACCGTTCCGGTCACGGAGTTGATGGAGAAGGAGAAGCCGACCAGCAGTCTCATGGCGATCAGCATCGGGATGTTGGTGGCCAGGATGTGGCCCAGGAAGATGATGACGTAGAAGATCGTCGAGTACTGTATGATCCTCTTGTGGTTGAAGCTGTCGGTGATGAGGCCGGCAAAAGGACAGACGATCAGTCCGGACAGCGACATGAGTCCGGATATCGTCGAAGCCAGGGCGATGTCGTCTTTGATCGTCAGGGCGTATTTGGTGATGAGCGGGTAGGTCATGTAGGCGGCGGTGCCGGAAAACAGCGACATCGCAAATACCATCAGAAATCCCTTTGTCCAGATGCTTCGTTTCTCTTTCATCGTTCCGACCTCTAATAAAAAACCTGATCTATTTCAAATATATCAGGTCGTTTCATTCTTGTGATTCAAAAAAGTATCGGCTTCTTTTGAACTTATCCATTCAGATCTTCGAAGGTGTCGGCGAAGTCGCGGATCCAGTCCCTGTTGAGCGGATAGAAGCGCTTGTAGAGTTCGTAGATCTTCATGTATCTGCTGTGTGCCTCCGGATCGGGACAGTAGGATCTTTGATATCTGACCATCCTGTCGACGGCGGTCGGAAGGTCCGGATAGATCTTCAGCATGACTGCGCAGCAGATCGCGCAGCCGAGGTTTGGCGCGTTGAGGTCTTCCGGGACGTTGATGATGATGTTGGATACATCGGCGTGTATCTGCATCCAGAGCGGACTTCTGGCACTGCCGCCGGCCATGTTCATCTCTTTCACGTCGACGCCGTATTCCCTGAAGGTATCCAGTATCCTTTCTGTTCCGAAGGCGACGCCTTCGAGGATCGCCCTGTACATGTCGATGCCGCTGTGGGCAAGGGTCAACCCGTAGAACATGCCTTTGGCTTTTCCATCCTGATAGGGGTGTTTGTTTCCCTGGAAGTAGTCCAGCAGCAGAAGGCCGTTGGAGCCGATCGGGACTTCTTTTGCCAGATCGTCGAGCTCCTTGTAGGATCTTTCCGGATAGAACTCTTTCCTGAACCAGGAGAGGATGGATCCGGATGCACTTTGCGCGACATAGTCGGTATAGAAGCCTTCGATCAGGTTGTCAGGCCCGTTGTTGGAACCGTGGGGATTGAGCAGAGGCTTTTCGTTGAGGGCCATGGCCAGGTTGGAGGAGCCGGTGATCATGCCGATCCTGCCTTGCCTGTTGACACCGATGCCGAGCAGTCCGATCGAGGAATCGATGCCGCCCTGGGCGATCAGAGTCCCTTCGCGAAGGCCGAGATGAAGAGCCGCTTCCTTGGACAGGCAACCGATGAGATCGCCCGGCCTGTAGACTTCCCTGCCCGGGAACCTGTCCAGGGCGTCGGCGATGTCCAGTGCCTCATAGATCTTCTTTGAGAATCCCGACTTGACCGAGTAGGCCCAGTTGCAGGCGGTGTTGATGTTCATGCACCATTTTCCTGTCAGCCTGTAGGTCAGCCAGTCCTGGTATTCGCAGAAGACTTCCGCTTCATCGTAGATCTCTCTTTCGTTTCTTTTCAGCCAGGCCAGTTTGGGCGGCATCCACTCGGGTGAATAGAATTCGCCGGTCTTTGTGAAAAGCTCTTCCGCTTCTTTGTTGGCTCTGACGTCCATCCAGATGATGCAGGGTCTTAGTGGCGTCCCGTCTTTCTTGCATACGACGACGGATGTCGAAGTGGTGTCGCAGGCGATGGCTGAGATCTGTTCAGGCGAAAGGTCCGCTTTCCTGAGCGCTTCTCTGACAGCTGCCGCGGCTGCCGACCACCAGTCTTCCGGCTGCTGTTGCGCATAGCCGGGTCTGGGGAACGAGGTCTCATAGGGGACAGAGGAAAAAGCCAGACAATTGCCGGAAGGATCGTAGATCCCGACCCGCATGCCGCCGGTGCCGCCGTCTATTCCCATGAGAAACGGATGATCTTTATGGTCTGCCATAAAATGATTCTAACATATGAAAACGGGCTTTGTTAATAGAGGGGATAGGGTATAATTGAGTTAAGTCTATCATTGAAAAAAAGGTGATCATTATGGAACTTTTAGAGCTGAAAAAGAAACTGAAAGAGTATATGGCGATTCCGCGCGTGAGCGGCTATGAGAGTCAGATGGCTTATGCTTTGAAGAGGGATCTGCTCAGGTATACGGATGATGTGCGGATCGACAAGGTCGGCAACTGCATCGCGGTCTTTGAGGGTTCAAAGAAGGATGCGCCTGTCCTGATGGTCTTTGCCCATATGGATACGATCGGTTTTGTGATCAGGAGGATCGATGCGGATGGCTTCATCTATGTCGACCGTGTCGGCGGTGTTCCGGAGAAGGTCGTGGCGGGCACGGCGGTCCGGGTCGGAAGCGAAGACGGGAACTGGTATCCGGGCATCTTCGGGACCAGGGCCTATCACATCATGTCGAATGAGGAGAAGGCCAAAGCCGATACGCTGAACGATCTTTTCATCGACGTCGGTGCAAAGAGCGATCAGGATCTTTTCGATCTGGGGATACAGGTCGGCTGTCCTGTCGCCTATGGAGAGGCATATCACGAGCTGCTCAATGACCGCATCTCGGGTTCCTATATCGATGCCGCCGCCGGTCTGTGCAATCTGATCCAGATCGCAGGATACCTGAAGGATCATCGGCCGAAGGTGACAGTGTGTCTGGTTGGGACGGTCTGGGAGGAGTTCTCAGCCAGAGGCGCGATGCTGGCGAACAGGAGCGTGAAATGCGATATGGCGATCTCCATCCTGGGTCCCGGCGCTGCCGATACCCCTGATCAGAGAGGAAAGGTCTCCAATGTGAAGATGAATCATGGCGTCGGCATCACGATGTTCAATTTCCATGGAAAAGGGACTCTGAACGGAAACATCATTCACAAGGGCATGTTTGAACTGCTGAAGAAGTCGGCTGAGGAAAGCGGGATTCAGATACAGCGTCAGGCTGCCAGAGGCGCCTTGTCTGATACGGCTTATCTGGCACTGGAGAATGACGGTGTTCCTTGTGTCGACATGGGCACGCCGGATCGCTATTCCCATTCGACACTGGAGCTGATCGACGTAAAGGATCTCAAAGAGACCGGCGAACTGCTCTGTCATTTCATAGACAGACTGGATGATGATATTAAACTGGATCGTTATTGAAGATCAGATGTGATCTTTGACGTATTCGGCGATATATTCCGCACCATTGCTTATCTTGTGCCTGACGATCGTGTCCAGGCACACTTTTAATTTCGGCGTGTAGATGAAGTCGAAGAGCCTGCCGTAGATCAGATCGGGATCTTCACATTTGAAACCGTAGCCGTTGTCGGTGATGAACTGGTAGTTCTTGTTTTCCTGGCCTTTGATGTGGCCGGTGATGACGACAGCGGTATCGGAGCGGACAGCTTCGGAGATGACGTTCGGTCCGGCTTTGGTCAGGATGATGTGGGCATTGGTCAGGAATTCGTTCATGTTGTCGACGAAAGAATAGATGTCAACATCTTCGGGGATCTCCCCGTTTTCTTTCATCTTCGTGAGCGTTTCATAGAGCCGTTTATCCAGACCGCAGATGAACTTGATGGACACCTTTTCCAGACGCGAGACTTCTTTCAGGAAGCGGATATTCTTCTCAAGATTGGTCGAGGTATTGACCATCAGGATGTGGACGCGGTTGTTGATCTGTTTGGCTTTGTCTCTGACGACGATGTCGTCGCGGACCGGGAAGCCGGAAGTCAGTACCCGGTCTTCCGGGAAGCCGCTGTTCAGATAATCCTGTCTGACCGTTTCAGTCGGGACGAAACTCATATCGGCATCCGGATCTTTCCAGACGTTGGGCGGTTCGACCAGGTCGATGACGCCGACATAAAAAGGGATATCGATCCTGTTTCTGGCAAGCAGGCGGGATATGGCTTTCGTGAACATGCATTGTACGGATATGATGAGGTCAGGCTGATATTCCCTGATCTCTTTCAGCATCGCATCTTTGATCCTGAGATACATGGACAGATGGACGAGATCGGGAAAGGCCTGAGAAAATCTTTCACAGATGTAGTAGATCAGCGGAGCCCTGGTGGTCAGCGTGATGTAGGAGTTTTCCATCAGATCGCCCATGAAGCCCATGAGCGGAAAGACATCCAGTTGCTTGCATGCATAGCCAAAGTCCGTCAGTTTCTTTTCGATCGCATTGGCGGACGACTTGTGTCCGGAACCGGTCTTGATCGAGGTCAGAATAAGCACCTTTTTCATGTTTCCTATTATACCCGAGGCCTTATGAATGTTCTACTTCTTTCTTCTTGATTCGGGATTAAGAAAGGCCTACTTGTTGAGGTAGGCCAGGTATTCTTCTTTGGTCAGGGCAGGTGTGAAGGCATCTTTGATCTTCTGCACATATTCCGGATGTTTCAGCAGATAGAGGACGCTTTCGCAGACGACATCCGCCGGTTCGTAGTAGGCGCGTCTTTTATCCGAGATGCAAAGGTCTCTGCCGTGGCAGTTGCCTGAGAAGCCGGAGTAGCCGAACTGGATGGCCGGTTTGAACAGGGACAGGTCACCCATGTCGCCGGCTGCCATGGAGATCTCGTTCTCGTGGATCTCTTCCGGCTTGCAGTATTTCAGCATGTATCTTCTGACGACATCGCTGATCATGTGATCCTGTCTCATCGGCAGATAGCCCGGTGTTGACTTAATGGTCGCAGATGCGCCGATGGCTTTGGCGCAGTGTTTCGCGGCATTGTCGACTTTGGCTGCCGTCTGTTTGAGGGCTTCCTCACTGGTCGCCCTGACGTAGCATTCGTAGACGGTCTTTTCCGGGATGGAGTTGACAGTCTGTCCGCCAGTCGAGAGGATGCCGTGCAGACGGATGTAGTCTTCTTCTTTAAAGGTCTCCCTGAGCATGTTGATGGCGTTGTCGAAGAGGACGAAGGCGTTGAGCGCGTTGATGCCTTTATCCGGTGCCATGGCTGCGTGCGTGGCTTTGCCTTTGAAGGTGATCTCTTTGTAGATGAAGCCGGCAAGCGAGGAGTTGAGCGAGAAGTGGTATGGTCCTTCGCCCATCGTGTGCAGGTGGATGAAGAGGTCTTCTTCATCGAACTGTCCCGCTGTCAGCATGTTGACCTTGCCGCCGATGTACCTGATCTCGCCTTTCTTGATCAGCTCTTTTCTGAATGCCGTGTCCGTGAATTCTTCAGCCGGAGTGAAGTAGAGGGTGACGGTGCCGTTTTTGATGAGATCCTTCAGATGGACCAGGGCATAGGCCATGATGGCGCATTGGGTGGAGTGGCCGCAGCTGTGGGCGGCGTTGTCTTCCTTGCTGGCAAAAGGATGGCCCAGTGTCGGGATGGCATCGAGTTCGGCGATCAGGCCGATCCTCGGTCCGCCGGAGCCGATGGAGACTTTGAAGGCGGTGCGGAAGCCCAGTTCTTCCACTTCCAGTCCGTTGGCTTTGAAGTAATCCGTCAGGATTTTCTTGTTGATGAATTCCTTGTATCCCAGCTGCGGGTGGGCGAAAAGCTCGTCACCGAGTTCGTACAGCTGTCCGATGTCTTGATCCAATGTCTTTTTCATATCTTTCACCTTTGCTTCCATGATACCATCAAAAGTCCCGGACGATGGCGGAAGAGAAGGATCATCGTTATTTTCGGTAAAAAAGAAGCGCAAGGCGGACTGCCGTCTTTTGCAGCTGAAGTGCAGTTGTTATAATGGAAGAGTATATGACAGGAGAATCTGATAATGAAATATGAATTTGATGAGATCATCGATCGAAAGCACGACAGGTATTCTTTCTCATTCAAGTGGCAGAGTCCGGCTTATATCCTGAATCAGCTGGGGATCACGAAAATGCGGGATGATACGATCTGTCTGGAGACGGCGGATATGGATTTCCGCGTGGCTCCGGAGATCATCGAGGATCTTCACAAGCTGACGGATCACGGGATCTTCGGCTATTCGCGCATCCCTGAAACGTACAGGGAAGCGGTCTGCGGCTGGTATGAGAGAAGACAGGGCTGGAAGTTCGCGCCTGAAGATATCGTCTATCTTCCGGGTACCCATCATGCGGTCGAGCAGTGCGTCAAACTGTACACCAAGCCGGGAGAGGGCGTCATCGTTCTGACGCCGTGCTACGGCTATCATTCCGATGTCGAGCCCAATGGCAGGAAATATGTCAGCGTCGAACTGATCAACGACGGAAACGACATCTTCTCCGTGGACTACGAAGCGCTGGAAAAGGCTTGCGCGGTCAGGGAGAACACCATGATCATCATGTGTCATCCGCACAATCCGACGGGCAAGGTCTTCACACACGAAGAGCTCGTGAAGATCGCAGAGATCTGCCGGAAGAACGGCGTGCTCATCGTGAGCGATGAGGTCCATTCCGACATCCTGCGCAAGGGCCAGGATTTCGAGCCGATGATGAAGGCCTGCGGAAGCGAGAAGCTGATCGCCCTCACGGCCGTCAACAAGACTTTCAACCTGGCCGGTCTGGCGATGACCAATGTGATCATCTCCGATCCGGATCTCAAGATGGCGGCAGGCGGTCTCTATTCGATGCCGACGCCGTTTGGCATCCAGGCGGTCATATCCGCTTACACCAGAGGCGATGCGTGGGTCGATGCCTTGAACGAGTATCTCGATGAGAACATCCGGGTCTGCATCGGCTTCATCCATGAGAAGCTGCCGAAGGCGCTCGTCGCTTATCCGCAGGGCGGTTATTCGATCAACATCGATTTCTCGGCTTACGGTCTGAGTGATGAGGAGGTCGTCGACAGGATCTACGGCAAAGCCGGTGTCGTTCTCAACTCGGGTCTCTTCTTCGATGACAGAAGAGGCAAGCAGGTCCACAGAGCCTGTCTGTCTTCGCCAAGGGCGATGTGCCTGGAGGCCCTTGAAAGGATCGCCGGGGAATTCGAAGGTCTATAGGAAATCAACAGTTTCACAAAGAGGTATCTTGTTATGACAAAAAAGATCTTTAAACTGATCACTGTCTTGTTGTTATTCTTATCCGTTTTCGCCAGGGGAAGGGATGTCTATGCGGACGATGACTTCTATGTCACCGTTGAGCCGGAAGACTGCGAAGTCAATTATCCGGATCCCCTGACTTTCCATGTGGAGGTCAACCGTCCTGAGGATGTCGCATCTTACCAGTGGTATTATTCTGACGGCTGGACCCTCTTTGCACTGGAGGGCGAGTCGGCAAAGACCGACACCCTGATCATTCCGGCATGGGTATACAATCCGAATCCGAACTATGTCAGCTGTGTGATCACGGACAAGAACGGAAACAAGGCGTTCACCGAGGATGCGGAGATCATCAATCCGAACTATGATGACGATCTCAAGGTCCTCTATATCGGTGAGTATGCCGTTCAGCCGGGCCAGACACTGGATCTGAGCGATACGTTCACCGGTTCCGGCAAGGTCATCTATGATGCCAACGGCACCGATATCACGTTTGAAGATGTCCATTATTCCAATGAGAGGGCTATTTTTGACAGACAGCTTTCACCTTCCCTGGGCGTCTTCTTCTTCGGCCGCCATATGGAAGAGCCTGAAGTTCATTTCCATTTCAAAGGCGATAATGAATTCGAAAACGTCTTCTTTGACGAGGAATACAACAGCGCCGGTGTCGTCTTCAACATCTGGTTCGCGAAAGAAGAGAACCAGCCGACGGCAGTCTTTGACGGCGACGGGACTCTGACCCTGAAGGGCGGTTCCAATGCGATCTACTGCGACGGACATGTCGAGATCGATCTGCCGGTCACGAGCTACGGTCTTGACAGGGTCTATTGTGATTCGATCACGGGCCTGAGCGTCCTGATCGACGGCAATGCGAAGCTCGATCTGCATCCGAATGGAACAGGTATCCGCGCCAAGGGTGATCTGAGGACTTATCCGGGTGCCGAGATCAAGGTCTCTTCGGTCGCTCCGCACGTCTCAGTCGGTCCGACTTTCAAGACGCTGATCCAGGTGGATGGCGGCATCTACATGCAGGGCACGAAGATGGATCTCTATGGAACGGCATATCCTGAGACTTTCGTCCCGTACGGCAACTATCTGGTCAATTTCACGGGTATCGAGGCCCGTTCCCTGGGCGATATCAACATGGATGCTTCTGAGGTCAAGATCGCTTTCGGTTGCGAGAAGGGCGAGGATGTCTATGCCTTGAACTTCTGCGGCATCATCGGCGGTGAAAACTCCAGTTCCCTGATCCTGAACAACGCTTCAAAGGTCGAGATCGAAATGGATCTGGACAATGTCATGAATGCGACAGGCATCCTGGTCCCGGGTGATGTTTCCGTCGATAAGGATTCTTCCATCAGGATCGACATCGCTTCTCTGGGCGAGGTCGCCGGCATCGAGGCGGACAGGACCCTGATCGTGAATGACGGAAACATCGATTCTGCGATCCGTTCCTACGATGACACGTACAGTTACGGTATCGTGACCGGCGGTGCGCAGATCGAACTGAACGATGCGAAACACTCTGTCACTTCAAAGGTCGGAAACGGCATCGCTTTGGCGGCTGATACCGGTGAGACAGGGGAGGTGGATGGTCCGGTCGAAGGCTATGAAGCGCAGAAGCTCGTCCTTTCGGGCAAAGCCGCCTATCTGAGCCCGGATAAGGCGAAGATCAACCTTTACGGTGTGCCGGGTTATGGCGATGTGATCAAGGCGGAGACGGTCTTCGGAAGCGACATGTCAGCTCCGGCAAATGAAGTGAAGATCGGCGTCAAGTCGAACAGGAACGCCTACATCGTCTGCGCGCTCGGCGCGCTCAGTGCGCTCGGCGCGGCTTTCACTCTGAGTCAGAGGAACAAAAAGAAAGAAGAAAAACAGGATGGAGAGGCTGCTTAGGCGGCCTCTTTTCTTATTGTCTCTTTGATATAATAAGGTTATGATCTACGAACTTGAAGACAGATGGCTGCATATCGATGTGGCTTCCCTGTTCGTGAAGACGATACAGGAGTTTTTTGATGAATACATCCCTTCCAGGAAGGTCCAGCACCTTCTGATACAGAACAAGCAGATCCTTCTGGATGGAAATCCCGTCAAGCGGGAGGACGATATCGTCGGGATGAAGCTGGATATCATGATCTATCCGGAGGAATATGACTACGAAAAGGTGAGTCTGAAGCCGGATGTCGTCTATGAGGATGAGCTCTTCCTGGTGGTCAACAAGCCGAAGGATGTCCTGGTCCATTCCGATGACGATGAGGTCACATTGAACAGGATCGTGGCTTCCTATTATTCAGATCAAAGCTTCATCAGCAGCAATCCTTTGCACAGGCTGGACAGGGCGACCAGCGGTCTGGTCGTCTATTCCAAGTCGGTCGTCTTTCAGCCGCTTCTGGACAAGCTGATGGCGGAAAAGCAGATCCGCCGGGAGTATCTGGCTTTTGCGGAAGGAAAGATGGAGCCCGACAAGGTCCTGACCATCAATGAGCCGATCGCCAAGGACCGCCACAATCCCAATAAGCGCATCGTCCACAGGAACGGGCAGAGCGCTCTGACCAAAGTCAGGTGCATCGCCTGCAACAGGGCAAAGAACTATTCCATCCTTCTGTGTACGCTGGATACGGGCAGGACGCATCAGATCCGGGTCCATCTTTCTTCGATCGGTCTGCCGATCCTGAACGATGACCTCTATGGCCATGGCAGCGATCTGTGCATCAGGATGGGTCTGTTTGCGCAGGCCGTCGAGCTCTATCATCCTCTGAAAGAGGAGAACCTCTATGTGGAGGCTGAGCTTCCAAACGATCTGAACAAGCTGTATCAGGCAGGTCTGAAATGAAGACGAATGCGATGAGACAGCTCGATCAGGCGAAGATCGCCTATGAGACCCTGGAATATGATCTGGACAGGGATCTCTTTTCCGGAGAGCGGGTCTCTGATCTGCTGGGTCTGGAATACGGTCAGTGCTACAAGACACTGGCTTTGAAACACGATCACGACGTCTTCATCTGCGTGATCTCGGTCAAGGACGAGCTGGACCTGAAGAAGTGCGCGAAGGCCTGCGGAGTCAAGAACGTGGAGATGGTCCATGCGAAAGATCTCTTGAAGCTCGTCGGTTATGAAAGAGGAAGTGTGACACCGGTCGGTGTGAAAAAGAACAGGGGCATCATCTTTGATGACGAGGTCGAAGGCCACGAGGTCATCGAGATCTCGGGCGGCGCCTACGGGGTCGGCCTGAAGGTGAACAGGGATGCGCTTCTGAAATATCTGAATGCGAAGGTCGAGGATATCGTCAAAGATGAAATATGATGCGATCATCGTCGCTTCCGGCAAGGGACAGCGGGCGAATCTGGGTTACAACAAGGTCTTTTATGAGATGGCGGATGGTAAGAGCGTTCTGGATCACAGCATCGCTCTGTTTGACGGCGATGCGGATTGCGAACAGGTCATCGTCGTGACCAATGCCGACTGTTTTGACCGTGTCAAAGGCGGGAAGGTCATCGTGACGGAAGGCGGGGAACAGAGGAAGGATTCCGTTTTCAACGGCTTGAAGCTCGTGAAGAGCGCTTATGTCCTGATCCACGACGGAGCCAGACCCTTCTTGCACAGGGAGTCGCTGGAGGCTTTGAAAGAGAAGGTTTTTGCATGCGGTGCGGCGATACTGGGCCGCATGGCTTTTGATACCGTCAAGGAAGTCGAAGACGGAAGGATCGTGAAGACGCTGGACCGTCAGAGGATCTTCCTGGCGGAGACCCCGCAGGGTTTCAGGACCGATCTGATCAGAGACTGTTTTGCCAGGTGTGAGGATATCGCCTTCACCGACGATGCGTCTCTGCTGGAGTCGCTGGGACACGATGTCCATATCGTCGTGGATCGCTATGACAACCGCAAGCTCACCAAGGAAGAGGATTTCAGAGACCTATGATCAAAGAGGTGATCGTGGTGGAGGGTGTCAATGACACCAGGAGGCTGCAGTCTTTCTTTGAGGTCGATACGATAGAGACCCACGGGATGGGACTGAAGAAGGAGACGATAGAGCTGATCAGGCAGCTGAACGAGAAAAGAGGCGTCATCCTTTTTCTGGATCCCGATACGCCGGGCGAGAAGATACGCCGGCGTCTGAATGAGGAGATCGGAGGTCTGAAGAACGCCTTCGTGATGAAGGAAGATGCCCGGACAAAAAAGAAGGTGGGCATCGAGCACGCTTCAAAAGAGGTGCTGGAGGAGGCGCTTGGCGCTCTGATCACCTATGCGGATCCAAAGGGATCTTTGAGCAGCGCGCAGTTCTATGAGCTGGGTCTGATGGGAAGCGCAGACAGCGCCCGGAAAAGGGAGAAGGTCGCAAAGCGCTTTCATCTCGGACACTGCAACGGGAAGACGCTGCTGAAGCGGATCAACATGTCGGGTCTGACTTATGAGGATATAGAGAAGGTCTTATGATAGCGAATATCAGATATGTCAAGGAAGTGATGGGAGAGCTGCGGGCCAAGAAGAAGTATGGCCAGAATTTTCTGATCGATGCCAATATCGTGGACAGGATCGCCCGCATCGCCTGCGATGAGGATCTGCTGACGATCGAGATCGGTCCGGGTCTGGGTGCTCTTTCGGAAATGCTGCTGAAGTATTCGAAGGCCGTCGATGCCTACGAGATCGATACGGACATGTACGAGATCCTGCAGCGGACGATCGCCGATGAGAGGTTCAGGGTGACCTGCGCCGATTTTCTGGATGCCGACCTGTCCTCCTATCAGGAGAGAGTCAACGTCTGCGGCAACCTGCCTTACTATGTGACGACGCCGATCCTTTTCAGGCTTTTTGAATCGGATCTGGATATCAACAGGATCACCATCATGGTGCAGAAGGAAGTGGGAGAGCGCATCTCGGCCAAGCCGGGCAGCGAGGAATACGGGGCCCTTTCAGTCGAGGTCCAGTATCTGTTTGAGGTGAAGCAGGAGCTGAACGTCTCCCGAAGCGTCTTCTATCCGGTGCCGAATGTCGATTCGATCGTCCTTTCGATGCGGCCTGTCAGGGACAGGGACCACGCTTTCGAAAGGGACTTCTTTGCCTTTGTCAAGAACTGTTTCCGGATGCGCCGGAAGACTTTGCATAACAATCTGAAGGATCTCTATGCGGATGAGGTCCTGGATAGAGTCTATGATGAGACGGGGATACGAAAGGAGATCAGGGCTCAGCAGCTGACTCTGGATGACTTCCTGAGGCTGCATGAGGCTGTGAACAGATGATATGAAAGACCGCGCTTATGCCAAGATCAATCTGTCTCTCGATGTTTTCAATGTGCGGGAGGACGGATATCACGACATCTCTTCGATCATGGTGCCGATCGATTTTTATGATGAACTGGAGATAAGGATCGCCGATACGGATTCTTTTTCGTGCAACAGACCTTTCATCCGTTACAACGAGCACAATTCCATCTATAAGATGATCTCCATTCTGAAGGAAAGATACGGGATCGATGATCATCATGCCATCACGCTTCGGAAGGTCGTGCCGATGCAGGCGGGACTGGGCGGCGGGACGGCTGATGCCGCTTCGGTCTTAAGGATCTTTCAGAAGCTCTACGGACTGAAGATGTCGAAGAAGGAGATCATCGATGTCTGCGTCAAAGTCGGAGCCGATGTGCCTTTCAACTATTTCAATGTGCCGGCCGTCGTTTCGGGGATCGGCGATGTGATCGAACCGTTCAGGATGGCAAAGAGGTATGCGGTCCTGCTGGTCAAGCCGCGCAGCGGCATCTCGACGAAAGAGGCCTATGAGACTCTGGATATGGAGGCCTGTGATCATCCGGATATCGGAAAACTGAGGAAGGCTCTGGAAGAGGGGCTTGCGATCAGCGGCCTGCTGGGCAATTCTCTGGAGCAGCCGGCGCTGAAGCTCAATGACGATATCCGCAAAGTGAAGGAAGAACTGATCGCCTGCGGGGTCGGGGATGTCCTGATGTCGGGCAGCGGTTCGACGGTCTTCTGCATCCATGAGGATGCATCGGTGATCGCGGAGCTAGCGAAGCGTTTCGCAGGTTCCAGGAACTATGTCCGTTGTGTCCGGACACTTGATTCCAGGATGGTGGATTGAACTCGTCGATTTGCGTAATAACTGAAGCGATTAAGATAGTATAATAGGAGTGTTAAGAGGGAGAGAACATGAATAACGCGATCATATTTATCCGTGATGAAGAGGAAAAGCAGTTATCCAAGACTCCGTATCTTGGAGGCAACCTGTTGTTGCATGCGGTGAAGGAAGTCAGAAAGCTTCCTGATCTGAACACCGTTTATGTTGTCGGTTCCGAATCGGATGTGCCGGGTTGTGTCATCAGCAACGATATCAGCGCCATCATCTCCGAAATAGAAAACGAAGAGGGCAAGACCATCCTGCTTTCTCCGCTGATCCCTGAGCTCAGCGATGAAGATCTCAAGCGCCTTCTGGAAAAGGATGCCGATGGAGCTGTCCTGACTTTTGACGGGGCCGCTCTGGAGGTCGTTGCCGTTCGAAACGGGAAGATCAGAGACTTCGAACATCTGGATTATGTTCCGGTCGCGATCAAGAACAAGAAGATCAGCAAGGTCTCGGTCGAGGATGCCGAGAACATGAAAGAGGATTCGCTGGATGATGTCGTCGTCTTTGCGCTCACTTCTTCCAAGCCGATCGTCGATGAGATCTGCAACTATCTCAACATCGAACCGGGCAAGGTCGAGGTCAAGCACTTCGCGGATGGCGAGACCCTGGTCGAACTGGGTCAGAGCGTGCGTGGCAAGCGCTGCTACATCGTTCAGTCCACCTGCAAGCCGGTCAATGAGACGCTGATGGAGGTCCTGATCTGTCTGGATGCCATGAGAAGGTCTTCCGCTGCCGAGATCACCTGCATCATCCCTTACTTCGGCTATGCCAGACAGGATCGCAAGGCGATGCCGCGTCAGCCGATCACGGCCAAGCTGGTCGCTTCGATGCTGGAGAATGCCGGTGCCAACCGTGTCGTCACTTTCGACCTGCATGCCGCCCAGATCCAGGGCTTCTTCCACTGTCCTGTCGATGATCTGACGACGGTCCCGATGATGGGCCAGTACTTCAGGCGCAAGGGCATGGATGCCGAAAACACCGTCGTCGTCTCTCCGGACCACGGCGGAGTCAAGAGGGCAAGGAATCTGGCTGAGATGCTCAATACCCAGCTGGCGATCATCGATAAGAGGCGTCCACGTCCGAACATGGTCGAGGCCTGCCACATCATCGGTGATGTGGATGGCAAGGATGTCATCATCGTCGACGATATCTGCGATACCGGCGGTTCTCTGATCGCCGCTTCCAAGATCCTGAAGGACAACGGGTGCAAAGA
>JAEEGJ010019006.1_pt1 | contig 15232 bp, 16 predicted proteins | sample 8958761 | NCBI WGS metagenome assembly JAEEGJ01 (sample SAMN16246546, study PRJNA631951) | gut metagenome | biome: gut microbiome; feature: rumen; material: RS-attached | host: Bos | place: Iran: Karaj | collected 2018-10 | reverse complement strand
CGGGAGGGAGCATGAACGCCCTGGGATCATTTTCATCGATTCCGTCAGGGAACATCATATCCACGAGCATATCTCTCATACTCCTGAACTCAATATCCGAGTTTGACAGGTTATCCATCGCGATCTGGTGAAGCTCATCCTGTGAGATACCATACTGTTCCAGCAACCCATAGGTTATGGGAGCGGACATATGGCCGGTATGGTCACCGCCAAGATCAACGGCATAGAATACCGCAAGATCTTCTACCATGGTGTGAGGCTTATTATCCAGGTAATCCTTATTCATATCCGCATTAAGGAGCTTGCAGGTGATATGGTCTCTGACCTCATCAAGATCCATGAGCTTATTTGCATCAAGATGCTCGGGAGCTTCATGCTCTACCCTGATATCTGCGATCTTCTGAAGAAGAACATCCATATCGGTTCCTTCTTCATACTGTCTGAAGAAATCCTCAAGATAGATTGTGGGGGTGATATTTGAATCCTCGGTCCTGACTATGAGTCCGGTGAGCTGGCGGTCATTATTCTTGGTGACATCCTGGAGGGTTACATCCGCATTCTCAAATCTCTCGGGAAGGTAATCCTTGATATTGTCGACTACATTTTCTTTGAATTCTTCGAAGTTCATTATTTCGCACTCCTTTCTGCATCCTTAGCCTGGGTGCATCCCTTGAACATATCCGCAATTACAGCAGCCTCTACATAGGCAAGCAGGGTGTTCGCAGAGCTTTTACCGGTATCGGTCTCTGCAGCTACATTTGTATTTTCGTTATTCATTTAAAATCCCTCCTTATAACGATTCTTCCTTGGTTTTCTTGGCTGACTTACTCTTATCGGCAGCCTTTTCAGGTGCCTTCTTTTCGTTCTTTGAAGCCTCTTCCTTTTTCTCCTCAAGCTTCTCCTTCATGGATGACTTATCGCGGGTCTTATAATGCTCGACCATCTCCTTAAGTTCCTTATTGGAAACCTGGGTCTTAATGGTCTCCCAGAGAGGCTTGCCGGCATCATCCTGACCGGTCCTCATACTGCGCCTGAGTGTGGTATGCCCGTCTGCGGGGAGCTTGCACCACATGCCCTTACCGTACTGGTTTTCATGGACATGATTGCTTCTTACGACAAAGGTCTGCCAAGGGCGCTTATCATCTGGATTCACATTGGGCACAAGGATCTCCCTGTACTTGGTTCCGTCCTTTCCCTCGAACTCATCGCCTACGCAGCCCTTGCCAAATTTGAGGGTGATCTCCTCCATCTGCCTGCGTTCAGTTTCAGCACCGGGTTCTACGGGCTCGAAGTTTTCCGGAGTGACTGTAGCGGTGCCTCCGCCATTTTCATGTTCCGTTTTGTTTGCCATACTTTTTCCTCCTTTTCTTGGCATATATCCATTCCTTTATGGAAATGGCTCAACATTATTCGATGCTGTCAGTAGCATCATCCTCGGACGGTTCGGGTCTTTCTTCTTCATCAGGATCTTCGTATTCGTCCTCATCATCGTCGTCATCCTCATCCTCAACGAAATCACCGTCCTGCTTTTTCTTTACGACCTTGAGGTAATAACCGATTGCAATGACTACGGCTCCTATGATTCCCATGAGGATATAACCCGCCATGGGGTTTTGCTTTATCTCTTCTACTGTCTCTTTGATATCCGTTTTATCTTCTTTCACAGATGGATCCTCCTTTACTTCTTCAGATGAATAGATGGCTGCGGGTGCAGTCTCAGCAGGGATGCTTTCGACAGGTATCGCAGAATCCTCTACAGCTGTATTTCTGGGAAGTGTTTCATTGGTATCCGATGTGACATTAAGTAGATCGTTCTCAGAGATTTCCGTTAGAAAATAGACCATCTCTTCATCCTCAGATCTGTCGATGATGAGGTAGAAGATCTTTCCGCTTGAAGCAGTGATGGTATAGAACTCATTAGTCTGGTCATAATCGGTCACAACAGCTGATGCTTCAACCGGATCCGTAGGTCCTGCTTCTATGGGAAGCATCTCCGCAGGGTCTGAATCGCTGTCATCGCCCTCAGCCTCGGGATCTTCGTAATATGGATTCCTTACCCTGTAGGTTGCGGACATGTTGCCGGCTTCATCGATCGCACTGATCTCAAAAAACTCATATGCCGCATCAAAACGCGATAACCTGATCTCAAGCAGGCCGTCTTCGATGTCTGTGAATTCATAACCGTTTACAAAGATCGCTTTTACGCCCGAGCCCTTATCCGAAACCTCAATGGAAAGCGTTCCGTCATATACAGATGCATTGATAACGGGCTTTTCCGTATCGATCCTTCTCTCCCAACCCTCGCCCTGGGCCGTGGCAGGGATTGGTGCTGCATGGACCGGTAAAACAAAAAGCAGCACCGAGAGTATCGGTGCCACTGCTTTAAGTGGTGTCTTAATCATTTTTTTCATCCTTTCTGTTTCCGAATGATCTTTCAATCTCCTCTTTAGATGCTTTCCTCATATTTCTCACAGTCTGAGGACTGACGTTTTTTCTGTGGAATTCCTTCACCAGCTGGGTTGCCATTTCAAGATCTCTTTTTGCCTGCATATCGGAAATCTTCTTATTCATTTTCCGGAGGTAATCTTCTTTCTGGGTTTCCCATTTTTCTATGAGTTCGTCCATTTTTTCAATAGTCATTTCTCCTCCTTATCCGGTTCCGTTAACAAAATAAAAGATCGGATTGTAATAGTCCGACCCATAAGTACATTCAAGATGAAGATGAGGCCCCGTAGAGCCTCCGGTATTACCGCTGTATCCCACAAGATCTCCATGGGTTACTGTCTGTCCCTCTGTTACAGACAAGCTGCTCATATGGGCATAGCGCACGCTGTAGCCTCTTTCATCCTGCAAAACAATATAGTTACCGTAGCTGTCATCATAACGGGCATAAAGGACTGTTCCGTCCATTGATGCGTAAAGCTCTGTTCCTTCAGGTACCGCTATATCAAGTCCCCTGTGGAACTGGTTAGCCCCTGAGATCGGATGCACCCTGTAACCGTAATAACAGCTGATGCGGCTCATCCAGTCGAGATGAACCGGAGACCAGAATCTCTGAAGCGCTCCATGGGTATCACCGTATGCTGTAAAAAGAGCGATAGCCTCATCATTTCCTGCAAGCCTTTCGTTTACGATCGTCTCAAGCGGTTTAGTCCTAAGAGTAACCGTCATGATCGATACGGTATATTCCTCTTCTTCCGTCGTTATGATATCTTCACCCGGCATACTTCCGTGAGTAACTGTAGTCACTATCCTGGTCCTTGTTTCCTCACTTGGGGTAAAGGTCAGGCTGTACATCTCATCGAACATTTCCTGGATTTCAGCTTCAACATCCCATGAAGTGAACACGCCGTAGACGGCAGACAGGTAATTTATCAGCGTAAAGGGATCATGCCCGATATGGTCAAGGTCATAGACATATTCGTCATAACCTGAATAAACCGTTTCGGTGCTATCTATATCATTCTGCAGATACATCTCCTTCAGCTTGAAGGAATCCTCTGCTGCATCAATGTCAAGCGGCATACTCTGGTATGCTCCTGCCATAATGGTTGTGGTACCGCCTCCGAGCATTGCTCCGCAGCTCGATATCATCGTTGTCATGAGCATGAAAAACAGTCCGAGAAGCCCAGCAAACGCAACACCTACTGTATGCTCTCTTACGATCTCAGCTATCTTTCTCGCAATTAACGTAGTAAGATCCTTGGACTCCCTGAGTGCTTCGCCGCTTGCTTCATATTCCTTTGCCTTCTTATAGAGCTGTTTGGCATATTCTTTCTTGATTCGCTCTTTCTGAAGCTTTTTCTGTAATATCTTCTTGGCTATCTCCGGATTTTCCTCAAGATACTTCTTGTAAGCTAAAGCTGACCCGGTCTTAAATTCATAGCGCTTGGCACGCTCGTATTTCTTACGTTTCCTCCCCTTCCTTCCACGAAAGTTATATTTCGCAAAACGCGCAAGTTCTTCAGCAGCCTCCTCTGATTTATGTGCAGCTTCAAGCCCTGCATTTTCATGCTCTTTTTCGGAGATCTTTCCATGCACATAAAACTGTGCTTCCATAAAGGATCTTCTGGTTGCACGCTGGATTGCACTCTCACGCCTCTTTTTCTTTTTGGGGAGCTTTTTTCTGGCATATTCTGTTTTTCTATGTGCTCTGTTATACTTCTTCTCAGCCTTCTTAAGCTTCTTGCTTTTAGGCGGTGGTTCTCCCTCAAACATGTTTTTATTTTCAAAATCAGCCATCAGTTTTCCTCTTCCTGGGGACGGGTGTTCATGAGTGCGTAGGTCTTCGTATCCTCCGGATAATCATCCACGAAAGGAACGACTACATTGTCATAGCGGATAAGGCCGCATCCACGCCCCGAGCCGGTGACATATTCAAGCTGCTGTCTGGAAAGATTAAACTTTTCTCCGAGGATTTCCCTATCATCCGGTGACTGGTTTAAGAGATAAACGAAATCACTGTTTCCGAGGATTCCTTCGATATCGGGATTTTTCAAAAAGTCCTTTACGTTCTGGGTAATACCGGTAGGGATACCGCCCCACTTTCTGAATCTTTTCCAGATCTCCACGGAATACTGCGCGGTCTGCTTATCACGAAGAAGAAGATGGAACTCATCACAGTAATATCTCGTAGAGATCTTCCTTTCACGGTTAGCAGATACCCTGTTCCATACCGCATCCTGGACAATAAGCATCCCAAGCTCTTTTAACTGGTTTCCAAGGTCCCTTATGTCAAAGCAGATGATCCTGTTATTGGCATTTACAGTAGACCTGTGATTAAAATAGTTCTGGGATCCATGGACATAGAGAACAAGGCTGTTTGCGATCCTTATTGCCTTTCTCTTTGCATCCTTTGCAAGATCTTCTGTAACAACACGATCAGGCTCATAGTTAAGAAGTGCATTATAAAGGTCCTCAAGGATGGGCATATTCTCCGGCTTTGGATCCTCAAAATATCTGTCATAGAGCTTTCCGATGCAGCTGTCTATGATTCCCTTCTCATCGTTTTCAAGGCCCTCTTTTCCGCCGGCTATCGCATCACAAAGCGTGATGATAAAGTCTGATTTAAGCTTTAATTCCTCCCTGTCATCCTTACTTGATATCTGTATATCCATGGGATTGATATAATCCGTGGAGCTTGTGGAAAGCTTTACCACTTCACCGCCAAGAGCTTTAACTATCGGATAATACTCACCCTCAGGATCACATATGATGATGTCATCGCTCGTTACCATAAATACTCCAAGGATCTCTCTTTTTATGGAAAAGGACTTACCGGAGCCGGGAGTTCCGAGGATTATTCCGTTTGGAGTCCTCAGATTCTTTCTGTCCGCCATGATGAGATTTCCTGATATCGCATTTAGTCCGTAATAAAGAGCCTGCCCCTTTTGCCTGAGCTCATAGGTATTAAAAGGGATCAGTATGGCAAGGTTCTTGGTCGTAAGATGTCTTCCCGCACCGGTCTTATTGATACCTATGGGTGCAGCGGAATTCATCGCATCCTCCTGCTTATACTGAAGATCTATGAGAGAGCTGTTTGCTTCCTGGACAACGCTTCCTATCTCCTGGCGGATGATGGAAAGTTCCCTTTTCGTAGAGGCAAATGCAGAGATAAGGATCGTGCTCCATACGAGCTTTTGGTTTGAAGAGCTAAGGGAATCGAGAAGATCCATCGTGTCTCTTTCATAAAGAACTATGTCCGTGGGCAGGATATCCATGTCATAACCGGCACGGACCGCCTTTTTCTGCTCATCGATCTTAGTCTTCTGGATCTCTGAAAGTGCCTTCTTAAGAAGCTTTATTCCCTCTGCGGGCTCCAGTGTTTTCATATGGATCGACACTGAGATATTTCCATCTATCGCAAGGAGCTTCTGCAGGAATTCATCTTTGAGCTGCGCACAGTCCGCACAGAAATACTTGGTCTCACCGAACATGTGGCCCATCTTGTAACGACCGGGAAATCTGAATTCAAAGCCCTGGGGAGCGATATAATCTTTTACCGTGGTTCCGGACTCTGCCATCTCCTTAAAAGAAAAACGGAAAGGCTCCTTTGAATCCTGATTGAAAAACTCATACAGGATCTCCAGTCTTTCCTTTCCGTTTAATACTCTTGCCTTGCTTCCAAGTGTACTGAGTGATTTAACAAAGCTTTCTTCAATTCCCGAAAATCTGTCCCTTGCCCCCTGAAGGTTTTCTGCTTCCAGGCCGAAGATGAAATATCTGTCCTTTCTTATACCGCTGCATCCGCTCACGGAAAGATCCTGCAGCATGGATCCGAACTCTTCCCTTATGTCATTGAAATCATCATCCTGGGGCGATATACCGAACTGCTCTGCGTTTTTCTTTTCACTGACCTTTCTGTTAAAAAAGAAAAGTTCAACATTTATCGAAGGATCAAATGAATTGATGAGCTTTGCATAGGATTCAAGGACAGTACTCTTCTCCTCATCATCAAGTGAAATATAATTCACATCGTCAAAACCGATCATCTTGGTGTAATAGTTCTTTTTTACCTTGCAAACCCCATCGGGAAACATCTTCTCAAAGGATATCGTCTGCTGGGTTGAGATCTGTTTAGGATCAGGTCTCCCCTCACCGGCAAGTTCTTTTTTCAGCTCCTTTAAATGCAAAAACTCGGAAAGAGTAAGGCCGGTGAGCTTTTTGACTATGGATTCATTACTCTTTCTTTTTTTCTTTGGCTTTATTTCGTTTTCTTTCAAGTGCTTCCACCTCCTTTTCTATTTCCTGTTTTATCATCAGCTGTTCATACAGACTCTCCGCTTTGTATCTCCTGATACCGGGGCGAAGGAATTTCATCGTGATGACCTGCATCATGTATTTTTCCGCAGGCATTCCTTCTTTTTCATACATAGCGATAAAAAAGAACGGGAGCATCACCCCAATCATTAATAGGACCGCGATGTCCGTGCCAACACTGCTTCTTACCAGCAGATAAAACGGTATGCCGCAAAGTGCAGCTATCGAAAAGCAAATGACCTGGCGCTTTGTTAAAAAGCCTATGAACTTCGGCTTTATCGCTTTGGGGTCCTTTGCAACATCTACGCTTATAGCCATTTTCTCCTCCTTTAGTGACAGTTAAGGATACTCTTGGCTAGCGACCCTGTCTTGAACATGGTAAAGCACAGGACCACTGTATAACCCATCACCTGCCACAGAGCCGAGTGCAGATCTGAAGACATAGATATCGAACTGACAAGTGCAGCATAGATACCTACACAGACCATTATGAAAAAGCCCTGGAATGCAAGTGCGATGCATCCTTTTAAATAATTGGTGCCGATGCTTCCCCATTCTTTGTTTGCAAGGGTTGAAAACGGCACGGGTGCCACAGAAACATAAAGGTATATCTCGATCATTCGTCCGTATAATATGACGGTGATCAAAACGGACATGATCTTCATGCAGAAAGTGCAGAACATCGTCTCTATTCCAAGTCCCACCAGTTCTCCTATAGTCATCGTTGAAAGCTGCGCGGTAAACATATCCTGTATGGTCGTTCCGACATTTATCTCCGTGGATTCCGTTATGGCAGCTGATGCTTCAGAAACCATATGGGATCCGACATCAAATATCGCCAGCACGATATCGGAAACCTTTGAAAGGAGCATTACAGCGATGCAAGCCTTGAAGAGGTACTTAAAGAACATTCCAACGTCATAGTCATGCAAGTTGTTTTTATCGATGACCATTGAGATCAGTTCATAGCACAGAACATATGTGATGATGATCCCCGCGATCGGTATGATCACGGTATCGGAGAGATTTTCTATCATGGAAAAGATACTTGAGTTCCATGTTGCCGGAGTCAGGCTAACCTCTCCGGATATCGCATCAACTTTTTCATTGACGTCCGTAAACATTCCTTCGAGGTTAGACATGACCCATCCTGCAAGCAGGTCCTTTATGAGTTGTGATATGGAATCTACTATCGCATCCATAAAGGCTTACGAGAACAGGTTTGAAAGCTGCGGGATCACCGTCTGGGCAATGATTACGATGCCGCCTCCCGCCATTAACTGTTTTATACCCTGCGATTTCGAGCTGGGGTTATCCTGGCCGTAGCCTTCGAGAAGGTTAATGATTCCCCATACCGCAACACCGGCGCCGATCGCCGTAACTACTGTTTTAAGTGCCCCAACGGCAGTTGTGAAAAATGTCATGCTGGTTATTCCCAGATCTTCATATCCCTTATTCTGTAGTTTTTATCTACTTTTTTTCGTTATTCTTTGCCCGTATGAATCGGGATTTCCTCCTTTCATATGTGAACAAGTTTACCTGTTGATGATACCGAGATCATAGTTTTCGACCGTATCAGTCTTTTTCATCTTCAGCTTTGTCGATAAAAATGCCTCGACATCAAATGTGTTCTTTTCGTCATAGTCAGAAAGTTCCTTGTACCGCTTATGCTTTGTAATGTCGTACTTCTTTGACAAGAACGGCCTTACTCCGCTTACTATCGCGATGCATTTACTTCTGTCCATGACTGCGATCTCATCCTGACTTAAGAGATCCTTACCCGTCTTTTGGTAATTTGTTCCATACGACGGACTCATTCCTCTTGTGTCAGTGATGTTGTACATATCGATAGTCTCTTTTCCCAGAAGCTCTGACAGATCTTTAAGAGTCGTCTTTTCACTTCCTCCAAGAAACACCTTCGCATCGCAGTTACCTTCGATGGTATCTGCGTTATCCTTGTACATCGCCTTTAGCTGTGATTTTGACTGCAAAATAATAGAAGCAGAGACTCCCCTGCTTCGTATCGTTGCGATCAGTTTTTCAAATTGCGGGATCTGTCCGATGTTGGCAAACTCATCGAGAAGAAACCTTACAGGTACCGGGAGCCTTCCTCCGTGCTTGTCATCCGCACATTCGCACAGTATGTTAAACATCTGTGACTGTAATATAGCGAGGATGAAGTTAAAGGTCGCATCCGTATCCGACATGATGAGGAACATAGCTGTCCTTCTTTCACCCATCTTGTCCAGCTCCATTTCATCGTATTCCGTAAGTTCTCTGAGCTCTTTTATATCAAACGGGGCAAGACGCGCACCGCATGAAATGAGTATGGACTTTGCAGTCTTCCCGGCCGCTAATTTGTACTTTTTATATTGCTTGACCGCAAAGTGCTCCGGATCATATTCTTCCAGCTCTTTGAATATAAGATCGATCGCATTTTCATAGGATTCATCTTCCTCTTTTGTCTCGGATGCATTGATCATGTCAATGAGTGTCGTGAAGTTCTGTTCATCCTCAACACATTCGTAAAAGATATAGCCTATATATGCCTGGTAAAGGAGCCTTTCTGCCTTTACCCAGAAATCCTCGGTTGCCTGCTGGCCTTCGCCTTTGGTGTTTACTATAAGGGTGTTTACGAGCTTCAGGATGTCCTTTTCGTCATGAATATAAGAAAAAGGATTATAGTGCATCGACTTTCTGAAATTGATCGTGTTCAGCACCTTTATCTCATATCCCGCCTTTTGGAACATTCGTCCGCACTCGAGAAGGATCGTACCTTTCGGATCCGTAACGCAATATGAGCTGTGGAGTTGCATGAGGTTGGGTTTTACAAAGAATCTCGTCTTTCCGGATCCCGAGCCTCCGATGACCAATACATTCTTATTCCTGTCATACTGCGGGCCTTTCGGTTTTCCGTTCATTATGATGCCCTCTGTCTGGGTCAGGATTATATTGTTATCGGAATTTGCATGATCCATGAAAGGATCGATATCCTTCTCCGTTCCCCATCTTGCGCTCCCGTATTCAACACCCTTGCGGAATTTCTTGGCATTCTTTTTCTTGAAATAGACTACGAAATACATCCCGATTCCCGTGATAATTCCTATGATGAGATCAAAAGGATGAATGCTGGGAAATATGTTCGTAAATGCTCCTCCAAGATTCTGAAGTGCCTCCATCATCCGGTTGAAAAAGTCCGGTGCCTTCGCGACTCTGTATGAAAATCCTATCTTGTTTCCAAAATATGCGAACAACACATAGGGAAAATATGTCGCCAGGATCTTGGTTCCGCCCTTTTTCACAAGGGCTTTGGCCAGTTTGGTAAATGCCCGCTCCAAAGGATTCATTTTATTACGTTTTGGGCTTTGGCGGGCATCTGCCTTCTTTACAGGCTTCTGGGATCTGCCTGATGGCTCATCCCTAGGCCGGATGTTATTTTGCTTTGTTTTCATTTATAAACTCATCTCCTTATGTCTGTGTCTGTCATGATGCTTATTCTGAACGTGGTTCTTATTGAGCTCGGCAGCCTTTTCCTTGTACTCCTGAATGACCTGCTTGATGGGCTTATGATCCTTCTGCTTATCCTGTGCCTTACAGAATTCGTTGAAGGCACGCTCCATGGTCTTCTGGTCCCTGCACTTGAAAAAGACAATGTACTTAGGAGGATCCTGAGTCTTGTCCTTCTTCAAGGCATAATCGACATGGTACTTCCGGGCATACCGTTCAAAGCCTCTGATATCACTCTTATCAACCTCGATATTCATAGCTCCGGCATTCTGTTCCATCAGCTGCTTAAAGGACTGTTTGCCCTTAGCGTACTTATGCGGTTTAACCTTCTGGCCGTCCAGGAAATCCCTCATAGCCCTGGCAAGCACACTGGCGGTGAGTTTCGTAGTACGTACGGTAAGCGAGACCACTTTCTGGTTAACCTCTTCTTCCATTCTTCCTCCTTTCCGTTTTGATCACTTTAGATCCGTCGGACCTAAAGTTAGAAATAAAAAATCGGTGGAGATTTCTCTCCACCGCCAGGGGTGCAAAAGCATTATGAACGATCAAATAAAGAATATCACAAACAGCAAAATAAGAATCAATACAGCCACTACAATTCCCCATATAAGAGTCTTGGATAACGAACCTTCTTCCTCGACATTTACATCAACTGTTGGATGAGTAACGCTATCGCTTACTCTATTATTTATCTTGGAGTTGGTTATATTTCCTTCCTGCTTCCGTAACAGTGCAAGCGGATCTTGCTGTGTAATGATCTTATGGTAAAACGCTTTAATAAACTCAATGTCGAAACTATTATAATCTACCGTTTCATCTGATTCATGGACAAGATTATTGCGGATATGCCTGACACGTTTCAAACAAGCCAAATCATTGTCCCAATCAGGAATCTTTCTCGAAGCAGGCCCAGATTTCTGCTCCATTTCATTTATGTATTGAGTCACTCCATGCTGTTCGGAGTAGATCTCATTACAGATTTTTTCTAAATGTTTGAACTCATCAATGAATTCTTTCATGGATCACTCCATTAGTTACTATTTTTGTTCTAAGTTTTTCAGTCTAGTAAATCTTTACATTTTTGTACATGCTCTTCAACAGTTTCTTAAACGAACAATGGATTACAAATCCATCATCATTTTTTACAGTCAGCAACATATAGTCGTCGTAGATACTTTCGAATACCATACTATAAATATGTTCATCCTTCGATAATTCAATAGTTACATCTGCTATGATTCTGCGTTCTTTGTTTTCTCTTGAAGTCCATTCATTGACAGTTACAGCCTGAATAATCCCTCCTATACAGAAATCCAGCAGAATTGAAGGATTAATATTATCCCTGCCGATAGTTCCATCTGCATCCCATGGAATAGAATTCATTTTGGCATTAAACACTCCAGCCCGACTCGTTTCTATCTCAAACTGATCCCCATCATCGAATCTGATCAAAACCGGCTCGTCCATCTGTATACGTAAAGGATATGGATAAGAATCATCTATATCTGCAAGTTGAGAGAACCACTTAAGACTACGGTTAAAGTAACGCTCACTCACAAAGCCCAACTTATCTATTAAATAATATTCATCAATATCATATACATGTGAAATAAAACGAATATCCTTTATAGTCCTTCCAACAAGCTGCATTCCATTTATTCGTTTCCTAAGAAAGTCGGCATCTGACGTTTCCAGTCCATTCCACTCAGAAAAATCAAATTCTACCCGTTCCCCCTTTTCGCAGCCAGCTTCTTCAACTAACTGTTTGAGAGATTTATAACCTGGCAACTTATCATAATCATCATAAGAAGTAACCCCTTCATACTGACTGTAATCAGGAATATTTTTATCATCTATATACAGTGCACCCAAGGCTTTGTTTACTTCCTCCTGGGTTCTGTAAATAGTATTATCGATATTATTACGGTTCTCGTCTTCCATAAGTGATTCTCCTAGTACAGCACAAAGCTCTATTATCTTCCGATTTAATGCACTAATGTACTCTTCGCGTCCTGTCTACTTCATATGCCACATACTCATGATCAAATTCATAACCAAGTTTTTCGGCCAGGCAAACGGAATTCATATTTTGCGCATCCCAACTTGGATACAGATTTTCTTTTAAACATCTGAGAATAAGAGCTGAACAAGCGATAGTCGCAAGATGTTTTCTTCTTTCTGCTTCAACAGTATCAACTTCTATTTCTATCCCTTCGTTGTATCTGGTATAAGAGGACGCACCGGATACTATTTTGCCTTCTTTCAAAATGACGATTCCCCTGCCAAGTTCAAGATACTGCTTTTTATCAGCAAAGGAAGAAACGAAGTCTCTTGTCACAGGATCTTCCATACATTTGTCATAAAGATCTGAATCAATCTCTTTTATCTCATACCCATCAGGAAGCCCGTCTAAATTCTTTTGCAAAACAGTCGTATCAAATCTAGTATCCTTCTTAATGGCATATCTTGTCACTTTCCGGACATTGGTATATACCTCTTCTATCAACGACGCCCAAGCCTCATTCTGTGGAGTAATAATGACAAAACCTTCAGGCTTGTTCTCTAAAAGTTCTCGATTTGGCTCTCCAGCCACAAAACCGAAGCAACCTACATACGCAAAAGCAGAAACCGGTTCATCAGGATCAGTAACATAAATCCTTCCCATAACCTTTTGGACACAGGAATAAATCAATGTTTCTTGCCAGCCAGCAAATAAATCTTTCACTTTTGATGTATCATCTAATTCTACAACCATTTTCACACCACCTATAGCAAGTTATCCTGTAATATAATATTTCAATGATTAACTATCTGATTATAACATGAATCATGATAGTATGGAATATGATTCTTACCAGGTATCCCTGGATGGAAGATGTAATGCAGATACTCTCTGAGATCAAGGATCCGGACATGAGGAAACTGGCGATCGACCAGCTAAAATGTATTGCGCGTATTTCATAGTATTGACTACGGATTCAAACGTTTAACGTGTGCGAAATTGGCAAAACGCAAAAAACGCACACGTTAAAGAATTAAAACGGCTCAAAGCGGCAAAAATATATATTGACAGCCGCTTAAAGATCTATTAATATACACTTAAAGTGGCTTTACAAGCAAAAAAAGTATTCGCGGAGCCGCTTAAAGAATGGAGAGGTGAATATCTATGATAGGACGTAAGCAGGAAGCTGATGAGCTAAGACGGTTGTATGAGAGGAACCGTGCAGAATTGGTAGCTGTTTATGGGAGACGACGAGTTGGAAAGACATTTTTGGTTGATGAGGTGTTTGCGGGGAAATTTACTTTTAGACATGCAGGGCTTTCCCCGGTAGAAGCCCAGGCTGATGGTCTGCTGAGAGCGCAGTTAGATCATTTTTATAATTCACTTATTCTGTTTGGGATGGAAGCGTGTAAAAAACCGGATTCGTGGCTGGATGCTTTTTTGCTGTTGGAAAAATATCTCCAGAAAATCGATGACGGAAGCAGGCAGCTGGTATTCCTTGATGAGCTTCCATGGCTGGACACTGCAAGATCCGGGTTTATAACTGCGTTTGAAGGCTTTTGGAATAATTGGGGCTGTCACAGGAAGAACCTGATGGTGGTAGTGTGCGGTAGTGCGAATTCATGGATTCTGGACAAATTAATAAATAATCATGGGGGGCTTTATAACAGAGTGACCTATGAGATCAAACTTTCACCGTTTACGCTGAAAGAATGTGAAGAACTATATAAAGATAATGGTGTCAGTTTTTCAAGATATGATATAGCCCAAAGTTATATGATACTTGGTGGCATACCATATTATATGGGTTACATGGACGGTCGACTTTCGCTGGCACAAAATGTCGATAAACTCTTTTTTTCAAAGGGAAGCAAACTACAGAATGAATATGACAGGCTTTTTGACTCTGTATTTGTTAATCCGGATGCTGTAAAAAGTATTGTAGAGTTTTTAGCTACCAGAAATGCGGGTTATACCAGGAAAGAGATCATAGAAAAACAAGGCGCATCTAATGGCGGAAGGTTGTCAAGAAATCTGAATGCATTGATCGCCAGCGATTTTGTGACGAAATATGTACCCTTTGGATTCAGTAAAAAAGAGGAGCATTATAAACTCATAGATCCCTTCTGCCTGTTCTATCTTCGTTTTGTTAAAGACTGGAACCGGGAAAATGAAAAATACTGGCAGCAAAATGTTGTTTCTCAGCCGGTATCCATATGGAGGGGATTTGCATTTGAAAATGTATGCTTTAATCATATTGATCAGATAAAGAAGGCTTTGGGAATACAAGGGGTCAATACAACTGCTTCGGCGTGGTCAAAGCGGGATGACGATAAAGAAGGGGCGCAAATCGATCTTCTGATATCAAGAAAAGACAACGTCATCAATATGTGCGAGATTAAGTTTTATGGAGGGGAGTTTACTGTTAATAAAGAATACTACCAAAAACTGTTGCGTCGGCAGGAACTGTTGATGGAAGCTGTTAGTCCTAAGGTGTCGATACGCAGCACTCTTATTACGACATATGGGTTGGAACACAATGAGTATAGCGGAGTATTTACTAACGTTATCTTGTTAGACGATTTGTTTGAGTAAATACAATGATATGATTTTAAGAGGATCTCATGGCGAGGTCCTTTTTTTATGTTCTTGTTCCCTGACAGGGAACCAAAGTTCCCGGATGGGGCGCTGTTTATCCCGATTTGGTCCGATAGAATTAGTCTTGTCAAAAGGAAAGACAAAGCAAACCGGTTCGCTTCTGTCTCATCAATTCATAAGGAGGATACCTTTTAATATGAATAACTCCACTGTTATGGGCAAGATAATGGATAGTTTATTAAGAATTTTTTGAACATGTCGGGAGCTTCTTTTTGTTTTAAACTTTTTTAGTGAAAAACGAAAATGGGTTTGTTATAATAATGCTACCAAATTTTATGGGGGGAAAACATTTCATCGGAGGAGTAT
>JAEEGJ010019004.1_pt1 | contig 15233 bp, 16 predicted proteins | sample 8958761 | NCBI WGS metagenome assembly JAEEGJ01 (sample SAMN16246546, study PRJNA631951) | gut metagenome | biome: gut microbiome; feature: rumen; material: RS-attached | host: Bos | place: Iran: Karaj | collected 2018-10 | reverse complement strand
CTGCTGCAATTTCCGGCATTGTGTGAGCACCCTTATCTTTAAGGAAGTTTACCATGCGCTCTTCTACAGTACCAGTTTCTGCGAGCTTGCGGCCCATTTCTGTAATTTCAAAAAATGTATGTGGTGTACGACGGATTTCTTTAAGAAGCTCTTTTCCAGAAAGCCATGAGAATGCCTGATTTGCATGACCCTCTTTGTATTCCAGTTCCTTCTGGAGTTTTTCTGATGTAAGCTCATCCTGTCCTGAATACTTCAACAAAACTTTAATTTCAAGCGGATGAAGATTTTTAATAATGTTTGTAACTTCCATATAGCAGACCGTTAAGAAAAATTGCGAAAGCAATTTTTTAGGTCTACCTCCTTTAAAAAATTAAAAGCCGACAGAGCATTCTGTCGGCTTTAGTTTATCATATTTCAAAGAAATACTAAATAGGTTAGCGAGTTAATTTTATATGAGAAGAGAATACAATTCTTCTCTGATTACGCTCATCCTTGTATGGCTTTCTCTTATCCTTTTCAAGATATCTGTAGTTGTAGTACTTCTGATCTTTTACGAAGTCTTCCATACAAGCAATAATTGTATTCATTGCTTCGCCTTCATCGTATGTTACATAAAGTGTATCATAGTAAATGCGGAGCTCATCATGCATTGGCATGTACTCAATCTTAACATTCGCATTTTTATCTGTACAATGCTGATTTTCTGGCACAATAATCTGTGTAGAGAGCTTCTCGCGCTCAAATCTATCTCTTTCAAAAGGATCTTCCGGATTATCTCCTATTGTTTCAGCAAAAACAGAACCCATAAGAACCGCAAAAAGTGCAAGTATTGATAAAATCTTCTTCATAGCAAACTCCTGTCCTGGGCCATCCGACCCGTTAGTAAACACTATACTCAATTATTTTACCGCATTCTAGGAAAAAATCAAGATTTATTACATAACGTCCTGAATCTATTCCTAAAGTGGGAAACTTACGAATTAAAACCGCGCCGGTAATTTCTTTCGGCTTGTTTTTTATTGTTTTTCTATAATAGTTTCTAATTGCAGCTTTAAGAGACTCACGCACAGCCTCCTCTATTCCTTCAAAGCCCTTCTCTACTGAACCATACCCAATTCCTGCAATAACAGGATTTTGAATTGAAGCCCACAGATTATAACTTTGAACCTGGGAATCTGTTCGGGTGTATTCTACCCAGCAGTTCAGGTTGCTTTCAGAAATCCACGGAGAAGCATAGGTAATTCCGCCGCGAATCACATCTGAAGAAACAATTTCTGTAATTTCAAGATACTCTTCTACCCCACGCGCCTTATCAGAAGGAACATAAACGAAATTCCAGCCATAGACCATTCCGTTTATAATCAGAGGAGCTATCTTTTTCATCTGGGAAACAGGATAGTCAAACTGACCTTCATTTTCATCGCTTGAAAGTTCAAGACCTGGAAAGGCATCCAGTTCGGCCCATAAAGGAAGGCGGATATTGCGGATTACAGAAGGAGTCTGCGCAAAAAGTGGCAGCACAAGGCAGAACACTAAAACTGCGAAAACTTCCTTTTTTATTTTCTGTAGGTATCTTTCCATATCTTTACAGGATGAATCCCCATTCTGATTACAAAATAAAGCCAGGCTGCAAAAAATCCGAAAAGATGCGTCATATGAGCAACATTCGAACCATTGCCAAAGAACTGACTTCCCAATTCAATCAGTGCATAAATGAAAACAAGTATTGGAGCCGGAACAGGAATCAGTCCCCAGATTAAGATTACCGAGCGCGGAAAGAACACTGCGTAGGCAAAAAGTACTGCATAAACCGCGCCGCTTGCTCCAAGAAGAAACACTCTGGTCTGTCCTGTAAATCTATATACCAGGAACGAAAAGAAACCGCTAAGAGCTCCGCAAATCAGATAGAAAAGCAGAAATTCCCGGCTTCCTACGGCTTTTTCAAACCCAATTCCGAAAACCAGAAGAGCGAGCATATTAAAGAACACATGCTGCACATTCTGATGCACGAACATATAGGTTAGAAACTGCCAGTACATATGGTAATGTTCCACCAGTATAGGATTCATTGCACCATAGTAATGAACATATTCAGCCACGTTTGGATACAAAAAACGTATACCATAAACTAAAAAATTTATGAGGATAAGTAAAAGAGCATACCGTCTGTAAGTGTACGGAAATGGTCTTCTAAGAATGAAATTATTTCTTGGCATTTGCAGATTTCAGCGCAGTCTTAGCCTTTGGATCAAAGTAAGTAACGCGGTTCCTTCCGTTATTTTTAGACATATACAGACCCTGGTCAGCCTGATTTACAAACTCATTTGGAGAGCTTACCAGATTTGTCTGGGCATCAAATACCGAAACTCCACCCGAAATTGTTACATGAAGATGCTGATCATTATAAACAAAGTCGTGCTCGTTGATTGTAGAGCGGATTCGTTCTGCAACAACCATTGCTTCTTCTTTTCCAGCGTCAATCAGAAGGGCTGTAAATTCCTCTCCACCATAACGGCTGGCAATATCAGAATCTCTAAGATTTTTGCGGATAAGATCTGCTACACTCTTAAGTACAAAGTCTCCGCATTCATGACCATAGGTATCATTAAATTTTTTGAAAAAGTCGATATCAAACATGATTACGGCAATATGCTGATTATTCAGGAAAGCCGCATCAATTGCTTCTGTAAGAAGATTAAAGAAATAATACTTAAGCTTAAGGTGAGTCATCATATCAGTTGAAGACATTTCCAAAAGCGCAGCATTATTAATAGCCACAGACGCAAGACTTGCAATAGACATAATCTGATTGATTTCATATTCCGAATATGAAGCATCATCTTCTATAGCAATTCTTTCCTGCAGAACAAGCATACCATTCAAGTGATTTTTCTGGATAAGAGGAACAATAAGAGTTGGATTCAAAGATTCCATAAGTTTGATATGCTCGCAGTTTCCGCACTGCTGTTTTAATTCATCAAAAGTAAGAGGACGTTTCTGAGAAAGAAGGATTGAAGCAATCGGTGTACTTACCGGGAGCATTGCCTTTTTTTCTGTAAGGAAGTCCTTTGAAGTTTCAAGAACAAAGTTTTCGTTGGTAATTAAGTCGCGTACAAAAATTTCGGCACCGAGAACATGCATCTGTGCCATACAAATATAAACAATGGATTCAAGAAGGTTACTGAAGTCAAGATTCTGGCAGAATGATTTTGCAATATCAAGAAGCTGTTCCAGGTCATAAATTCTTTTTTCATACTGGACAGTCTGTTCCAGAACATGTTGAGACGATTCTTTATTTTCTTCTGCCTTTTTTTTACTCATGCTTTATATCACCACTATTAATAATAACATAGTTTTTCATAATTTCAAAAAATATATTCCAATTTCCGTAATTTGCTTCCAGGAAGTTTGTATTATCCCTGTTTCGCGAAGACATCATCAGAACTTTAAGATTTGAAATAATTTCGCTGGAAGGCTTTTTAGCATCTGCAAGGAGTTCTCCAAGCTGACGACTCAAAGATGAAAGGCTTGTACAAGCTGCCTGAAGAACACCGTGGGCGTCATCATTAATCATCTCAACCATCTTCTCAAGCTTCTTGAAAAAGTCCTTATCCTTTTTACTATCTTTTATATAACTTTCCAGAACCGCAATACTATGCTTTTTATCCTGCCCGAACGATTCCTCAAAGGCCTTAATCTCTTTATCTGCATTAATTGCCTGGAATACGATAGAAGAGAAGTTTGATTTGTAAGCAGGGTTATTAAAGAAACCTTCAATTACAATATCATTCAGCAGAGCCTTTGCACCTTCCGGCATATAAATCTTGAGGAAGGTTTTGAGAATTCGCAAAGGAAGAATCCATTTGAAAGACATGGAAACTTCTGTCTGAAGCAGATTGTTGTAAGACTGGCTGTAAGCACCGACCTCTTCCAGAGGAATATCCGGGAACAGAGCAGAAACTTCATCAGAAATTGTTTCATCCTGAATCTCGGTTTTAATTCTCTGTTCATCTGAATCAAAACGTGCCTGAAGCATGTTTGCAAAATCCTGGCGTGGTGAACCATTATATTTTGCAATACCCGGCTCGTAAGCAAGGTCCTGGCGGCACAATCTGATAAGTGATTTAAGTTTGTCTGGATTAAGAATTCTTGTAAGTATGTAATTGATTTTTTTAAGATTTCCAAGATAGCCCTGTTTTTCTGTATCTGAAATTTCTACTCCAGAACGAAGCTGTGCAAGGGCGAGCACTGCGTCTGCGGTTGATGTAGAAATCTGAAGTCCGCTTGCCTGGTAATAAAGATCTTCCAAAAGGTTCTGGGCTGTTGCAAGGGAGATTTCCTTGTATGCCGGCTTGTACATTAAATCTGCAGGAATAAAGTTTGTATCAAAGGCCTGAAGGAAGGGTGTGTAATTATAATGGCAGAACTCTACGAGCTGGCGGAGCTGCAGCAAATCTGCATCCATTTTCTTAAAACCGTCTGTATTCAGTGATTTTATAAGCCGTTCAAGTTCTTTTCTCTGATGAAGATAGATTCGGTCGGGATTTTGACTTTCTGCAAGAACATCTGCCTTTCGGTTTTCAAAAGAAAGGCTCTCAAGAGCTTCCTGATCTGCCATTGGATAACCGGTAACTATAAGCTGTGCTTCAAAACGGCGCTGGCGCTGTATGTTATTTGGACTTACGGTTACCGAAAAAAGATTATCGAGCGGGCGGGTATTCTTATAAAGGGCAAAAATGGCCTCGCCAAAATTAGGTAAAAGCATGTTGTTTCGGCATATTGCAGGCTGGAAATCTTTTACATCCTGCTCAAGCTTTTTCATCTGCTGCTTTTTTTGTACTTCTGGTGAGGAGCGCTTAAATATTGATTCGAATAATTCCGAAATTGTTTTTATAAATCCCATTTTTACGCAAATATTTTAACCTAGATTAATAAAATTGGCAAATATATCTTTGTAGTCGGCTACGGTAGCGGCGTGGACGATGCGTGCACGGAGAGCGGCGCCACCGGAAATACCCTTTGAATAGGCGGCAAAGCGTTTGCGCATCTCAAGGCAGGCATGTTGTTCGCTGGTTTCTGCTACAAGGCGCTCAAGTTCAGCGAATCCTGTGCGAACACGCTCCTCTGGAGGAACCGGCTCATAACTTCCTTTTGTAAGGAGGTCTGTGGCATCGCGGAAAATAAAAGGATTTCCCATTGCACCGCGAGCAAACATAACTGCATCGGCCCCAGTCTGAGCAAGCATAAGGCGTGCATCTTCCGGCTTAAAAAGGTCACCACTTCCAAAAACAGGGATGTGACGGCCTTTTCCCTCTCGGGTCTCCCAATCGTGTACAAGGTCAACAAGTTCCTTCATTATATTCCAGTCTGAATGACCTTCGTAGCCCTGGGCGCGGGTCCTAGGATGAATTGTGATTGCACTAACCCCGGCTTCGAGAGCAGCCGTTGCCGCCTCGCGCCAGGTCATCTGCTTAGATTCCCAGCCCGACCGGATTTTTACAGTTACCGGAACACCAGCCCCTGCCTTCACAACTGCCTCAGCTACCTTAAACAGTCTGTCCGGGTCGCGTGTAAGTGCCGAACCCGCGCCAGTCTTAATGATTTTTGGCACAGGGCAGCCACAGTTTATATCTATGACTTCACAATGAGTTTTTTCAAGAACAATATGTGCCGCTTCTTCCATAATCTCCGGCTCGCCACCGAAAATCTGTACTGAATAAGCCTTTTCATTGCAGGCACGGCGCATGAGGATTTCTGTTTTCAGATTCTTGCGTACCAGAGCCTCTGCACTAACCATTTCGGTATAGGTAAAGCAGGCTCCGTTTTCTATGCAGACAGAACGAAACGCCGCGTCACTATAGCCAGCAACCGGCGCAAGAAAGAGATTTCCTTTTAATTCAACGTTTCCGATTTTTACCGGATGATAAAGTTTGGCGTCCACCGTCTACTCTTCAGGGAGGTTGAAAGCCTTACAGCTGTTCTTCCACAACTGCTCGCTCAAAGCTTCAAGATCCATTTCGAGCATTTCTGCAAGGAAGCGTGCAGTAGAAGGCAGATATGCCGGCATAGTACGCTTCTTCTCACGGAATTCAGCTGGAATCATAAACGGACTTTCAGTTTCAATCAAAATGCGGTCTACAGGAATGTTCAAAACAGTTTCGTGAAGATTACGCGCATTGCGGTATGTAAGGTTTCCTGCAAAACTGAACCAGATATTCTTATCAAGACACTTCTTTGCAAAAGCAGCATCCTCTGAATAACAGTGAAGGATTGCACCTGCATCCGGCATACGTTCTGTAAGAACATCATAAAGATCGCGGCCTGCATCACGGTTATGAATAATTACAGGCAGATTATGAGCCTGCGCAATTTCAAGCTGAGTAATAAAAAGCTCAATCTGGCTTCTCTTATCACCAAACTGTTTAAAATAGTCCAGACCTGTCTCGCCTACTGCAACAACATTAGGCAAAGAGAGACTCTTTTCGATAGTGTTAATCCAGTCGTGTCCAGGGTTAGTAACTTCAGATGGAGCTACACCTACAGCATGGTAAATTCCAGAAATAGACTTTAAATTAGGATAAACCTTGTTAAAATCATAGAGACTATTATTGATGCTGACAATGCGGGCAACTCCTGCCTGCTTTGCCTGTTGAATTACGCGCAATTGCTCAATAGGATCATCGTATATCAGCCCGATGTGAGCGTGAGTATCAAAAAACTTCATGATTATTTTCTTCCTAAGATGAGTTTAACTTTATATTTAAGATATCATAGTAATGCTCAAACGTCAAATTTAAATAAAACACAGAGGATTATGATGCTTAAACGCGGAGTGGAAAAGGGCATAGGGGTGTCTCGAGGAGTTTTGGCGCTTAGCCATAGAAAACAATCCGAGGATTTTTCGAAGAAAAACCGCAGGATTGTTATCGAAAAAAACTAGCTCGCCAACACCCCTATGCCCTTTTCCACGGGAGCGTTTAAGCATCATATTTCTCGGGATATTTACCGATAATATAAGGGACGTTTGACTTAAAATATTCATATATGGTATAATTTTACGAATATGTCGAAGACTCAGAAAGCTTTGAAGAAATTTGAAAAACAAGTCGCCTCAAACGTAAGCCACGGCTTTGGTGCATTTACACACAAAGTCGGCAACTTCTTTGTGCGCATTTTTAAAGTTTTCGATAGCAAGCTTACAATCATGATTGTTCCTCACTCACAGAGCAAGGTAATCAACTTCCAGACAAACGTGTTCGCACTGCTGCTTGGAGTTCTTGTTACAATCGGTGTTCTTGCTTCCTTCTTCTATTATAACAGACGTTCAATTTCGGCAAACATGGAAATCTCTTCTCTTGTAGAACAGAACCGCGCCACACTTGCCAGCCTTGATGAACTCCGCGACGAAAACGCTAACCTCTTCCAGGCTGCTAAACGTTTCCAGACATCACTTTCACAGAGTCTTTCTTTGCTCGGTATTGAGCAGGTAAAAAATACTTCAGAAACATCTGCTTCTAACGGCGACCTTTCTGCTCTCTTCTCTTCTACAGAAGTTACCCAGGGCTCTCTTAAAGAAGTCGCCGATGTAAAGGAACTTACATCATATCTTGAAGATGCTGTAAAACCTATCGAACAGATTGGAAAAATGCTTAAGACACAGCAGAACCTCTTTACAGAGATTCCAAGTATCTGTCCGGTAAAAAATCCTAACTACCACATTTCTATGGCATTCGGACCAAACATCCACCCGCTCAACGGAAACTGGTACATTCACAAGGGACTGGACTTCTCTACATGGCGTTCTGGAGACGGTGTTCTTGCAACAGCATCTGGTCAGGTTGTAACAGTTGGTTTCGATAACAGTTTTGGTAACTATATCATCATAAAGCATAACCACGGTATGTATACCCGCTACGCTCACTTGAATTCCTTCCGTGTAAAGAAAGGTGAAACTGTAAGCCAGGGTCAGATTATCGGTACAATTGGTAACACTGGTGTTTCAACTGGTCCTCACCTTCACTACGAGGTTCATATCGGTTCTGACGTAGTAGATCCTGCTAAGTATATCAACATCAATTTTTCAAAATAGGTTCCTATGGCTTTACGAACAGATGACATTTCAATCAACACAATCATCGGAAAGGGCTCTGCTATTTCCGGTAATATGAAGGTTAATGGCTTTATCCGAATTGATGGCGATATTGACGGTAGCCTTGAAACAGACGGAAATGTTATTGTTGGTGAAAACGCAAGAATCCGCGGAGACCTCACTGCTAAATCTGTAATCATTGGTGGAATCATCAAAGGTAATATTAAGGCTAACGAGAGTGTAAAGATTCTCGCAGAAGCTGCTGTTATTGGCGATGTAATTTCGCGCAAAGTTCAGGTGGACGGTTCCGCTATCATTCACGGTCACTGCATTTCTATCAAAGATGAAACTGAATACAATAATGCATCCGGTGAATATCTTCAGTCTAAGGCAATTAAGGAAAAGGTTATTCTGTAAATGGCAGAAATAGATTCTCTTGGATCAAACTTTTACTACTCAGGCGTTCAGAATGCCTCAAACGAAGCCATAAAGCGCAATACAAAAAAAGAAGAAGTACGCAAAAGCGATAAAGCAAAAAAGGTAGATTTTGCAAAACTGCTTAAAGGCGAAGAAGTTGAAGAGCCTCAGTTTATTGCAGACGGTCTTCCGCTTGAAGTTCGCTCAATGTCTATTGATGACGCTGCCGTTTATCTTGCCGATGCTGTAGGTTCTGCCGGCAACGACTTTTCTGAAAATCAGACACAGGAAAATCTTGAAAAGTTTAAGACTGCTGTAAGTCAGTTTATCCGTTTTGTAGTTGTAAATAATTTTGATGTAAATACAGCTCAGAGAAAACGAAGATTCGGAAAAAACGGTCAGCCGCCACGTATGTTCTTCTTTTCTGATTATTCAGTTCCCCCAACAAAACCTAAACCAAAATTTTCTATAGAAATCATTAATGAAAAACTTGATGCACTTGCCCGGGAAACACTTTCTAATCAGGCTAACAATCTTAAGATTCTGGCACAAGTAAATGAAATAAAAGGTCTGATTGTAGACTTGCTAAGTTCATAAATCGTGAGGTATACTAAAAAAGTATGAGTGACATTTTTGAAACAGATATAGATGCAGAGAGCGAAAACCTTTCCTCTCTTGAAGATAACGATATTGCAGAATCGTCTACAGAAAACCTTGTTTTTGATTATCCGCTTTATCATTTAAAACTTGATTATTCCTGCGAAACTCTTTACGCAAAAGCTCCGGAAGGAAAGATTCAGATTAACGCCGGTGATTTTGTTATTGTTCCTACACGCTATGGAAAAGATATGGCCCGCGTTCTTGGTACTGCAAAAAAGCCTATCGGCATTAAGCAGGCCGACATTGTAACTATTGACCGAAAGGCCTCTGAAGCAGACTTAAAACGCCGCGAAGAACTTATTCAGAAAGAAAAAGAAGCCTTCCCTATTTTTAAGGAAAAGGTTGCCTTCCACAAACTTGATATGAAGCTTGTAGAAACACATTTTCTTTTTGATGAGCAGAAGGCTTTGTTCTTCTTCAGTTCAGACAGCCGTGTAGACTTCCGCGAACTTGTAAAAGACTTAGTATCTGTTTTCAAAATGAGAATTGAACTCCGCCAGATTGGTGTACGTGATGAATCTCGTATTACCGGAGGTCTTGGAGTTTGCGGCCGCCCATTCTGCTGCCACGGAGTTTCTGATAAGCTCCGTCCGGTATCTATCAAAATGGCAAAAGATCAGAATCTTTCTTTGAACTCAATGAAGATTTCCGGCCAGTGTGGACGCCTTCTCTGCTGTCTTTCATACGAATACGACTGGTACAACGAAGCACGCAAAAATCTTCCTAATGAGGGTGTACGCCTTTCTTATGATGGCACAGACTTCCGCATTACTGAAGTAAATCCTCTCACTTCAATGGTACGTATGCTTGGTGATGATGGCCGCCTCCTCGAAGTAAACGCAAAACGTTTCTACCGCGACGGCAACCGCTGGAAGATTAATTAGATTGCCACGTCGCCCTACGGGCTCCTCGCAATGACGAACAACTCTGTCATTGCGAGCGCAGCGAAGCAATACGAATGGTCAAGGCACGCTTCGCTTAAAACCTTGACTCATTCGTTTTGAGGCTTGAAATTGCATTATCAAGCCTCAATCCATATTAAATAACTAAAAACTTGAATTTCCTCAATTATGATTTATAATATAATGTACTATGATTTACATTAAGAAGTGGACAGACTATTACGAAGATTTTTTCCCGATTGAACCGAACCAGCTTGAGTTTTTCACTGCAATGGGAAATGAATTTCCTGCACCTGCAAAATTTTTGGGCGTTGAATGCGGCCCAGCTTTGCTTACAGAGCAGTTACAGGATAAGTTTGACATAACACTCACAGACTCCTTCGCAGAATTTGTTAATGTCGTTAATACACGTCAGTCTACAAAAGAAACACCTGCACACGTTTTTAATCTGAATCCAGCTGATATTGCACGCTATCTTGGCAAAAACTTCTTTAATGTTGTTACCTGTCTCTGCTACCGTGTTATCTTTATGAAAGACCGCACTCTTATCAAAAAGTTCCTTTTTGATTCAAAGATGCTCCTTTCAGACGGCGGATACCTTGTTCTGGATCTCTTAAACTTTTCTAAATACGATTTCTCAGAAACAAAGATTGAGTTACCAGCTAAAAAATCAGAGAGAGCTACACTTTATTCTTCTGTTATCAAGAATTCCGATCAGATTTCTTACAAGCTTTTCCAGCACGTTGTTACTGCAAGTGGCAAAGTGATTGATGAAGTAAAAGACGAACTTGTTTGCCCTCTCAGTATGGAAACAATCCGTTCTTATGCAAAGGAAGTTGGTTATTCTTCCTGCGAATTCTTTAACGACTACAAGAAAACTCCATATACTTCAGACTCTGACAAAATTATCTGTGTGTTGAAGAAATAACGTACTTTCATTAAAATAATACGTTATGAAAGCTACAAAAACAATTATCTCTACACTGCGTGAAGCTCCAAACGACGCAGTTATTGCAAGCCATCAGCTTATGATGCGCAGCGGTCTTATCCGCAAACTTGGAAACGGACTTTATGCTTACATGCCATTCGGATTCCGTTCTTTAATGAAAGTTGAAAAAATTATCCGCGAAGAACTCGACAATGCAGGTCTTCTTGAAATCAAACCTACAGTAATCGTACCCGGTGATTTATGGAAGGAATCTGGCCGCTGGGACAAAATGGCAGGCGAAATGCTTACTGCACAGAACCGCCAGGGCCAGGACATGGTAGTTTCTCCAACTGCCGAGGAAGCTTTTACAGCAATCGTTCGCGACGGACTTTCTTCTTATAAACAACTGCCATTCACACTCTATCAGATTAATACAAAGTACCGCGACGAAATCCGCCCACGTTATGGTGTAATGCGTGGCCGCGAGTTCACAATGATGGACGCTTATTCTTTTGACAAGGACCAGGCAGACCTCGACGCTTCTTACGACAACGTAGCAGCAGCTTACCGCCGTATCTTTAAGCGTATGGGCCTTACAACAATTTCTGTAAAGGCCGACACAGGTTCTATGGGTGGTTCTGGTTCAGAAGAGTTCATGGTTGAATCAGAAGTTGGTGATGATACACTTCTCCTCTGTCCAAACTGCGACTATGCCGCTAACGTTGAAAAGGCTGCTTGTAAGACAGAAGTTCCACTCGACAGCAACGGCCAGCCACAAAAAAAGACTGACGCTGCAATCGAAGAAGTTGCTACTCCAAATGTATTCAGCATTGAAGATATGGAAAAGTTCTTTGGTGAAAAACCAACTACTTTCCTTAAAGCTCTTGTTTACAAGGTTTACAACTGTGCTGTTGATTTATCTGGAACAGAGTTCTACAAGAACGCTGAAACTGTTACAGAAGGCGGACAGACATATATTCCAGAAACCTTCTTCTGCGTACTTATCCGCGGCGACCTCGATGTAAACGAGACAAAGCTTGCTGCAGAACTTAAGGCATCTGGTGCAGAACTTGCAAGCGACGAAGATGTTCTTAAGTACAGCGGTGCTCCACACGGATTTGTAGGACCTGTTGGAATTAAGATTCCTGTAATTGCAGATAAATCTACTGTAGATATGCACGACTGTATTGCAGGCGCTGGAAAAGCAGGCTATCACATTAAGCACGTTGAACCAGGCCGCGACTTTACTGCATTTATGACTGTTGATGTTCGTACCTGTAAAGAAGGCGATGCTTGTCCTGAATGTGGCGGAAAGTTCTACATGAAGAAAGGTAACGAGCTTGGACACATCTTTAAGCTTGGAACAAAATATACTAAGTCAATGAACGTAACTTACCTTGCAGAAAACGGAAAACCTGTTACTCCTTTGATGGGCTGCTATGGTATTGGTGTTGACCGTACTCTCGCTTCTATTATCGAAGGTCATCATGATGATAAAGGTATCATCTGGCCTATGACAGTAGCTCCTTACCAGGTTGCTGTTATCCCTGTTATGTACAAGGATAAGATGAAGGAAGTTGCAGATAAGATTTACGAAGACTTGAAGGCAGACGGTATTGAAGTTCTCCTCGACGACCGCAACGAACGCCCAGGCGTTAAGTTCACAGACTCAGAACTTATCGGATACCCAATCCGCATTGTAGTAGGCGACAAGAACCTTCCAAACGTTGAAATGAAGCTCCGAAGCGAGGCTGAAGCAACACTTGTACCAGCTGAGGAAGCTGCTGCAAAGGCTGCTGCTATTGTTCGTGAAGAACTTAAGAAATTAAACGCATAATGTAACGGTGGTTGAGCCTGTCGAAACCACCTTCGACATCTGCGGTCATTTCGACAGGCTCAATGACCGTATTTTTATACCTATGAAAAAAACTATCCTTTCCTTAATCACAACATTCTTAATTACAACTTCAATCTTTGCGCTTCCTGGGGTAACTCAGTTTATTCCAGACAGTGCCGGTGAATATGCTTACTACAAAGATACTTCATTCACCCGCGAAAGTTATGTTGGCATTTTGTCTTATGATGCAGGAACTTATCAGATCCGCTATTATGCACCACAGGACGACGAAGCAATGCTTCCTGCAAAGGAAATTGCAACTCTTCTTACTGTTGACTCAAAAGCAGATGTATGGACTATGACAGGAGAAAAGATCATCTCTACAATTCTTCCTGACACTGATGATACAGACATTGTAAACTACCTTCACGATCTTCTTTATGAGTTTTCTGCACGCCGCATTAAGGCAGATGCTGTAGAAGATTCAAATATCCAGATTGACCAGGATTATCCTCAGTTTGGCGGCAACGTAACTATCACTTTTGATGCAAGAGTTCCTGTTTTCAATATTAGAAAGATTACAGATGATAAAGGAAATGCTGTATTGGACTGTGTAACAATCGGAACTATTAAATCCAGCGAAGATAATACTTTTTCTGAGTATGAAGGACTTCCTTCTGAAAAACCTTCTGTTCAGAAAGCAACAAGACCAGCCGCAAAAGCAAAGATCTGCAAGTTTGAAAACCGTTCTGTAACCCTGGATGAAAACTGGGAACAGAAAATGGAAAACTTCTGGACTTTGGGTAATGAATCACTTGTTACAATGTCTGTTCTTCCACAGGTTTCTGAGAACAAGAAATTAAATGATTTATATGTTCAGAGAAAGCTGCTTGAGAGCTCGGAAGGGTCTTATATTGATTATCAGAATGCTGAAATAACTTATACTGCGGCTAAGGACAGTTATAAGATTATTACTACTTCTTATTTCCCGGAAAATGATACTAACGTTTGTCTTACTAAGATTTTGACTCGGAATAAGGATGCGGGATTTGATTATTTTTCAATCTCAACTTATCAGACAGCGTATCTGAAAGCAGCTTCTTATTTTGATAAGATTGTGAAATCATATAAATAAATTTCGACATCGTTGATATTTTAGCGCTCCCGTTGGAAATAACAACAGGTTGCTCGCGAGCCAGTTTTTGGTGTTAACAAATAAGCGGTTTTTCTTTGAAAAACCGCTTATTTGTTTTCGATGGCTAAGCGCCAAAACTTCTCGAGGCAACCTGTTATTATTTCCAACTCCGCACTAAAATATCAAAATACGAAGTGATTTGTTTTTACTAAAATGAACTTCTCGAAAGAGGAGATGCTATTAATACACCTTCACTTCCTAAATAATCACGTTTTTCGCCTTCAATTAAGAACTGAACACTCGTAACTGTTGAGAATGAAGTTGCTGTGAAAACTACCTGTTCTAGCTGATGGATGTAGCCTTCTACTCCGTAGGTGTTTATTTCAAAATTTTCATTGAAATTCAAATATGCAACGCCGCCGGATACTTTGGCGCTTAAAAGCTTTGTGCCGGCTGGGATTAAGGTCATGCAGTTGCGTTCTGCGGATTTGGTGGTATCTGGGCCCTGTAAAAGCAGATTAATGGCTGTTGTAAGCGGAGAATCGCTTTTTGGGACCTTTCTTTTAATTAGCTGGCGGCCAACTGAACCATCACCATCTATATTTACAAAGCAAAGCTGCAGTTCTGTTGTGCCTGTAGCTGCAGGCTTTTCTGTTTTTGGCTTATCTTCTGATTTAGGAGTTTCTGTCTTTGCAGTTTCTTTTTCAGTTGCCGGAGTACTATTTGCAGTAGTTGAGTTTGTCGAAACCACCTCATCTTTTGGTTTTGCAGGAACTGTTTTTGGCTCTTCAGTTTCTATCTGGATTGTAATTTCATCATTCTTAAGAGGAATTGTTTCTGTTACTTTAGGTTCAGCCGGTTCATGGTTTTCAATTACTGTTGGAGTTGTACCGAAAACTCTGTCAAAAAAGGCTGTTTCTTTAAGATTTGTAAAAATCTGGTCTTTTTTTACAAGGAATATGATTAAAATGATCAGCAGGCCGAGTAAAACACAAGCTGCTGCAAATAAAGTATTGTTCTTTTTCTTAGATGATTTTTTTTTCTGTGCCATATTTTGATTATCGGAGAAAAAAGACCGGTGGTTGAGTACTTCGCGTAGTGAAGTTTGATAAAAAAAAACGGTCCCTGAGCGGAGTCGAAGGGACCGTTTTGTCGGCAAGCACAGCTTGCCTCTGAGCCGTTCTTTCGATGAACCTAAAATGGCCCGCTGTCGCAGCCCATTTTTTAACGGTTCTTCGATTTTAGGCTTATTTAGCTAGATACTC
>JAEEGJ010019003.1_pt1 | contig 15234 bp, 16 predicted proteins | sample 8958761 | NCBI WGS metagenome assembly JAEEGJ01 (sample SAMN16246546, study PRJNA631951) | gut metagenome | biome: gut microbiome; feature: rumen; material: RS-attached | host: Bos | place: Iran: Karaj | collected 2018-10 | reverse complement strand
GATCAGAGACATATCCTAAACTCCATTTTTTATTGAAAACTTAACAGTATAGTAGCAACAGATTCAACCGCTTACAATGTGTATAGATATCGTTTCTGCTACAAAATTATACGGAATTTAGAGCACGTTCACATATTTGGAGCAGACCAGGAATTGAACAGGTAGCCGCAGCATCCGGTGGACATAAACATCATTGACTGATAAAAAAATTTGAGAAGCACGGAATACTGAGAAAAAATCTGCTCATAACTTGAAATAAAAAGCCGCAGCTGTACTAACAACCACGGCCGTATAACCGTTTTCAGCGGATCCGGTTATAAGTTAAAAAGACTTCTGCGCTGAACATCAGCGTTCTGTGCCCGATCTCGCAAGACATGATCCATCAGTACAATGGCGCACATTGCCTCGGCAATCGGAACTGCACGGATCCCCACACACGGATCGTGTCTGCCTCTGGTAACAATTTCGGTTTCATTGCCATCCCTGTCGATAGTCCGGCCGGGGATCAGAATACTTGAAGTAGGCTTGAGAGCCATTGCGATCACGATATTCTGACCGGTACTGATCCCGCCGAGAATACCTCCGGCGCGGTTGCTGCTGAATCCGGTTGCAGAAATAAGATCCCGGTGTTCAGAGCCTTTCTGCTCAACCACATCAAAACCGGCTCCGATTTCAACCCCCTTTACGGCATTGATGCCCATCATGGCATACGCCAGATCTGCGTCAAGACGGTCAAAAACCGGCTCTCCGAGACCTGCAGGAACTCCGGAGGCGACCACCTCAACCCTGGCACCGATGGAATCACCCTCTTTTTTAAGATTTCTCATCAGTTCCTCAACCTCGGCCAGTTTATCCGGATCTGCAAAGAAGAACGGATTGTTCTCAACCTGGGACAGTTCGATCTTTTCTGCCTTAACCCCGCCGATCTGGGACAGATAACCGCGGATCGAAATATTGTATCTTTCGCGCAGATATTTTTTGGCTATGGCTCCGGCGGCTACTCTTACCGCAGTTTCACGGGCAGAAGATCTTCCGCCGCCGCGGTAGTCTCTGATCCCGTATTTTTCAAAATAGGTGTAGTCAGCATGACCCGGTCTGAATTTATTCATGATCTCGGAATAATCCTGGGAACGCTGCTGGGTGTTTTCGATCATAAGCCCGATGGAGGTTCCGGTGGTTCTGCCTTCAAAGACACCGGATATAATCTTTACCAGATCATCCTCCTTGCGGGGGGTGGTAAACTGGTTGCGGCCCGGTTTGCGACGATCCAGATCCGGCTGCAGATCCGCCTCTGACAGTTCCATTCCCGGCGGTACGCCGTCCACTATCGCCATCAGACCGATCCCGTGACTCTCGCCGCAGGTTGTTACTCTGAAAACAGATCCTATTGTATTTCCTGACATTTAAATATAATCCTTAAAACTGATAACTGAGAAGTTCTTCCCTGGTTGCAGCAAACACGCCGTTGCCGCCGTTTTTAAACTCGATGAATCTGAAACTGTAATCCGGATAACGGGCTGTAAGGTTCACCATACTGTTGCCGACCTCGCAGATCAGCCAGGCTCCCTCTTTCATGTATTTCGGAGCCTCACGGAGAATTCTGATGGTAAGATCCAGGCCGTCCTCCCCAGATTCAAGGGCAAGACGCGGTTCATGCAGATATTCCTCCGGCATGTTGTTCAAATCAACCTCATCCACATACGGAGGATTGGCTATAATCAGATCGTAACTCATGCCCTCAAGTTTCTCGAACAGATCTGACATAATCGGGGTAACCAGCTCTTCAACTCCGATATTCTCAATATTGGTATAGCATACATCAATGGCATCCTCGGAAACATCCACCGCATCAACCAGCGCCGCCCCGTCCATGGTAACTGCGGTTGCAATGGCAATACAGCCGGAACCGGTACACATGTCAAGGATCTGGAAACTTTCCTGATCCTGAGGAAGATATCCTTCAAACCTGTTCTTTATCAGTTCTCCAATCGGGGATCTGGGGATCAGAACACGCTCATCCACATAAAACGGAATATTGCAGAACCAGGAGATATTGGTCAGATATGCAGTCGGAATATGTTCGAAAATTCTTTTAACCGCAAATTCGGCGATTTCCTTTCTTTCCCTTACGGTCAGTCTGGTATCGTAAAATTCCTCAATTTCCGAAAACTCCAGATTGAGAACGGGAGCCAGCATCAGCTGTGCCTCTTCAAAGGCGTTGTCGGCACCGTGGCCGTAAAAAACATCCGAAGCATCAAATGTGGTGATTAGATATCTCATCACATCACCAACTGTCTGCATTTCACTGACAATTTCCTCTCTTACTTCACTTTCTTCCAATGAAAACATATCCAATCTCCATAATCAGGGCAGGCGGTCCTGCGGCAGGTTTCTGTAAAAAATACCGATATTCTGATCCGGTCCGGTGCTTTCAACCGGCCTTTCGAAAACTAATCCGTAAGATCCATCCGGACACCCGGATAAATCTCTGTTTGAGTGAATTGTACTGTTTCTGCAGGATGTCACAGAACAGCACCAATTATAATATCCATCGTGAACTGTTTCAAATACAAATGGTCTCAGGCTCACCGTTTCCCTATGGTACAGCACAGCCGGAAAGCAAAAAAGCCGGCCGTGCAGAAACACGGACGACTTTGCCATTGTTAAAATTAAAAAGGAATCAAAAATATTCAACAAAAATTATATAAGCTGAGCAATCTTCGAATTTATCTCCCGAACCGTGTTTTCTCGAACCTTGTCATGATCCTTGGGAAGAACTACCATCCCGTGGTCAAATGAAAAACTGCCTCTTCCTGATATTGAAAACTGTCCCTTAAAGAAAACTTTAACATGTTTTGCAATCATTCTAGGAGAGTAATTTTTGAATATGCGCATACAGGATCCTCACAAACAAAGCAGAAAGGCGGTTGGAACGATACTTTCGATCACTTACATAAGGGGTTATATGCACAGAACGGTCAGATTGCAAATATTAAGCATTAAGGTCGTAACAATTTGTGGAATAGATCACCTTAAGTTTTTCTCCGTCCCCGCTACTGTCCAGAATGTACAGATCTGCAGGGTTCATGAAACCGGAAAGATGATTTCCGGCCAGTTCTCTCACCAGAATTCCCACAAGCGGCATATGGCTGATCACCAGCACCTTTTTCCCCTCATCATGCAGCACCCGCAGATAATCGGCAATACCGCTGTCGGCATCGGGAACAAGCTCCCTGGTGATGCTCACCTCGCTGATCCCGACAGCCTCCCTTATGATTTCGAGGGTCTGAAGGGTTCTGATGTACGGGCTTACCATTACCAGATCAAAGGTTATATTCTGCAGACGCAGATATTCAGCTCTTTTACGTACATCGGCAATTCCGTCCGCGGTAAGCCGTCTGTTGAAATCGCTGTCACAGTTGCACTGCGCAGTGCCGTGTCTCACTATTACAATCATGATGATCTCCGAATGCAAAATACCGGAAAAACAAATCAAACTCCCTGCACTTCAGTACCGGTCAGACCGGAAGCGGAGGAATAATTTTAAGGGCGGTGAGGATCAGGAATACCGTATATGCAGCATATACCGACAGCAGAACGGCACCGCAGATGCGCCCGATGGTACCGTACCTGACATTCTTACGGTACCGGTATCCCATCGGAACCAGTGCCACCGTAAGCACCAGCATCAGAAGAAAATCACGGTACAGGACAATACGATCAAAATCGATCGCCTTGATCGCACCGGCGATACCCACCACCATCATGGTGTTGAACATATTGGAACCGACAATATTTCCGATGGCCAGATCATCCTGCCCCTTTCTGGCGGCAACAATCGAGGATGCCAGTTCCGGAAGTGAGGTTCCGACAGCCACCACGGTAAGACCGATAATCACATCAGGAACCTCGAGCATGGTGGCAATTTCCACCGCACCCCACACCAGCGCCCTGGAACTTCCCATCATCAGAAGCAGACCGGCGATCAGCCAGGCAATCGAACCGCCGAGAGACAGACTGCTGCTGTCCGGGATCTCCTCCTGCTGTTCATCCTTTCCGCTGGATTTGAATGACCAGAACATAATCCCGGCAAAAACCGCCAGCAGGATCCATGCATCGGTACGTGAAATTTCAAGATCCCACAGAAGTACAGCGGAAAGCAGGGTCACCGCAATCAGCAGCGGCAGTTCACGGAAAATCACCGAAGCCTTGACCTTAATCGGAATTATCAGTGCGGTGACACCGAGAATGAGAGCGATATTGGCAATATTCGAACCGTATGCATTACCAATGGCTATACCGGGGTTTCCCTGGGATGCGGAAACCGCTGAAACGATCATTTCCGGTGCAGAGGTGCCGAAACCTACTATCACCATTCCGATAAAAAAAGGGGACATTCCCAGGCACCGGGCAGTCCCGGAGGCTCCGAGAACAAATCTGTCCGCACTGTAAACCAGGACCGCAAGTCCCGCAATTATTGCGACAGCTGCCAAAAACAAATCCATACCATTCTTCTCTTAAATTTAAATCTACCACAAGGGCCGGTCCGGGCCCGTTCCCGATATTATCTACAATATAGCACTAAAACTCAAATTTTTTGCACCGCCGAAACGACTGTCTGCAGGTACCTCCGGACAGCGCTTATCATGACTTTGTATTGATATTGTCACTACAGATATGATAAAATAGACCTGTTGTTTAATGATATTCAGGCATCAGGAAAGACATGAGTAACACTTATATTCAGGTAAGAACCAATCAGAACGACAAAGAGCAGGCTTCAGCCATCCTTGACAAGCTAGGAACCAATATTTCCACCGTAGTTAACATGCTGCTAAAACAGATCATCATGACCAAAGGAATCCCTTTTGAAATTAAAATGAACAGTCCGTATAACGAAGATGAAGAGATCATCGAAATCAATGCCACCATGGCCATGGAGGATCTTGCACTTGACAGGGATGATGTGAAACTGGTCAGAGAATATCAGAATTCCTCAGCTGATCAGCAGGAAAACATCAGAAAGCGTCTCATCAGTGAATTACAGGAGTCCTGATGGATACCGCCTACTGCTATTCCGGAACAGAGGTACTGCGCAACAGACTAAATATTCGCAGTGCGGAGAAGCTCAGTATCGCCGAGCGCAAGCTGACCATGCTGCGCATTGCCGATCTCCTGCGCCGTCCGGTTGTGGGCAGATTTGATCTCAAACACCTGTGCAGAATTCATGAATACATTTTCCAGGACATCTATTCCTGGGCCGGTCAGATCAGAACCGTGGAAATTGCCAAGGGAACATATTTCTGCAAAACCGAGTATATCACCGGTATGCTCAACAACCTGTTCAATGAACTTCGGGAGGAGATGTTCCTGAAGGAGCTGCACGGCAGCAAACTGGTATGCCGTCTTGCCTACTATATGAGTGAAATCAACGCCATCCATCCTTTCCGCGAGGGTAACGGACGAGCCCAGCGCGAATTCATCCGCGAACTTGCTCTCCAGAACGATGTGATTATCCACTATGAATCGGTAACCGCCGAACAGATGATCAATGCCAGCATCGAATCTTTCAACGGCAACTACGGACCGATGGAGGATCTGCTCAAAAACTGCATCGCCTACTGATCACCACCCGTCACCGCCGGACGGTCCTTTTTTCAAACAGCCCCGCCGCCTCTGAAAAAAAAATATTCTGTACTAAAACCAGCTAAAAAATGCGATAATTACCCATCAGTTAATAGAACACAGATTTATTGATAACGATTAAAAAAACAGGATTGAAATATGAAAATTTGCGTTGTCGGTGCGGGATATGTAGGTCTCTCCCTTGCAGTAATGCTTTCAACGAAATATGAAGTGCATCTGGTGGAAATCAGCGGGGAGAAGGTAAATCTTCTCAGACAGAGAAAATCACCGATCAGGGATGAATACATTGAAAAATATCTTGCAGAAAAGGAACTGAATCTCACAGTATCTTCAGATCTTGCAGCCTCCGTTGCCGGTGCTGATTTTGCAATTGTTGCAACCCCGACAAACTACGATCCTAAATTAAACTACTTTGATGTATCATCCGTGGATACCGTGGTTGAACAGATTACCGGACTTTCACCTGAAACCTATATCGTAATCAAAAGTACCCTGCCGGTGGGATATACCGATGACAGTTCCCGCAGGCACAGGACTGATCGTCTGTTTTTCTCTCCTGAATTTCTGCGCGAGGGCAAGGCTCTCTATGACAATCTCTACCCTTCCCGTATTATTGTTGGCAGCACCGATACCGCCATCGGTCAGAAGTTTGCAGATCTGCTCAAATCAGTGGCACTGAAGGATGATGTTCAGACTCTCATTATGAATCCGACCGAGGCTGAATCGGTAAAACTCTTTGCCAATACCTATCTTGCCATGCGTGTGGCATACTTCAACGAACTTGATACCTATGCGGCCACCAAGGGACTGGATACGGCAAAAATCATTGAAGGCGTCTGCCTTGATCCGCGCATCGGAAATTTCTACAACAATCCGTCCTTCGGCTACGGCGGATATTGCCTGCCAAAGGATACGAAGCAACTGCTGGCGAATTATGAGGAAGTGCCACAGACCATGATCGGTGCGATCGTGGAGAGCAACCGGACGCGAAAGGATTTCATCGCGGACCGCATCCTTTCGCTCGCCGGATATTACGATTACAGCACGCATCCGGGGTATGACAGCGCGGCTGAGAAGGAGATCGTGATCGGCGTCTACCGTCTCACGATGAAGAACAATTCGGATAATTTCCGGCAGAGTGCGATTCAGGGTGTGATGAAGCGGATCAAGGCGAAAGGCGCACAGGTGATCATCTACGAGCCTTCGCTTGAGGACGGAAGCACCTTCTTTGGCAGCAGAGTGGTGAATGACCTCGAAGAATTCAAGAAGCAGTCGGCATATATCCTGGCAAACCGGTACGACAAGGACCTGGAGGATGTCCGGGAGAAGGTGTATACGCGGGATATCTTCGGGAGGGATTGACGAAAGGAATCTTACTAAGGATCAGGGCATAAGTGTTGGGAGGTTTTCGTGAGGGCTTTATTTATCACACATCAGCTCAGTCGGACGGGAGCTCCGCTGGTGTTGCTTGATACGATCAAAATATGTCTGGATGAGGGAATCGACGTAGGAGTAGTCGCTCTCTACGATGGGGAACTTCGTTCGGAGTTTGAAGAATTGGGGCTACCCATTCGGCTCCAGGAGAGTTTTGCCACGGATCAGGCGTTGGAGTTTCTTACTTACGCAAAAGAATTTGATCTGGTGGTGGCAAATACAATTGTCTGCAATCAGGCGATTCAGATGCTGAATCTGATTGATGTGCCTGTTTTATGGTGGATCCATGAATCGGACTCATATTTTGATGCCTATCGGGAATCTCTCCTTCCCTTTAAGGAATTGAAAGCCCATATTCACGTGTTGGCAGTCAGCCCGAAGATCCAGAGGATCGGACGGGAAAGATACCATGAAAACTGGACTTATTTCCCTTTCGGGGTGAGGGACGCGGAGGTGGCGCATGAGGGCGAGGCATCTTCTGCTGTCACATTCCTTGTGGTTGGACAGCTCAGCAGACAAAAGGGAATCGACATCGTGTGTGAAGCATATCGGATACTTCCGGAAGAACTTCGAACGCAGTGCCGCTTTCTTTTGTACGGGAGTAGAGTCAATTATGAGCCTTCGATTCTGGCACAGGTACAGTTGTTGGAGTCGGAATCTTTCCGCTTTTTCGGAGAGATGGCACATGAAGAAATGCTATCGGAAATGAGTCGCGCGGATTTTCTTCTTTCGGCTTCCCGCGAGGATTCCATGCCAACTACAGCCGCGGAGAGTATGATGGAAAGCCGACCGGTGATCTTGTCGGACGGGTGCGGCATATCGCAGCTGATGACCGACGGAAAACAGGGACTGGTTTTCCGCAAAGAGGATCCGCAGGCCCTTTGCAAAGTGATTGAGAGGGCTGTTCAGATCCGAAAAGCGGGGGAACGGCTTTTCCCCGGAGAATCCTTTTCTTATGAAGGTATGTGTCGGGAAGCAAGAGCGATGTATGAAGCACAGTTTTCAATGGATATCTTTCGGGAACGTTTTCTGGAACTGGCGAACCGGATGACAGCGAACCCGAGACCGGGGCTGATCTTCTGCACCGGCGGGATTGATATGCAGGACATCTATTCCCATGAGTTGATGAAGGAATTCGAGCGGATGGGCTTTGCTGTTCTGAAGATGGAAAACCAGGAACTGCAGCGGAGCCTGATGGCGTTATCTACTTTCATGGAAAAAAATCCTGTCCTGGCCGTCATCACTTTCAACAACCTGATGATGCGGCTGGAAATAACGAAGGGGAAGCGGCTGTGGGATCAGCTGCGAGTGCCGGTGATCAATATTCTGACGGATCATCCCTTCTGCTATCCGGAGGAGATGAAGGCGGCAGGTGCCGGGGACATCGTCATTTGCATTGACCGTAATCACATGAGTTATCTGCAGCGGTTTTATCCGAATATTCAAACCTGTGGATTTCTTGCACATGGTGGAAAGAATCTGCGCGAGGTTCCAAAGCGAATCGCAGACCGAAGCATCCCTGTGATGTACGCCGGTCGTTTGCCCCGGGTGAACATAAACAAAATTTTGCCGGATTTTTCAAAGTATCCGTTTGATGCCGAGGGAGTGTGCCAAGAGGCTCTTGAATGTCTGCTTGCGGATCCTTCCGTGCTGCCCGAAGATGCGATTGAACAGACACTGCTCCGGAGAGGGGAGCGGGTCGATGATGAACGCCTGGCTGAACTGATTTCGGAGTTCCGTTATGTGGATCTTCTGGCGGTGTCGCATTTCCGGGAAAAAACAATCTGCGCACTGGCAGAGGCAGGGATTCCGGTGACCATCTTCGGAACCGGATGGGAGACCTGTGACTGGATCCATCTGCCCAATGTGGACTACCGTGGACAGGTATCTGCGGATGAGATTATGCGTGCGATGCAGGATGCGAAGATCGTGCTCAATACTATGACTTCGGGCAGGGATGGAGCGCATGACCGGATTTTCAACGGGATGCTCTCAGGAGCTGTCGTGGCGACGGATTCATCCGTGTATCTGAGGGAGGTTTTTTCAGAGGAGGAGGCATTGATTTTTGAACTGACGGAACTGGATCAGCTTCCGGACAGAATAAAAGCCCTCTTGGCAGATGAAGAAAAAATGCAACGCATGGCGGACCTGGGATGTGAGAAGACCTTAAGGCACCATACCTGGGAGGAACGTGCACACGAGCTGTATGAAGGATTGCTGAAAAATTGAGAGAAATACAGGCGAGACACCGTATTTTGCGGGAGTAAGAAGCATGGAGAAAATCGTAATCATTGGATACGGAGGACATGCCAAAAGTGTGGCAGACAGTATCCGTTTTCTGGGAATATATGAAATCGCTGGTTACACGGATGTGGAGGACAGGCAGGCGGATCTGCCGTACCTCGGTACGGATGATGCACTGAGGCAGATTTATGCTTCCGGGGTGACGAATGCAGCTTTCGGTGTGGGTTATATGGGTACCGCTGATGTAAGGGACCGGCTATATGAAACGGCGAAAAACATCGGATTTTCCATGCCTCCGATTCTGGATCCGACGGCGATTCTGGCTGCGGATGCAGCGGTGGGAGAAGGCACTTATGTGGGAAAGCGTGCGGTTGTAAATGCAGGAAGCAGAGTCGGCAAAATGTGTATCATCAACACTGGAGCCATCGCGGAGCATGAATGTGTGATCGGGGATTTTACGCATCTTGCGGTCGGTGCAACTTTATGCGGACAGGTCCGGGTGGGAACACACTGCCTGATCGGAGCATCCTCTACGGTGTTACAGTGCCTGTCCATCGGAGATCATGTGACCGTCGGAGCCGGTGCGGTGGTGACGAAGGATACGGAGAAGGACCGGACGGTGGCCGGAGTTCCGGCGCGTTTGATGAGAATGGTCTGATCCGAGTGGAGTTTGAGGAAAGAAAAATGAATTCTGTTTGCAGGAATGTAATGATCATAGCCGAGGCGGGTGTGAATCACAACGGGAGCATGGAGCTGGCGAAGGAGATGGTACGCAGGGCCAGGGAAGCCGGTGCGGACTATATCAAGTTCCAGACTTTTGTTCCGACCAAACTGGTCGCCCGGGATGCTCAGAAGGCGGATTATCAGAAGGAGACGACCGGATCGGACCAGTCCCAGCTTCAGATGTTGGAGAAGCTGGCGCTGACGTATGATGACTTTCGGGAGCTGCAGGTATACTGCAGGGAATGCGGGATCGGATTTCTTTCCACTCCGTTTGATTTCGGCAGTATTGATTTTCTGGAATCTCTGGATATGGATTTCTGGAAGGTTCCGTCCGGTGAGATCACGAATCTTCCCTATCTGGAGCGGATCGCCCGAACGGGAAGAAATGTGGTGATGTCCACCGGTATGTGCGAGATGGAGGAGATCCGGGACGCAGTGAAGATTCTGGAGGAGAACGGAGCCGGGCGGATTACGCTTCTTCACTGCAATACGCAATACCCCACACCCTATGAGGATGTCAATCTCAGGGCAATGCTTCAGATCGGCGAGGCGACGGGAAAGCCGGTCGGATACTCCGATCACACCCTGGGGATTGAGATACCGATTGCCGCGGTTGCATTGGGAGCAGTGGTGATCGAGAAGCATTTTACACTGGACCGGACTATGGATGGACCGGATCACCGGGCGAGCCTGGAACCGGAGGAATTGAAAGCCATGGTCTCAGCGATCCGGCATGTTTCCGCCGGATTGGGAGACGGGGAAAAACGCCGGACAGCGTCCGAATCCGGGAATGTGGGAGTGGCCAGAAAGAGTATTGTCGCCGCTTGTCCGATTGCAAAGGGAGTGCTTCTGACGGAGGATAATCTGACGGTGAAACGCCCCGGGAACGGGATCAGTCCCATGCGGTGGTATGAGGTCCTGGGGAAATGCGCAGACCGGGATTATGTCGAGGATCAGATGATAAGCGAGGAAGTACTGAAATGAAAGCAGCTGTTGTCACTGCTACAAGAGCGGAATATGGGATATTAAAGCCACTGATCCGAAAACTGGCGGAGGACCCGGAGACAGAACTCCGTCTTCTGGTGACGGGAACACATCTGAGTGAAGCGTACGGAAGAACCGAGAAGGAGATCGAGCAGGACGGCTTTCCGATCTGCAGGAGAATCCCGATTCTGGAGGAAGGAAATACCGCTCTAGCCGTTTCCAGAACCATGGCAAATGCCTTGATCGGATTTGCGGACTATTTTGCGGAGGAACGGCCGGACTTTGTGCTGGTTTTGGGAGACCGTACGGAGTTGCTCGGGATATGCGGTGCTGCGATGAATGCCGGGATACCGATCGTTCATCTGCATGGCGGAGAGCGAACGGAGGGTGCAGTGGATGACTGTGTCCGGCATGCGATCACCAAGATGAGTTATCTGCATTTCCCGGCGACGGAAGAGTATCGGAAACGGATCATTCGCATGGGAGAGGCACCGGACCGGGTATTTAATGTAGGAGCCCTGGGGGTGGAAAACATTCTCAAGGAGGAACTTCTGTCCGATGCAGAGCTGCGTGCCGAACTGGGGATTCCATCCGGTAAGGAACTCGTGACGGTTACCTTTCACCCGGTCACGCTGGAAGCGGGAAGTGAGCGCCGGCAGGTGGAAGAACTGCTGGATGCGATGGAGTCGGAAGACCGGTATTTTTATTTGATGACCAAAGCCAATGCGGATGCCGGCGGTGAGGAGATTAACCGCAGGATGGAAGTGTTTGCGGAAAAGCATGACCATGCGAAGCTGGTTTCTTCCCTTGGCATGAAACGGTATCTGAGTGCCTTGCGTTGCAGCCGGTTTGTTTTGGGCAATTCCTCCAGCGGTATCCTTGAGGCACCTGCCCTCGGAACTCCGACCGTGAACATTGGAGACCGGCAAAAAGGGCGTCTGGCGGCAGATACCGTGATCTGTTGCATGCCGGAAAAGGCATCGATCCTGGCTGCCATGGAACGCGCGGCCCGGACCGGTCATACCCCATCCTTCCTCTACGGGGACGGTCATACTTCGGATCGGATGATGAAGATATTAAAACAGTTTTTTACGCAGGGACCGGTGGTGCCGAGAAAGACATTTTATGAGCAGGAGCAGATATGAATCATCTTGCGATCATTCCCGCAAGAAGCGGGTCGAAGGGATTGAAGGATAAAAATATAAAGAAGCTGTGCGGGGTTCCACTCATGGGATATTCGATTCGGGCAGCGCTTGCGTCGAAGCTCTTCCGTCATGTGATGGTATCCACCGACAGTGAGCACTATGCGCAGATCGCGCGGGAATGTGGAGCGGAGGTTCCGTTTCTTCGAAGCGAACGGACCAGCTCCGATCAGGCCGGCAGCTGGGAGGTAGTGCGGGAGGTCCTGAACGGGTACGAGGAACGCTTTGATACCATCTGTCTGTTGCAACCGACGTCCCCCTTACGGACGGCGGACGATATCATCGCCGGCTACCGCGAGCTGGAAGAAAAGGAGGCGGAAGCTATTACAGCGGTCTGTGCGATGGAACACTCCCCGTTATGGTCGACTCCGCTGGATGAAACGTTGTCGCTGGCAAGCCTCCGAAAGCAGTTGGCGGATGTCCCGCGGCAGATGCTGCAGACCTATTATCGGATCAACGGAGCGCTGTATATCCGCAGAGTCGCCTACGGACCGGAGGGGGCGCAGCTCCTTGCGGATAAGGAATATGCTTACCTTATGGATCCGGGGCGCAGTGTCGATATAGATACAGAGGATGATTTTGCGTATGCGGAATTTCTTCTGAAGAAAAACAGGGATTGATGCACGGAAAGGAAGCAAAAGCGTGGAGACCAGAGAATATCTGATTCAGGAAAATACCACAGTAATTGATGCAATGAAAAAGCTGGACGAAACCGTCAAAGGAGTGCTGTTCGTTGTCCGTGACAATCGTCTGGTGGCAGCGCTGTCCGACGGAGATATCCGCAGGCATATCATTGCAAACGGAGAACTTTCCGCGCCGGTGAGTATGGTGGCGAATTACCACCCGATTTCCCTTCAGGAGGATGAAGAGGGACTGGCCCTCACCCTGATGAAGGAGCGGAAGATCACAGCGATTCCGATCGTGGGGGATAATCTCAAAATCCACCGTATCATTTTCAGCGATGCCAGTAATTCCGCCGAGGATCCGAGCGCGCTGAAGAATATTCCGGTGGTGATGATGGCCGGAGGCTTCGGAACGAGGCTTTATCCTTATACAAAGGTTTTGCCCAAGCCGCTGATTCCCATTGGAGAGATTCCGATCGCGGAGCTGATCATGAACGAGTTCCACCAGTATGGAGCCGAGCATTTCTACCTGATCGTGAATTATAAGAAGAACATGATCAAGGCATATTTTCACGAGACGGAGCTGCCCTATACGGTGGAGTTTATCGATGAGGAGAAGCCACTCGGGACAGGTGGCGGACTGAGTCTTCTGAAGGGGAAGATTCAGGGAACCTTCCTGCTTTCCAACTGTGACATTCTGATCAAGGATGATTTTTCGAAGGCGTTGCGGGTGCACCGGGAGCAGAAGAATCTGATTACAATGATCGCTTCGGCGAAGAATTTCAAGCTTCCCTATGGTGTGGTGGAACTGGATGACGAGGGGAAGATCTGCGAGATGAAGGAAAAGCCTTCCCTGTCGTTTTTGACCAACACCGGCTGCTATTTTGCGGAGAGCCGGATTATCGAGGAAATGGAAGAGGACAAGGTGATCGGATTCCCGGATATTATCGAACGGTATCGTGCGCAGCAGGAGCGGACGGGTATCTTCCCGGTCAGTGAGAATGCCTGGTATGACATGGGGCAGATGGAAGAAATGAAACGAATGGAGATGGAGCTGTTTTCCCGAAGCAGTGAAAAGAGGAGCAACAGTCTTTTGAACTAAAGCTCCTCCAACATGGTACGCACGCGGTGGCGGTAAGTGTGTGATTCCCGGATACGTTCCAGGCCGTTTTTCGCGATTCGGCTGCGCTCCGGTTCGTGCGTCAGGTAGTATTTCGTTTTATCCAGCAGTTCTGCAAGGGAACCGTAGGATGCGTAATCTCTTCCTTCTTCAAAATACTGCTCCAGATCGCCCTGGTACGAGGTCAGGAGAAAGCCTCCGCTTCCCATGATCTCGAAGCATCGCAGCGGGATACCGTTCACGATGCTGCGAAGCGCGATATTCAGGTTGATGGCAGAGCGGTGATAAAGCTGTGGTGCGGCTTCATAGAAATCAACCGGAGGATGTACATGGCATCCGGCCGGGACAGAATTTTGCTCCGGAGTATAGAGTTCTACCCGGTGTCCTGCTGCAGCGAGTGCCTGCAGATAGTCACCGCGTTCCTCTGCGGTTATCTGCCGGTTGATGACATATTCCGCAAAGAGCCACGCCTGCGTAGCCACAGTGGAAGCATCCGGCTCCAGAGGCAGCGCGGTGTGCAATTCCTTCAGCAGATCCGGGGTAAGCGATTCTTCGATCAGATTGTATCCGAAGAGTCGCTTTTGCATTTCCATAAGTCCACGCAGATAACCTTCCGTGTAGGAGGATAAGCCCTTTAGACGTTTGAAGAAATTGTGATTTTCCGCATATAGGGAACCGACAAAAGTGATAGAAGGAACATCTTCGAAGAAAGCCGGAATCCCGGAATCCTTCCTGCCTGCTGAACGGATGAGCCGCATCAGACGCTCCGGATCGGCAGCCATCGGAAGAAAACGGACGGTGGTAATGCCCTGCGACTGAAAGAAGAGGGCCGTGTCCGAATCAAAAACATAGACCCGGTTGGTCGGGAAAGCGATCGTGTAGGAGTACAGGTGGATGTACGGGCTGTCATATGTCCAGGAGATATATGGAAGATCCAGATCGTGGCAGATTTTGGCCGCCTCCGGATAGTAATTGAAGGTGAAGAGTGCGTCCGGTGCTTTTTTCCGGATTTCGGGTGTCAGCTTCTCTGGCAGCTCTGGGGAGAGTAGTTCTTCCTGAGAGGAGGCAAAGGGGACGACCTGAGCGCCCTCAGCTTCGAAGGCCCTTATGATATCTTCAGTTCCGAAACTTTCCCAGGTGGGAATCAGTATTTTTTTCATGGTTTCATTTTAGAAGTAATGGAAAGGCAATGCAAGCAATACCTTAAAATTGCGTGAAAATACGGGTGTTTGAAGCCGATTCGTGCGATAATACGAAA
>JAEEGJ010018999.1_pt1 | contig 15238 bp, 16 predicted proteins | sample 8958761 | NCBI WGS metagenome assembly JAEEGJ01 (sample SAMN16246546, study PRJNA631951) | gut metagenome | biome: gut microbiome; feature: rumen; material: RS-attached | host: Bos | place: Iran: Karaj | collected 2018-10 | reverse complement strand
GGATGGCGGTCATAGACGGCACCAGGGCAGGCACCACCGGCAAAGGTGGCAAAGGCACAGTCCTTGCACCCATCACCGGCAACGGTAATAACCTTTGCCCCATCGATAGAGTCTATCCAGACCTCGCCGACTGTCCTTTCCTGGCCATAGTTCGTAATCATGACTTGTGAGTGTTGAAGTTCCTCAGAAAGATATTCTTCCAAAAGGCATTGAAGCCGAAGCAGAAGGTGGCGATGCTTGCGCCAACGAGTACCAGTTCGAAATTAGTCAGATGTTCCATAATCTTTGATTTTGTAACGTTATCTATTAGTTGTCTGATATACCATACCTGTCACCATTGGAAAGCCGGTTAAGGATATGGAAATAGGTTCCGTCCTGTACCGATGCCCGTCTGATGGATCTGATATCGCGTCGTAGTTCTGCCTGTCGCTGAGAATTTTCATGTTTCCAGAAGTCATTACTCTTGGCAGAAATACCCCATTGATGCTGTTCGAAAAGAAGATTGGTAACACCAGGAAGATACTTACAGAAGTCCTCCACCTTAAATTTTGTTGTATGTGATACTCCAGTACAGAGTAATGTCAATAATACGCTTTTCATCTTACTTTGTTTTCTAATGGGGAGTTGGTTACACTCCCCGTTACCTTCTATGTTTGATTTTGTCACATAATCAATTATGCACAGAGCTTTTGGATAATTTCCTTGTCAAGTTCAATAATCTCGGAATAGTTATCGACACCCCAGTACTTGATATCTTCCTGAAGGATTGCCTTCTGCCTTTCTGTCAGGACATCCACCGACTTGCTTTCCTTCAAGGTCACGAAAGCTTCCTCCGACTCCTTAAACAATGCCTCGAATTTTTCGGCCTGGTCTTTGTAGGCTACCTCTGCATGGTCAATGTCCACGTTCATCCATTCAAGCATCTTACATTCAAGAGCTGTCAGAAGAGAGTTGTTTGTTGCTGCCATAATCGTTGTGCCAGTATTTATCCCGTCGGCGGCGGTCTATATTGTTATGAGTTATCGGCATGTTAGATTTTAGATCCTTTCTTCCTCTGAAGTTTTTCCTTATCAAGTCTGCCGGTATGGTTTATATTTTCGGTCGTCATCGACTTAGTTGAGTTTTGAGTCCTTTTTCTTGCCAGGTTATCAGGAGCAACTGCCTTTAGGAGGATAAGCCAAGAAATTCTGCGAGAAATTTTGTGGAATACCCAGATTCGTGAATCTGCGGAAGGTTCTGCGCAAAATTTATCCCGGAACCGTAGGCTTGTTTATTGGTGTTCCTCCGAGTTGCCCTACCTTTGCAAGGAAAAAGACTCTTTCAGAAAACTCAGCTAACCCTATGAGGCGAAAATGGCATACTGGCCAGGACGAAGATAAATCAGGAAAGACTTCCTCCCCTACTCTTCCCTTGCGCTGCAAGCGCCTGTTCCCCTTGGGGAGGGATGTTCGTATGTACGCCAGTACTTAAAGCAAGGCCGATACAGGAAGGATGGAACATGTGTAGGCAGGAAGTCCGATTTGGCCTGTATGACCCCAGAAAAGGTCACTGCGCTGCAGTGTGCGCCAGATGGATGACAACCATATGGACAGGAAGTCCCGACAGTTCTGGAACTCACGAGGGCTTCCTTTCTCCTGGACGGCATCGGTAATGACGTCCGGGGTTGTGGGAACAGGTATCATGCTGCCGCATGCGCCAAAGGAGCTTGCTACTCGTTTCCGACTGTCACACAAGACTATCAGACCATGTGGCTGATGGTGTATCAAAAATGATTCGAAAGTAAGCAGATTTGATACGTTCTTAACAGGTTTTCACCAAAAAGTTAGCAGAAATGATACAAAATCGGCTGTCATGATTTTTCGTTTCGCCCGATTTTCGGGGGTATAGTATATCCACCGACTGTCCGTTATGCCCTCCTGGGGCTTCCTGTGAGGTCGTTTTCCTGGACGGCACCTACAAAACGGCCATTTTCGAAGAAATGTTGACAAAAGCGCATGCGCATGGAAAAAGGGGCGAGCTTCACAGCTGGCCCTTGAATTATGGAATTTAAATTTTAATCGCAATGGGAGGCCTTACTTGGCCTCCGTTGTATCTGGTGTTTCACCCTCATCGTCACCCGTGGTGATCTCAGTACCGGCGAAGACGATGTGAGAGACGGTCTTCTCATCCTTGGTGTATTCCTCTGGCTTAAAGAAGCCCTTGACGGTGATACGGTTTCCCTTCTTGAGCAGGTCGAGGTCTGCGGCGTTCTTGTTGCTGCGCCAGATCTCTACATTGAGGATTGCGCTGGTGCGCTTCTTGTTCTCATCCTTACCCTCGGTGCGAGCGATTGCCAGGCCGAAGCGGGCTACTGAGGCGTTGTTGAACTTGTTAACCTTAGCGTCGTTAACGATAAAACCTGTTACTTCGAAAGAATTTACTGACTTCATAATCGTAATTTTTTAGATGTTAAACTTAATTTTTACGGTGCTTCAAGAGCTGGCAAGGAGAAGTTGTTCATTAGGTCAAGGAATTACGAGCAAAATTTACGGAATACCCCATTTTCTTTAGGCTCCGGCGTTAAGAAGAAAATGCGGAAGGCTGCTGGAAATTATGTGATGGAATAATGCAGCGTAATTCCCATGGAGCGGAGAGATACTTGCCGGACAACGCTTGCGCTAAATTTGCACAGGAAAAATAAGTCAGACATCGCCCGAAAAATTATGTGTAGTCAGTGACACAGAAGAGAATACAGGTCAAAGTGACGATGCGGATAACATGACAGTTGAACGCAAGTACCTGAAAGGTGGGAACAATCGCCGTGAGGGAGAGGCTGTGAACCCCGAAAAGAGAAGCATCACCAATCATCAGAGATGTGGCCCAGTGACAGCCGAGAAGACCAAAGAACCCAAGAAAAGGGAAACAGACCGACAAAGGCCAAGCCAAAACCGAGGAACCAAAAGGATGAGGTGACACAGGATCAGCCGTATGCCAGTACTGACCGAAAGGGAAAGAGGAAGAAACACCGACGGAGGCAGTGAGCCCATTCCGATGACACAATGAAAGTCAAGAAAGGCCAGTTGTGAACGCCCGAAATATACCAAATAAGCTCTATATGGAATATTTCGACGATTTTCAATGAGTGTAGATGCCGTCCGCGTTTTATGCCTGGACAGGCAAATTTGAATGTCATATTCCCCAAATAGTTGTTATTTGGGTGGTTTTTGCTATTTCGCATTAAAACGAAGCTCAGGAAAAGGAAGCAGCATCGATACCGATGCGTTGATGACAGCAGGGGTTGTGATGGCATCAGGACTAATACGAGGAACATCCGAGGATAGTGGACAGGACGTGCAGGGATGATGATTTACGGAGAGAAAGTGCAAGGGGTTCTTGACAGCAGCTTTGATGCCGTCGAGAAACGACATTAGGTGATAGCTTTGCTGACACCCATTGTCGTAGTGCAGCACCTTCCCTCCGAAAATTGTAGCATACCGCCGTCCGTCAAGTGAACTTTCCGACGATATTCTGAGCATTAGTACGCCATCGTTCCACGGATGTCATCCGTATGTGTGGCGACACAGATCCGGAACGTGACCATCAAGGGCGGCGACCAAAGCCGACAGCACATTACCGTCGGTTCCGGCGAAGCAGCTATGCGCCCAGAGTAGGAACAGACAGTGATATGCACGGCTGCCAGAGTGGATCGGATAGTCACATTACGGATTGCCCTGGAGTGACACATACAGGCTTCCGTCGATATCCAACGTCGCCGTTGGTTTTTATGAGAAGCGTAGAAATGGCTCAATTTTCGCTTTTCAGCCCTTTGGTGGATAAATTCCACCTTAAAAGCCTGAAACGCGCTCAGAAGGCCTTAAAATGAATTTTTTCGCTAAAATATTTGGTGGAGTCGTGGAAAAGTTGTACTTTTGCACCGACCCAACCGACATACCAACCGACAGGTCAGGAATGTCAGCACCCAGAAGAGGATCTTGCGCAAAGCTGCACACGTGACAGCCTACGACCAACCTCGATGGGTGTTTTTTTGTTCATTCCCCTACCCTTCCCTTCCCTTCATGCGCCAGATCAGATATTCCAACCAAGAGGTGGTTTTGCCGGTTGGGTCCGGGGTGCAGGGGCAGAGCCCCGCTCCAGGCATCCGAACCCAAAATTTCCTTGGTACGGTTTTTGGTCACGCGCTTTTTTTAAAAAAGTCTGTCTTAGTCTTAGTCTGTCTATAGTCTGTCTGGATCTGCGCGCGCGTACGCATGCGAGAAACAGCCAAAACGCTTTGTGTGTCAGCACTTTACGACGAATTTCAAGGAAATTGAGGTACATTTTTCGGAGATTTGAGGTACATTTTTCGGAGATTAAGACTATCACTTAGCGAATGATTTTCCCCGAAATATGTACTTAAGTACCAGAGAAAACTATCACTTAGCGAAGTGTTTTCGCGTGAGGTACATTTTTCGGAGCGAGGTACATTTTTCGGAGATTTGAGGTACATTTTTCGGAGATTGTTGTAACTTACTGGTAATCAATAAAATACAAGTATTTTTTTAATTGAGGTACATTTTTCGGAGATTTGAGGTACATTTTTCGGAGCGAGGTACATTTTTCGGAGATATAAAGTTTAAATTACTCTGTAATTTAATTCAATTTGAGGTACATTTTTCGGAGAAAGCGTTTTTTCCGAACTTCATGGGGAGCGTAAATCTATCACGTCAGGTGTTAGGTGTCTAATCATCAAGGCATGTTTATGCAGGTTATCTATGTCATCTGTATTAAATTTCGATAAAACAAGGGTTTGTTTTATGAAAACAATATAAAATTAACAAAAAGACACAAAAATTGGCAACTCATGTCTTAACTTAACTAATTTACGACTTGTAGGCTATTTGTTTGCTTAAAATAATTTAAATATATGTTCAATTTTTACGGCATATAAAAAGTTAAAAGTTGTAAAACATTTCGTTAAGTGATATTTTTTAGTTATCTTTGCCGAAAAATTTACGGTTATGACATTAAATGAGTTAGAATTAAGGCTTTCGGAGCTTCGTAAAGACATGGGTGTTACCTATAAATGGCTTTCGGAGCACGGCCTGGCTATGGCAACAGTAAATAAAATAAATAACGGTGGAAACTACAAGATGGGTTCCTTATTCAAGTATGCCACCAATTTATATTACGCCATCAGAGTTGACGGCGAGGCGGTTTTTGATAATATCACTTTCGGCCAGCTTCTGAGAAAGAAGAGAATATCCCTTGGATATAATGGCGTCCAGCTTCAGAGCAAGCTGGTGTGGTCTCCTGCGAAACTGATAAAAATAGAAAAGGGCCAGGAGTATTTCAAAACAGCGTTATTGGAATATCTGAAGGTTATACCCGTTGATTTCGATTTGGTCAATGCGTCGGAGCTTTCTGACGAGGAACAAGAGAAATATTTAAATTATTAAGGTGAACTATGGAGAACAAAAAGAATAGCCTGGCCAAGAAAACGGCCACGATGACAGAGACCCTTCTTTCTGCGACTAAGCAGGAAATTCACAAGAGAAGGAAGTCACCTGAGATCATCATGGATGGCGTCGTTGTACGGATGCCTCTTGAGATAATACTTTCAAGAGCGAATTTCACAGGGATGCAGCTCAAGATAATCACCTCAGTCATGAAGACGATAGGTGAGAAAGTGCTTGACGAACTGACGAAGAAGAAGAACCTGACGAGTCTGTTCGCCGCTGAAGAGTTTGGAGAAGATCCCATGAAGATTCAGTTTGTTGTTTATGAGAAAGAGTTCAAGTTCGGCCTCGCACACAAGAAGGATCTCGAAGAAGCCTTGCTGATGATGCACGTTGTCCCCATTGAGATTCCTATAATAGGTAACGTCACCGGAAAGAAATACAGGACATATACGAATCTGTGCAGTATTACCATTCCGGAGGGCCAGGAGGAAAGTAACAAGTATTGTATTGTTAAGATGGGGCGTGATGTCGCGAACCATATAGTTAACGAAAATTCTGTCTATGCCAATATCTTAACTGCGGCCCAGAAAAACCTGAAGAAGTATTCTATCAGAATGTACTGGTTTACCCGTGCTTATTGTTATAGCGACGAACGGACATTCACCTTTGAGTATATGTACGATCTTCTCTGTAAGGATGTTGAGAACTTCGACAAATATTCCGTGTTTGAGAAGCACATCCTTTCAAATCCCAAGAAAGATCTTGATGAATTGTTTGAAAAGGGTATTATAGACTACAGGTTTGAGTATCATCCGACAAATGAGGAACGAAAGAGGATGAAACAACGCAAGAACCCGAAAGAGATAAAGTTTGTTTTCTTCAGGAAGAAAGAACTGCCATCGTCCAAGAAAATGCCATTGTCACCAGTGACTTCAAACAACCTCGAAAAGAAGCTTATGTCGGAATTTGGACTTTTCTCTACATCTGCCAAGGAAATCGTATCAAAACTTACCATGGCCAACATAGAGGCCTTTGACCAGAGAGTTTCAAAAGTTCGTGACGAGATTCTTGCCGACAGGCAGCGTAAACCAAGGAAAATCAAGAGAGAGGACTTTTATGCCTTTGGGAGCTTCAATAGGTTTTTTATTGAATTTGACGGCGGTTTCACGGACTTTAAAGACGTGACCGACGAAAAGCCTGCAGAGAAACCAGAGACTCACGAAGAAACAATATTAACTTCAGAGGAACTGGAAAGTGTATCCCCGGAGGTGACTACAGAAATCCAGAATATAAGTCCAGACACTATTGATTATCATGCTCTTCTCAAAAACTGCGATGCTCTTAATTGTGACCTTGGCTTTATTAAACGCCCGGAAACCGATGTTGTTGCCAGCAGATCTTTTGGCAAAGGGCAGGAGTATTGGCGTGGCCAATGGTGTAAATGCAGGAAATTCATGGAAAGATTTGGTTATGATATAGCCTATTATCTTTCCAAGATGATGTCGATGGACAGTTATGACGAACAGAAACACATCCTTCGTCTTACTATTCCAGGGCCGACACGGGACGTCGAAGAATTTATAGAACAAAATTTCAAGGAAACCTTCAGGGCTCACATAATCCAGTTCTTCCCGTCAGATATTCAGATAGAGTATATCGTTGTCAAGTTTGTCACAAAGGAAGAAACCGAATGGAAAGAACAGCTTCATGGAACGGAAGATTATAAGAAGGCCAATAATAGTCTTTTTCACCCGCGAGACGAGAAAGGGAATCACATTGCCGAAGAAATATGGAAATGGAATTTGTGCCGTTATATAATCGCTCAGTATATGAACGAGCAAGAGTTTAGTGAAACTTTTGCAAAGATGGAATTGTTCACATGGGAAAAAAATATTGGATCGGAATTTGAACCCTTCGGCCTGCGACTTATTTTTAGTATTCCGGATAATGAGACAGTCGAAAAAATAGAAAACAAGCATGTAAATTTACTTGCTGGTGTCTTACAACGAATATATTCGAAAAACGTAAAAATAGGATATAAGATAAAAGAAAATTGATATGAAGTTTTCCTGTCTTCCATCAAGGGACTACAAGTCCCGTATCGACCGGCTTCTGGACGAAGGTTTGGACGAAAAGGTCGTCAATGCTTATAACGAAGGAAAGAAAGTGCAGCAGATCTCCGAAGAGTTGGGTGTATCGAGGGATGTTGTATACCGTGTATTAAAGGAAAACGGAGTAAGGGCATATCATCATGACAATTCAAGGGATAAAGGATTGGCAGAGAAAAAGGATACCATATTGCAACTATATCAGCAAGGGCTAAAGCCGAAAGAGATAATGATACAGCTTGGCATGAAAAATCCGAAGATGATTTATGAGACTTTAAATGATAAGAGCAATGATTAAGAGTTTGAAGATGTTCGCCGACTGCGTAGAGTCCCTACGGACGGCTGAGAAAAAATACGAAGAGGAGCCGACTCCCTTCAATAAGAATATTGTAGAGTCGCTACAGAAAAAAGTCGATGGATGGATCGTGTGGGTGCGTAGGCAAGAGGATTCAAGCCTTGCTAAGGACGTTCCTCCATTCATTGGTAAGATCAGGCAGCAACAACCACAAAGTGGAATATCCCAAGATATGTATAATCGTCTGGTAGCGAATCATACACCGGAAGAGATTGAGAAATACACTCGTTTAATGCAAGGCAAACTTTAATTGTATATTTTTGTCATGAAAACCGACAAACAGATGTCACAGGCCGCTTCCGAGTTTGCCAAACGATGGAACGGCGAGGGTTACGAAAAGGGCCAGAGTCAGCTCTTCTGGGGCGATCTTCTGACAAAGGTGTTTGGAGTGGATGACCTCACATCCTTTGTCCGCTTCGAGGACCAGGTGAAGAGTGACACATCCACGACAAACTTCATAGATGTGCGCATACCTTCCACAAAGGTATTCATCGAGCAGAAGTCAATCAATAAGGATCTCCGTGCTCCCATCAAGCAGAGCGACGGCAATTTCCTTACGCCATATCAACAGGTGAAGAGGTATGCGAGTGACGTGAAGTATTCTGAACGTCCACGGTGGATAATCACCTGCAACTTTAAGGAGTTTCTGGTCTATGACATGGAACAGCCACATGGTGAGCCAGAAAGCATACTCCTGAAAGATTTAGAGAAGGAGTATTACAGGCTGAAGTTCCTTGTAGATGTGAAGTCAGAGCATATCAGCAAGGAGATGGAGGTCTCGATGCAGGCAGGCGAGATAGTGGGGCGTATCTACGATGCTCTGTTGAAGCAATACGACGATAATTCGCCGGAAGCCCTGCGATGGCTGAATATCCTTTGTGTCCGTATTGTGTTCTGCCTGTATGCCGAAGATGCGGGTATCTTCACCAGAGACCAGTTCCACGACTATCTGGCAGGCTACGAGGCCAAGGATATGCGCAATGCGCTTATTCGTCTGTTTGAGGTATTGAATACACCTGTAGCCCAGCGTAGCCGCTATCTGATGGACGATTTGAAGGCATTTCCATACACCAATGGCGGGCTGTTCGCTACGACTATAGAAATACCGCAATTTACCGATGAATTGCGCCTGGTGTTGTTACACAATGCCAGTCTGGATTTCGACTGGAGCGCGATATCCCCTACCATCTTCGGAGCGGTGTTTGAATCAACACTGAACCCGGAAACGAGAAGGGCGGGAGGTATGCACTATACCAGTATCGAGAACATCCATAAGGTCATTGATGCACTATTCCTGAATACGCTCCGTAAGGAGTTCGAGGCCATTCTTGAAGAGAAGGTTGAGAAGATCAGGAATAGGATGCTTGATGCTTTTCAGGATAAACTTGCCAGTCTGGTGTTCTTCGATCCCGCCTGTGGCTCTGGCAACTTCCTGACAGAGACCTATCTGAGTCTGCGCCGGTTAGAGAATGATGTCATTCGCGCCAGATATCACGGTCAGACATTCCTGGCACTGGAAGGCAATTCGCCCATCAAGGTCAGCATATCGCAGTTCTACGGCATAGAGATTAACGATTTTGCCGTGACGGTAGCCACCACTGCCCTTTGGATCAGTGAGGCCCAGATGCTGGCTGAGACAGAAAAGATTATAACCTTCGATGACAATTTCCTGCCATTGAAGACCTACACCAACATAACAGAAGGCAATGCGCTTCGTATAGACTGGAATACTGTTGTTCCAGTAGAGAGATTGTCGTACATTATCGGCAATCCCCCGTTTGTTGGTTTTACCTTCATGTCTTCTGAACAGAAGAAAGACATGGAACTGGTTTTCCCGAAGGTTAAGAATCTCGATTTTGTTTGTGCCTGGTACAAGATTGCTTCTGAATACATTAAAAACACTGATGTAAAGTGTGCTTTCGTCTCGACGAATAGCATCACACAGGGCGAGATAGTGCCAAGACTTTGGCAGTTCCTCGAAATTGAGATACTTTTCGCCTACAGGACATTTGTGTGGGATAGCGAGTCAAATAACAAAGCTCATGTACATTGTGTTATCATCGGGTTCTGCAGTAAAGGTTCTGCAGGAGCCACCCAGCCTAAGACTCTTTATCTATCAGACAAAGTGAGCACTCCTGCAAAGCATATAAACCCCTATCTGATAGATGCGCCGGATATTATAATTCAGAGCCGTAATAAGGCACTCTGTGACATCCCTAATATGACTTCAGGCAACAAGTTTGCTGATGGAGGTCATCTTATTCTTTCAGAAGAAGATGTGAAAGAGTTTGCCGCAACGGAACCACAGGCCATGAAGTATATAAAACCTCTGATAGGAGCTGCTGAGTTCATCAAGAGAAAGACAAGATGGTGTCTGTGGCTGAAGGATGCAGATCCAAGCGAATTACGAAAATGCCCGAAGGTTTTGGAGAGGGTGAGAAAATGCAAGGAATCCCGTGAGCAGAGTATTGCGGAGGGTATTCGTAAGTTTGCGGCCACCCCTACCCTATTCGCCCAAATAACACAGCCGCTTAACTGTACCTGTCTGATTATCCCGCAGGTGTCCTCAGAGCGAAGAAAGTATGTTCCCATCGGCTATCTGGATGGTGACACCATCTGTACGGACAAGCTCAGGATAGTGCCGGATGCCACGTTATATCATTTCGGTGTTCTGACAAGTAACGTACATATGGCATGGATGCGGGCTATCTGTATGCGCATGAAGAGCGACTATAGTTATTCCAGAGATATAGTCTACAATAATTTCCCTTGGCCCTCCCCTACTGAGGAACAGAAAGTAAAGATTGAGCAAACGGCGCAGGCTATCCTCGATGCTCGTGCGCTCTTCCCAGAGTCATCACTGGCCGACCTTTATGACGAAGTAGCCATGCCTCCAGAGTTGCGCAAGGCACATCAGGCTAACGATCGGGCCGTCATGGAGGCTTATGGATGGAAGGTAAGCCGAGAGTTCACAGAAAGCGTCTGTGTCGCTGAGCTGTTCAAACTCTATCAGATGATTTGTAGGGAATAGACCCATGAAAGAGTAATATTCATTGGGACTCCAACTACCCCATTGGTTAACTCACGAGGGATTTCAAAGTCACGAAGGATGATTTTGATTTTGTGACAAAAGCAAACTTTTTGCAGCGGCATAGATTTATATATTTATATAAATATGTAACTATATTATATAAGTATATTCTATAAATAAATAACTATATAATTATATAATTAAATAAAACCTTTATTTATCGTTGTTTATGGCGATAATATAATTATATAATTCTATAAATATACTATATAATTAAATAAATATATAAATAATGTTAATGAATAGTTGAACTATGAAATATTATTTGTATATTTGCAGCATGAAATCGTAACAGTATCAAAGAATGAAGCATCAAGAGTATAACGGCTATCCGGCAGAGTTCAACTATCTTTGTCATAAAGGGAAGAGTGATATCTGGCCACGCGCATACGTTGCACAACGCCAGCAGGTAAAAGAATTGGGTAAATTCTTTGCCGAAATTGAAAGTCACGGCTACGACATTTATAAACCCTCAGACGGCTTCCTCTTCAACGAGGCTTTACGAGAACTGAATGAAGCATCCAGACGTGATGCTATCAAAAATGGCTTTAGCTCATATGAAAGAGTTAAGGATATAGAAGAGATTTGCCGTTGCGGTAAGTGGGTTTTTCTTCGCCAATATCCAAATTCCTTCAGTCAGATTGAAGAGACTGACATAGAAAAGGGTAGGGGAGGTAAGCGCGAAGGATCCGGGAGAAAGAGCAATAGTCAGAAGCTCTTCATCACCAGGACTACAACCGTTCGAGTGCCTTGGTATTTCAAGGATAATATCAAGGAACTTTGTGATTTTCTTATTAAGAAGAGCACCGAGGGAGTAGATATAAAGCAAGTTTTGTCCAATGCCTCTTGGCAATTACATCAGAAGGCCGAGGATTACAGAAAAGCAGATTATACATCAGAGACTACTGAGGGATGGGCACGGGATTGTGAACAGGCCGAGAAACTTCTTTTGGAATTAGAAAGAATGATTCCATACATCCACCTGAAGGAGGACGAAGAATCAAATAGTAAATAATTATATAGATATTTAATTATATAAGTATATAAATATATAATAGAATTGAATTTGTAACAAAATCAAAATAGAGATGAATAAGATTATTGCTTTCGCCAACCAAAAAGGCGGTTGTGGAAAATCCACTCTATGTCTTTTATTCGCCAACTACTTGGCGAGTAGGAAAAAGAGTGTCTGTGTCGTTGATATAGACACTCAACAGTCGCTTGTATTGCAGCGCAAGGATGACGTGGAGTTCCTCGATGATACCGATATGCCGTATTCTATACAAGGGTATGATGAAGTAAGCGTTGAAGGTATGCAGCAGCTCATGCAGAATGCCCGTGCCTTTGACGGCTACGTGCTTATTGACTGTCCGGGAAATATGCGCGATGATAATTTAATCCCCGTCCTGACACAGGCCGACTTCATTATCTGTCCGTTCCGCTATGATAGCAAAACCCTCACATCGACGGGAACTTTTGTTACGGCATTACGTAATCTCTGGGACACTCTGGGAACAAAGCACGTTTCCATCTTGTTCGTTCCTAACAATATTGTCCGTAAGGGTAATCTGAGCGAAAAGCAGATGTGGAGAGAGGTTGCTAAGACTTTCGGCATGCTCGGCACACTGTTAGATGCAGTACCAGGACGTGCCGCACTTGAAAGGGTTAATACCTATGAGATAACTACCGCACAGCGGGAGATCGTAAGAGTTTTATTTGATAAGATAATTGAAATAACAAAATAATATGACTGAAAAGAAACAAACTCAGGTTATGCCTGGTATGCTCAGGAATCTGAACAAGCAGGCACAGGGCGGGGGAATAGTTATTCCCACAAGTAGCCCGACACCCCAGCAGCCCGTTCAACAGACGGTGCAGCAAGTAGCAGTAGCCCAAGCTCCAGACGTCCAGGAACCAGATCCTGAGACATTGGCAGGATGGGTAAAAAAATATACCGGTATTGAAGGCCAAGGTATTGCCGTCTGGATTCCCAAGGAAGTAAAAAAAGAATTGGATCAGTTGCGTGCCAACGCCAACGAGACCATGCCTTTACGCTCGCTGGCCACGGCATTGATTAAGTATGCCATCCAGCAGCATCAGGACGAAGTAAGTCAGCTTTAAACCCCAACCCGAAAGGGTAGGGGAGTATCAACTACACCTGCTGGAGAGGTTGAACTGAAACATGTGATATAGTTCACCTCGATGAATGCAGGGAAAACTGCAGGACTGGATGGGATTCACAATCACATATCTGCCCATCAGTGACTGAGTTCTCAGTGAGTTACAGAGCCACATCGTTTCCCTTATAGGGGGCGGTGTGGCTTTTGTTTTATATTAAATCAAAAAATAATAGGATTATGGCAAGAATAGTAAGTGTTACCGACAAACCTCACTTCTGTACAATAAATATAGGTACAAAAGAGGATCCAGAAGTACAAGCGTATTTATACAATAAAACTGTGTTTATTGAAGATAATGGGAAATTATTAGAATGTTACACCGATAGTCAATGTTTAATGCCAAATTTTCCGTGTGTTACCGTCGATGACATTTTAGAAGAGAACCGTGACAAAGGTATGGAAGTGGGTGAAATTGCTGTCATCGACATGAAAAGAATTATGGCAATAGTTAAAACAAGGGAAAAGAGTGCTGGGCCAACATTAATGGGCAAAATTTTAGAACTCGTTGACGAAATGGAAACAGGAGGCATTGATATAAAATATTTATTAAGCCGCATTCTTAAAGAGTTGTACACCTGCTTAAAAGATGGACGAATAAATATTGATGATATTTATGTCGATAATGGTATATAAGGAGGATTCAGTATGAAGATTATTGCAAAGAAAGGTACTGCCTTTGAGCAGACAATCAAAGCCATGTGCGAGAAGATGACGGAAGGCATCATCGGCGCACGGGACATGGTGGAGAAAGCCGTTGGCGTAAGGCCAAAGGACACCTATCATATCTTCCACTGGGGAACCATATCAAAGCTGACGCCGGAATTTGTGTTCGATGTCGAGGATGGAGAACGTATAAGCCCGAAGTATCTGCGAAAGAAAAAAGGTTCGAGGGATGTATGGGTTCCTGCCCTACGATATAAGGAAGGCAAGGATCTTGATGCAGCCTTCCGTGAGTTTGCCAAGGAGCATGAGGTGACGGAGGAACCACTGAATGAGTATGGCATCCACATGGTGGACTGGAAGAATGGCATATCATACGACATTCAACTGGCTCACGATACGGAGAATGACCGCTATATGCTTGTCTGTTCTGACAGCATCCCCAAGGTCTTTGACAAGAATAAACTTGCCAAGGATCAGTTTGAAATAGAATATTAAAATTGATATAATTATGAAGAAGATAGTTTGTATTATGGTGATGTTATTATCAATGATAATGACATTCGCGCAAGGAACAGAATCAACATCTGTTCTCCATGATGTTGTATTCGAAAGAAAAATAGACATGCTCAACCTTGAAGGAGAGTGTTATGACAGTGTGTTGGTAAGATTCGATGTCGGTAGTGTGTTTGATAAATCTGTTAAGGTTGATATCTGGGATAAACATGGAACACAACTTTACCGACACACCTTCAGAAAAATGAATTGTGTCCGGACTACGAAGGATTTCGACGACAATGTTATCGTTGTCGGTAAGCCTTCGATGTTCTTCCTGATGATTAAGAAGTGTGACGATGGCCCTAAGCTGTGTGTGATTCGTGAACGGGAAGGAATCACGAAGAGTCCTTTAGAATACCTTTTTGAGTATCATTTTAAAGTACGCCCATGGGAGCAAGCAGGCCAAGAACAGTCTGCAGAAACAATACCGACAGATAGCGACAAAGTCTATGATGTCGTTGAACACATGCCACAGTTCCCCGGTGGTCCAAGTGCTATAATGAAGTATCTGGCCGACAATATTAGTTATCCCGAAGAGGCAGAAAAGAAAGGTGCCCAGGGGCGTGTCATTATAGCATTTATAGTAGAGCGTGACGGATCGGTGTCAAACCCCAAGGTTGCCACATCCGCAGAAGAGCATCTTGACAATGAGGCCTTGCGTCTTGTCAGGGCAATGCCAAAGTGGACTCCAGGAACACAGGGCGGGCATCCTGTCCGAGTGAAATATACTGTACCAGTAACCTTCAGACTACAGTAGAGTGTAAATATACCAGACAAGGAATAGTTGATATGGCTCACTGTGATGACGGACTCTGTCAGGATTGCATCTATGGCAGTCAGCCATGGGG
>JAEEGJ010018998.1_pt1 | contig 15239 bp, 14 predicted proteins | sample 8958761 | NCBI WGS metagenome assembly JAEEGJ01 (sample SAMN16246546, study PRJNA631951) | gut metagenome | biome: gut microbiome; feature: rumen; material: RS-attached | host: Bos | place: Iran: Karaj | collected 2018-10 | reverse complement strand
GAGGGTGAAGAAGCTTCTGCAGAAGAAAAATAATAATTTTTCATAAAATTTTACTCTTAAAACTTCCTGAAATCTTTAAAGCCGCACCATATTATAGATATGGGTAATAATGAAATCATTTCTACAGATGAACCATGTTTGGATTATGTAACACAGACTGCTTTTAACAATTTTGGAATAAAGTATCTGTATCCATGGCAGAGACTTGTCGTTTCAAATATTCTCGAAGCTTATGAATACTGGAAAAAGCCTCTGGAATATGAAGATGAAGGTGAGCTTACAGATTCGTTCTGTAAAGGCCGGCAGATTGTACTGCTTCCAACGGGCGCGGGAAAGTCACTTTGTTTTCAGATTCCGGCATTGCTGCTGGATGGACCGTCTTTAATTATTTATCCTCTTCTTGCCCTTATGACCGATCAGCAGAGGCGTATGGAAGAGGGGAGTCTTAGAAGTGTGACTTTTCGAGGCGGGCAGACTGACGAAGAACATGAAGAAAACTTTCGTAAAATCAGGGAAGGAGCACAGATAATTCTGGCAAATCCTGAAGTCTTGCAGAGTGAAAGTCTTTTAGAGCAGTTGAAGGATGTAGGAATAAAGCATATAGCAATAGATGAAGCTCATTGTGTTTCAGAATGGGGTGATTCATTCCGTCCGGCTTATCTTGGACTTGGTAATGTAATAAAAGTGTTGAATCCGCCGGTAATTACAGCCTTTACAGCAACTGCATCTCCAGAAGTGCTTTCACGTGTCGCAGAAATCCTTTTTGATGGAAATGCACATGTCGTTCGAAGTGAAAGTGACAGAAAGAATATTATTTATTATGTCCGACAGGCAGCTGCAAAAAAGAAGGAAGCTCTGCTGCTCGCCAGAACAGAACAGCGTCCTATGATTATTTTCTGCGGTACTCGTAATAAAGCTGAAGATATGGCGCGGGAATTAAATGTATGTCTTGGAGACGGAACAGCACGGTTTTATCACGCAGGTCTGGATAAACCGGAAAAAGATGAAACAGAAAAATGGTTTTATGACAGTAAGGATGGGATCTTGTGCGCTACCTGTGCCTACGGAATGGGTGTGGATAAAAAAGACATTAAGACTGTTGTTCATATAGTGCCATCCGCAACAGCCGAAGCGTACATTCAGGAAGCCGGCCGCGGCGGCCGTGATGGCAGCATCGCTAAGGCAATACTTTTATGGAGTCCCGCAGACTCTCTGGATTATTCCGTATATGCACCGGGCACCCGTCAGGCTGCCATGAGGGATTTCGCAGAAACCACAGAATGCCGCCGCCAGGTTTTACTCGACGCGCTGGGCGCCGAGCAGGCAGTCTGCAGCGGCTGTGACTTATGCGATGCGCGGCGTGCAGCCACTCCACAAAAATCTCCGCCTTCTGACTGGCAGACAGCCTATGAAATCATAAAAAAAGCCAGAAACTACTATTCGGAAGATGAAATAGAAACAGAATTATTCGAAACCATGAATAACCGTACCCGCCGCCTTTTAGGCCTCAACGTATGGACTCACAAGGACACGGTGGAAGTGGTAAAACAGTTAAAAGACAGCGGCCGAATAGAAATGGACAATTTCTTGTGGAAAGGAAGATTAAGAGTAAAAAAGAGTCGTGAAACTAAAAAGAAGTCTGTGAATTAAAAAATCTTACGTGCGCGAGCGGAAGCACGTAAGATTTTTTTATTATCAGTCCATTATAGTGATTTCAACACGTCTATTTTTTACTCGCCCAGCTTCCGTAGAATTCGTTGCGACAGGTTCCGTTGCACCTTTACCCTGAGTAAACACATGATACTGGTCGCGAATACCAAGTTGTACAAGGAATTCAGCAACTGCATCTGCGCGTTCTTCAGAAAGCTTCTGCTGCATTTTTACGGTTCCGCGGTCTGCACAGTGGCCTGTAATCAAAAGGTCGTTTGAAAACTCTTTTAGAATCTCACCGAGCTTTTCAATTTTTTTCTTTTCAGAAGGAAGAAGGATAACAGAGTCCGGTTCAAACTGAATTGCATCCAGACTGATTGTAAGTCCTTTATCTCCCTGTTTTACGGAAATATTATCAAGTTTGTATTTTTCAACCTTTTTCTGAAGTTTTTTAAGGTTATTCTTGTCGTTTACAGATTTATAATCAGTTACTTCACCATGGGCAGTTCCGCGGAATGCAAAAGTATTGTTATAGGTATCATACATGTAGATTACAAATTCTTCTGTATAATGGTCGAGTTCTCCGCGTTCATTATCCCACCAGATTTTCTGAATTGCCTGACCCTGAGTTCCTGCATAAGTACAGTCAGAATTGTAATTGTTTTCACTCAGATTATCCTGAAAGAACTTATACTGCACTTCAAGTACACGAAGGATTTTATCATCTGTTTCTTCATCACCAATATAAGTATAGGTAGCTGTAAAAGGAACCTGGATAGCTTCTTCCATATTAAACAGCTCGCGGCAATCATGTACTTCAAGTCCTTTACTTGTCCATGATTCACCAATCTTGATTTTTTCATCAGAAAATGAAGGAACGCTCTGTACTGTAGGCAGATAGTCATTGTCAGAATCGTGGAGCTGTCCATTAGCATCGCGGTAAACTCTAACAGAATTTTCTTCTCCCCAGGAAAGCATTCTGCCAGTGGAATTTATGAAGTTGTTCTGAGTTGTCATATAGTGAGTAAAAAGTTTAGCAGAGCCATCCTGTTGAGTTTCTGTTACGGTGGTGGAAGTACGGTTTATAAATTCTGTTCTGTTATTCAATCTTCCATTAATATAAGCTTCTTCTTCAACTGTGGCTACGTGTGATACAGCATCACCTTTTTTCTGCTTGAATTCAAATAAAATGCCTTCATCGGCAAATAAAGAAAAGGTAATGAATAAAAGTATTGCAGTTACAGATAAACGTTTCATAAAGAAATGAACCTCCTGATACTATCATTATCGGCATTTATGGTTTATATTGTAAAAATGATTGAGCAGATTTTAAGTTACATTAAAAATATGGTGTTGGAGATCCCTTTGCCGGCTCTTATTGCATTTGCTGTTGTATTTCTTCTTTTGATTATCCAGACAATCCGTCTTCATAAAAATCATGCATCGCTTCGTTCAGATGCCATTAAACGTTCCCGTTCTGTTCTGGGAGGTCAGCTTGCAGAACAGGTTGCTCCTTATCTGCCGGGGTTTCCATGTAATCCCGGTGATGCACGTTTTATAGGAAAACCGGTTGATTTTATAGCATTTCCCGGTATGACAGAGGATAATAACGTAAAAGAAGTTCTTTTAATTGAAGTGAAAACAGGAAAATCTGCACTCAGCGGACGAGAAAGAGAGATTAAGCGAGCTGTTACCGAAGGTCGTGTACGGTATGTAGAATATAGAGCAGATGATTAGTTTTTCAGCAGTGCATTTACATCACCGGCCAGATATGCGTCACAAAGCTGATATGGCATTGGTTTTCCTCGTAAAAAGCCCTGAACAAAATTACAGTTAAACTTATGAAGCAGCTCAAGCTGTTCTTTATTTTCAACACCTTCTGCAATAGTTTCAAGCCCCATCTTTTCTACCATATCAATAATAGAGCGGGTGATTGTCGCCTGAACTCCATCTTTTGAAGTGATATCGTTTATAAAGGCTTTGTCAATTTTAAGGGTATTCAAAGGCAGCATCTGAAGGTAACTTAGGGAAGAATAGCCTGTTCCAAAATCATCAAGAGAAACTCGGATGCCCATGGCTTTTATATGGCGAAGCTTATCAATTGCATCTCCCATATTGTTAATCATAACACCTTCTGTGATTTCAATTTCAAGAAGTTCGGGATCAACCTTATATTCAAGAATGAGTTCTTCAAGTTCCTGTAAAAAGTTGTCACAGAGAAGTTGAATTGGAGATACGTTTACAGAAATAATTCCCCGGAAATCGTATTTAGCCTGCCATGTTTTGAGTGTGGTTATAGCTGTTCTTAAAACCCATTTTCCTATAGGAACTATGAGGCCTGATTCTTCGGCAAGAGGAATAAATACGGCTGGAGAGATTGTTCCAAGCTCGTCATCATGCCATCTGATAAGGGCTTCAAAACCTCGGAGTTTTCCAGACTGAATATCAAACTGAGGCTGATAGTACTGTGTAAAGCAGCTTCCCAAAAGGGCTTCGTTCATTTTTGTCTGAAGGGTAAGATGCTGAATGAAAACTCTCTGCATCTCAGGTTCAAAATAAAAAAAGCTGTTCTTTCCGTTCTTTTTTGCATAATGAACTGCCATGTCTGCAAAGCGAATCAGTTCTTCTTTCTGTTCTGTATTAGCCGGGAACATTGAAATACCGCCGGAAACAGAAATCTGTTTCAGCTGGAATGCATCAAAAATACAGTCAATAAAGTTTACAAGAGAATCATCGCTTTCAAAATTTGTTATTATTACTGCAAATTCATCATCACCGTATCGGAAGATCTGAATGTATTCTCTCTGAAACTGTTTTAGGACGTCTGCAACATCAAGAATAACCTGATCTCCTGCAGCACTTCCAAGGGAATCATTTATATTCTGAAGGTTATCAATATCAACAACAAGAAGGGCAGCCCTGTATCTCTTAAAGCGGGCTGTTTCAAGGGTAATTGCAAAAGTATCTGCAAAACCTGTTCGGTTTGAAAAGCCTGTCATAGGATCTGTGATAAGGGTTTTCTTTAGTTTTCTATAATATTCGCGTTCAGAAGTTATATTGATAAAAGTGATTATGATGTACTTTTCGGAAGGTACATACTTCATCTCAATTTTATACCAGGCTTGAGTTGAAGGTGAAAAGTATTTGATGTCATCATAGAAACGGCCGGCAATAGCATCAAGTGCCATTTTAAACCAGGGTATGTCGGAGGTAATATTCATGGAGAAGTCAGACCATTTAGGCTTGTTCTGCATAATAAAGCCGGCGGCTTTCTTTACTTCTTCATTGGTATAAATGATGTCAAAATCTATGATTTTTCCAGTGTTGTCTTTAATGGGAGTTCCAACAATAACAGGGGCAGCGATATTGTCGAGAACAACAGAAAGGTTTACGCTCATTTTTTAACCTACAATTTTTTTTACCCCTCTCGGCAATTATTATGGTAAGTCAAAAATGAGCATAAGTCAAATTATTTATATAATTTAGTCAGCAGTAAAGCGAATTGTTTCCCACTTTTCGTTGAACTTTTCGAGGTCTTCACCTACATCAAGCTTAAGTTCACCAGAAGCCATTTCTTCTGCCTTGTACATAGGAACTGTTGTGCGGTGTTTTTCTGCTTCGAGGTTTACATAACCTGGGAAACGGAAATCATCGAGGAACATAGCATAGATTTCTGGTCTGTGGATGAAGTTGATGAACTCGTTGGCGCGGTCGTAATGTTTTGCCCCCTTAAGAATAACCATAGAATCGAGGTACATAGGACCTCCTTCTTTTGGAATAAAGAAGTCAATCATATCATCCTGCTTTTCTTCCGGAACTTCACCAAATACAACTTCAGCATAACCCTGGCATACCCAGAAGTCTCCTGCAGCAAAAGACTTACCAAAGCCTTCTGCATCAAACTTTACAAGGTTAGGCTTCCATGAGTTATTGATAAGGTCTGTAGCAGCCTGGAGCTTTGCGTCATCAACTGTATTTACTGAAAGTCCCTGGTAAGCAAGAGCATCACCGATAACTTCACGCATATCGTCCATCATAGACATGTGGCCTTTAAGGTCTGTGCGGGCAAAAATGTTCCAGGATTTTTCATAATTAGAAACCTTCTGCTTGTTTACGGCAATACCTGCCATACCAAGATAGTAAGGAACCTGCCATTCCATTTCAGGGTCAAAGGTCATAAGCTTTTTGCAGTCAATATTGATATATTTCTTGTTTATGAACTTTGACTGGTCAATCTTCTGCAGCATCTTCTGATTAATCATGATAGAAGTGTAGTCCTGAGAAGGGAAGGTAATATCATATCCCTTAGCTCCGGCCTTGAGCTTAGCGTACATTACTTCGTTTGAATCGAAGGTATCAACTTTTACTGTACAGTTGAACTCTTTTTCAAAAGCCTTGAGAACTGAATCTGGAGTGTAATAAGTCCAGTTGTAAAGGTAAAGAGTTCCATCATCTTTTTCATCACCACATGAGGTGAAGCCAAAAACTACAGCTGCCAGTATGAGTGCAGCAAGAATGATTTTTTTCATTCCATTTCTCCTATAAAATTAATGTCCTGCAGCAAAGCCTTTGAGTCCCTTACGACAGATAAAGGCAATTGAACAGGTAAAAATAATCATAATAACCGAAAGTGAATTGATTACCGGTGAAACGCCGAAGCGGATCATCGAATAAACGTAGAGAGGCAGGGTTGTAGAGCCCGGACCGGAAACAAAGAAGGTGATTACAAAGTCTTCAAGAGACATTGTAACGGCCATCAAAAAGCCCGAAAGAATTCCAGGCATAATTGCTGGAACAACAACCTTAAACATAGTCTGTTTTTCTGTTGCCCCAAGGTCGTGAGCCGCTTCAACAATCGAAAAATCAAATTCATCGAGGCGGGCGTTCACCATCAAAAATACGAAAGGAAGACAGAAGGTTGTGTGTGCAGCAAATACAGTAAAGAGCCCCAGAGGCAGATGAATGCCGCTGAAGAAAATTACCATAGAAATACCGATGATAACCTCAGGCAGTACCATAGGAAGGTAGGTGAGGGTCTGAATAAACTTCTTGCCGCGGAACTTGTACCAGTTTACACCAATAGAAGCCATAGTTCCAAGAATAGTAGAAACAGCAGCAGAAGTAAAAGCAACCAGAATACTGTTGAGCAGGGCCTGCCAGAGAGCCTTAGAATTGAATAAAAGCTCCTTGTACCAGGTGAGGCTGACTTTTGTAAACTCCGCTCCCTTGCTTGCATTGAAGGAATAGACAAGGATTACAAAGAGAGGCAGAAAGAGGAAAACTATTGTGAGCCAGAGCACCAGTTTAGAGAAGGAGAATTTGTGTCCGTGACGTCGCCAGGCTCGCTTTGCATGGCGGGCGTTCTCTGAGCGCGGCTTGTTTTTCTGAGTTATAGCATCGTGGAAAAGTACAAAAAGATTTCTAGCCATTACTGTACCCCTCCCACATAGTTATCTTCTTTTGTGTTTTTCTTTTTAAGCTGAGCGTCTTTAGTATTTGTTCTTGTAATCATCATAATTCCGATTACAGAAATCAAGGTGATTACCATAGAGAAGGCTGCGGCAAGCGGCCAGTTACGGGTCTTCTGAACCTGATCAACGATGATATTACCCAGCATGTAAGAATCCTTTCCACCAACGAGGAGCGGAACCGTATAGGCACCGAAAATCGGAATGAAGGTGAAAATCAGGGCAGAAATAATACCGCTGCGGATTCCAGGAATCAAAACCTTAAACATAGACTGAGGCTTTGTTGCTCCCAGGTCGCGTGCGGCTTCCAGCAGAGAGAAGTCAAAGCGGTCTACTGCAGTAAAGATAGGCAGAATCGCATAAGGAATGTACATGTAAACGCTTACAAGAATTACTGCCTTGGTGTTATAGAGGAAAGGCAGGTAATCTTTTATTATATGCAGCTTGAGCAGAATCTGATTCAAAATACCGTCGTTGTTGAGAATGCTCATCCAGGCAAAAATACGAATCAGGGAGTTTGTCCAGAAGGGTATGATTACCAGGAAGAGGAAAAGAGTCTGGTGACGGCTTCGGGCCATAGCGTAGGCACTTGGAATTGAAACCAGAATTGTTATTATAGTAGAAATAATTGTGATTTTAAGGGTGCGCAGTACAATCAGACCATATTCGGGCTTGCACATCTGCTTGTAGGCCTTAAGGGAGAAGTTCCATTCTACGCCGCCGTAAATACCTTTTTTGAGAAAGCTGTAGATGAAGATGATTACGAGAGGCGCAACAAAGAAAATGATAAACCAGAGTCCCATGGGCCAGCCGTAAATCATACCGACATGAGAGTCGTGTAATTCTTTAGAAAGCTTTTTATCCTTCATTATTTGTTAATGTCCTCTACGATATAGGCGTCTTCTGCAGACCATGAAACATAAACCCTGTCTTTCCACTGAATTACAGGACCATCATCCATATAGTCAGTATGCTGCTTGAATACCTTTATGATTTTGCCGGTATCGAGCTTTACATAGAACTTAGACTGGAAACCTGAATAAATAGGCTCTTCTACAATTCCACTGAAAACGTTTATATCTGTGCGTCCGCCAGTTGCGGGCGGTTCAAGAGTAATGCGGATTTTTTCCGGGCGGATTGTAAAGGCAACCTTCTGGCCCTTGTCTGTGTGCTCGTAGTCTGTAACCTGCATAAAGCGGTCCAGAGCTGCTTCTGCCTCAGTATCTGTTGCAAGAGGAGCCTGCTTGCCGAGTTCCGGAACGCTGAGGGTAGCCATAAAATCATCATTACCGTTAGCATCCTTGTGAGGAACGCAGTCTACAACCTCTGCATCAAAGAGGTTTGTTTCACCGATAAACTGTGCAACAAACTGTGTTGCCGGGCTTTCGTAAATTTCGTAAGGAGTTCCAATCTGAAGGACATGGCCAGCGTTCATAACTGCAATGCGGTCAGAAACTGAAAGGGCTTCTGCCTGGTCATGAGTTACATAGATAAAAGTAATGCCAATCTGGTCGTGGAGACGGTCAAGGTCAATTAAAAGATTTGCACGGAGCTTTGCATCCAGGGCAGAAAGAGGTTCATCAAGAAGGAGAACCTTCGGCTCGTTGATGAGGGCGCGGGCAATAGCGACACGCTGCTTCTGACCACCAGAGAGCTGATTTGGCTTTTTGTCTATATGCTGGTCCAGCTGAACAAGGTGAACATATTCGCGGACCTTTTTGTCGATTTCATCCTTTGGAAGCTTTTTGAGACGCAGAGAAAATGCTACGTTCTCGTAAACTGTCATGTGAGGAAAAAGGGCATAAGTCTGGAAAACCGTGTTCGAGGCACGCTTATCCGGCGGAAGCGGAATTACGTTCTTATCATCAAAAAGAACAACTCCGTCATCTGGAGACTCAAAACCTGCAATAATGCGGAGAAGTGTAGTTTTTCCGCAACCAGAAGGACCAAGAAGAGAGAAGAACTCTCCCGGTTCAATAGTAAAATTGATGTCATCCAGAGCAACAAAATCGCCGAATCTTTTGGATACATGATCAATGGTAACCTGACTTCCTTTCACTCAAGCAACCTCGATATAATTAATGTCTAAACGATAAAATGCAATATATATCAGATTATGTCAATAACATTCTTTTAATTTATTTTTTTTAGTTGCAAGCTTTTATTAATTCGATTATTCTATTTATATTATGATATCAATAATTCTTGGTTTAATATTTATTGCATTTACTGTATTTGCAGTTCTTCCTGCAGGTCCTCTTGCCTGGGGAGCAGAAGTAATCGCTTTTCTCAAGGGTGGAGCTCCTGTTCTTGCAGCTTTAATAGGATTGATTTGTCTTTTCATTGGTGCTGCAGATATTAAGGATAAAAAAGAAGCAAAAAAAGAAGATGCTGCTAAAAATGACGAATAGCGGCATTGACACAAACCTTTGAAATCTGATAATATACTTTACCCGTTATTGGATTTTTGACTGCTCATCTGAAATCCAAGGCAGTTTTGGGGCAAGATGCAAATGTTCCAGAACCGCAGATAAACTTTTATTTTTTTGTAAGGTATATCATGGAAACTATTTTTGTTAAAGAATACGACCAGTCGCGCAAGTGGTATGTTATTGACGCTGCTGGAAAACCTCTTGGACGTGTTGCTGCAAAGGCTGCTTATATTGCACGCGGAAAGAACAAGGCAACTTATACAAAGAATCAGCTTATGGGCGATTTCGTTGTAATCATCAATGCTGAAAAAGCAGTTGTAACTGGTGGAAAAGAGCAGAAGAAGATTTACTATCACCACACAGGTTTTGTTGGCGGACTTCGCGCTCACACTTATGAAAAGCTTTTGGAAAAGCATCCAACTGATCCAATGGCTATTGCTGTTGCTGGTATGCTTCCACACGGAAGACTTGGACGCAAGATGATGGACAACGTAAAGATTTACGCTGGTGCTGAACATCCACATGCTGCACAGAATCCGCAGCCAATCGAACTTTAATAAGGGGTAGAAAATGATTCAGGATATTAAAGGTACTGGAAGAAGAAAGACTGCTGTAGCCCGCGTTTTCATTCGCGAAGGTTCAGGAAAAATCGTAGTAAACGGAAAAGATGTAAAAGAGTACTTTGCAACTGCAGAACAGATTCAGGTTGTTCAGCAGCCTCTTATTGTAACTTCTATGGGTTCAAAGTATGACGTTCTTATCAATGTAAAGGGCGGTGGAATGAATGGTCAGGCAGCTGCTTGTCTCCATGGTATTTCTCGCTGTCTCGTTCAGATTGATCCAGATGCTCGTACATCTCTCAAGGCTAACGGTTACCTCACACGCGATTCTCGTATGGTTGAGCGTAAGAAGTACGGACAGAAGGGTGCTCGCCGCCGCTTCCAGTTCTCAAAGCGTTAGTCAACGAACTCTACAAGAGTTTTTACAAAACACACAGTTACGGCTGTGTGTTTTTTTATTTTAAATCAATGAGTTCTTATGTTCGGTCTCTCACGTAGAAAATACCCCATGCCAACGGGGATGATGTTGTCATGGGGTATTTTCTACTCCGAGCCCAAACATAAAAGTATTGACCTCTTATAAAAAAACACACAAAATATTCGTATGGTTGTAAAAACTCTTGTAGAGACGTCTTATAGCGGGATGTTTAAGCTAACTCCCGAGGAAGGTTCGGCTTTTTTTGTACGTAAGGAATATTTGCCGGAGGGGCTCTTTGAGCTGCTTGATGTGGGGGCGGAGTTTTCTGAGGACCAGGCGGATGCTCTTATGGATGCCGGGCTTACCTGTGCGGTGGAGCTTAAGGCTGTGGGCTATCTGGCTCGGGCGGAACAGAGCCGCTTCGGGCTTAGCCGTAAATTAATCGAAAAGAAATACGAAAAAAAATATGTTGAAGCATCCCTGACATATCTGGAAGGGCGCGGTTATTTGAGTGACCTGCGTTTTGCAAGTGCCTGGCTTAATACAAGAAAAATAAATCACTATGAAGGAAGAAGCCGCCTTGCGGCAGAACTTGCGGCGCGGGGAATTGCACGTGAGGTAGCAAATAAAGCGCTTGATGAATTTTTCAGCGAGAACGATGAAGACGAGATTTGCCGAAAGGCCTATGAGAAGGCGGCTAAAACAAAAAGCGGCGATAAACTTACCGCCGCTCTTATTCGTCAGGGGTTTTCTATTAAACAGATTAAAGCTGCTCAAGAAGAATAAGCTGTCCCTGGAAATCTCCCCAGTCTCGGTGAACCGGGATTCCGGCTTTTGCTATTGTCAGGCCTGTCAGTTCTACCGATGGGAATTTTGCCTGATCTTCATCCGGCCAGGAAACTTTGTATCTTGCATCCGGCTTGAGTCCTGTAATCTTTATAAAACGTGTCTTATAATTCGGGTGATTGAGAACCTGAATAAAAGTAACAAGAGCTTTAGACTTATCCTTTGCAATGCTTGCCCAGCAGTCATATTCATTGTTTTCACTGTAGCTTGCAATACGGCTGTAGTCTCCGTTTCTTACAAGGTCTCCGAATTTTTTGTAAAGGGCAACCTGGCCTGGAATCATGGCGCGTTCTTCCGGCGGGAGCTTTGTAATGTCTAGCTCGTAGCCGAAAGTGCCAGAGAGTGCAACGTAGCCTCTTGTCTTAAACGGAGTTACACGGCCGCAGGCGTGGTTAGGGCAGACTGACACGTGGGCTCCCATTGTAGAAAGCGGATAGATAAGTGCTGTTCCTTCCTGAATGCTAAGACGCTCGATTGCATCTGTGTCATCACTGCACCAGATTTGTGGTGAGTAGAAGAACATACCAGGATCAAAGCGTGCACCACCGCCTGAACAGTTTTCAAGCAAGAGGTTAGGGAAGTCTGAAATAAGACGTTCCTGCATTTCGTAAAGGGCAAGTACATAGCGGTGATAGAACTCACCAATCTGGTCTGATGGCAGGTTTGTACTTCCAATGTCAGAAAGCTGGCGGTTCATGTCCCATTTTACATATTCAATATTTGCAGATTTCAAAATTGCTGCCACTGAATTATAGATATAGTCGCGAACATCTTTGCGGGTTATATCAAGAACCAGTTGTTGTCTGCTCATTCCAGGAATTCTTCCTTGGATTTGGATTGCCCAATCAGGATGAGCGCGATATAAATCACTGTCTGGAGAAATCATTTCAGGTTCGAACCAGATTCCGAATTTTAAGCCGATTTTATTAACTTCATCAACGAGATGTTTAAGGCCACCCTTGAGTTTTTCTTCGTTTACAATCCAGTCTCCCAGGGAATTATCGTCAAAGTTTCGTTTTCCAAACCAGCCGTCATCCATAACAAGCATTTCAATTCCATCTTTGTGAGCTTCGCGTGCAATATCAAGGAGTTTTTCGCTATCAAAATTAAAATAGGTTGCTTCCCAGTTGTTGATTAAAATTGGACGCATTTTATTTTTGTATGGAGAACGAATCAGATGGTCGCGGTATAAATCATGGAATGCATGGCTCATCCCGTTAAGACCACAGTTTGAATAAGTTAGAACAGCTTGAGGAGTGTAAAATTCATCTTTAGCCTTGAGTTTCCATGCAAAATTTTCAGGATTAATACCCATCTGTATTCTTAAAGAATCAAACTGATTATTTTGAACTTCTCCAACAAAATTTCCGCTATAAATAAAATTGATTCCATAAACTTTACCGGAATTTTCATCTGCATTTTTTTCAAGAAGGGCAATAAAAGGATGCTCCTGATGACTTGTTTCGCCCCTCATTGAAACTACCCCCTGCAAGCCTTTGTGAACAGGACGGCGGTCGATATGGCGTTCTCTTGCCCAGGAACCATGAAGAGTGATCATGTCATAATTATCATTATCCATATCAAAAGAAGCAGAAAGGGCTTTTTTTATATAAACGGTATCTTTTCCACAATTTGTAATTTTTGCAAAACGGATAATCGCATTTATTCCTTCAAAAACTGTATAAAAAAGACTAACTTCAATATTTAAGAGCTCATCTGAGGCTGTTATTTTTAAGGTCTGCGAAGATTTTTTATTTCCAAAAACGCAGGGTAAGCCTGGAATTGAAATCGGGCCGTCAATAATTTCATGATTTTTATATTTTAATTCGATTCCATTATTTCCACTGCTGTTTGTAATGGCAAGGGCAGAGCGTCTAAAATCCCCCAGCCCGTCTGTAGGAAACTCCTGCGGAATATAATCTAAAAAAGAATGCTTTTCGCGGAAAATGGGATTATCAGCAAAGCCATATTCACGCGGGCGTGCAAGATAGGTTACATCATCCTCCCCAAGTTTTTCTCCGTAATAAGTATGAATAATATAACCACCATTGATGATGGATATAATATAATCAGAATCTGGAGTTTCAATTCTGAATGTGTTAGTTTTTTTGTTAAATGAAATCATGATTTCTCCAAAAATTAAGTGAATTTACTTAATTAAAGTTTAATATGAATAAATAAGAATTTCAATTGAAAAATATGAGTCAAAAAATGTAAAAATAATGTTTTGTTAAATTGACAAAATCAGCGTGAAGTGATTAAAATTTTTTTAACATAAAAAAAAGCGAGGTGTTTATGAAAAAAGTATTATCACTTTTATTGGGTCTTGTTTTGACTTGTTCGTATGTATGCGCTGAACCAGATTCCGGCGTATTCTGGCCTTCTGGAGAAAGTTCAGATGCTTCTAACTTCTATTTTGAGATTTTTGGAAGCGGCATTTTTCCTCTTTATTCCTATCACAATGAGAAAACAAAAATTACATCCTCTGGTGGGGGAATAGACTTAGGCTTTGGATATAATTATGGAGGCTGGTTGTTTGGTCTGGATTATGGATTTATGGATGCAGCGGCTAAGAATGATTCTAATACCCTGCTTATGCATGAACTTTTCTTTAATCTCAGACGAGTTCTTTCAAGTGAATCAATTTCTATTTTCCCTGACTGGTTTGAAATCGTTCCTGGTTGTGGAATTGGTACAAACATTGGAAAATTAAAGAATGTTAATGATGATAAATACAGCGCCGGTTTACTGGCTAAAGCTTCTCTTGAATTTGCTCTTTCTCCAGAGCCGGATCGTTTTGCTGCCTTTATTGGTGCTGATTATAATTTTGTTTACAGCAAAAAAACATATGAAGGCTGGGCTTCTTATCCGAGAATAACTCTTGGTTACCGAATCTATCCAGCTGAAGGAAAAGTAAAAGAAGTTCCTGCTCCTTCAATTTCCTCTTCTATTATTCCGGCTCTTGGTTTTACTCCAGATGGTGATGGTGTTAATGATATTCTTACAATCAAAAACACAACTTCAAATCTAAAAGGAAAGCCTGAAAGCTGGACTGTAGAAGTTATGGACCAGAAAAACGAAGTTGTAAAATCCTGGTCAGGAGTCGGCAAGTTGAATGACATTGAATGGGATGGTACTACAATAAGTGGTGAACCTTTGTTCTCTTCTGAAAACTATTCTATCCGCACTTCAATCGTTCCTTCTGAAAAAGAAAGAATCCGTTTGAATCAGGATTTAGTTACAGAAACAGCCTCATTCAAGACAGGTGTTTTGATGGAAGAAATTATTCCTCAGAAACAGTGGAAGATTGTTGTTAATACAATTTATTTTGATGCAAATGCCGCATCATTCAATAAGTTGACAGATACACAGTCTCTTGCAAATAAAGAAACTCTTGATACAATTGCTAAACAGGTTCTTGCCTTGAGTACAGATATTCACATCGAAGTTCAGGGCTATGCAAATAATGTTTCTAATACCGAAGAAGAAAATATCAATGAACTGATACCTCTTTCTCAGAATAGAGCTGATGCAATTAAAGCTGAACTTGTTAAGAGAGGTTTAAAAGAATCAAATCTTACTGCTGTAGGTAAGGGCGGTGAAAATCCTCTTGCTAAATGGGAAGACAAAGAACACTGGTGGAAAAATCGCCGAGTTGAGTTTGTCGTAACTAAATAAGAGTATTCAGACTTGTAAAGATTATAAGGTTTCATATTTCTATATTCTACTTGACAAAAATATAAAAAATGTCAAAATGGAAGGTATGAAACCTTATATTCACAAAGTAAATTATTATGAAACCGATAAAATGGGAATAACCCATCATTCAAATTATGTTCGTTTCATGGAAGAAACCAGAGTTTTT
>JAEEGJ010018996.1_pt1 | contig 15240 bp, 12 predicted proteins | sample 8958761 | NCBI WGS metagenome assembly JAEEGJ01 (sample SAMN16246546, study PRJNA631951) | gut metagenome | biome: gut microbiome; feature: rumen; material: RS-attached | host: Bos | place: Iran: Karaj | collected 2018-10 | reverse complement strand
GCATTCCCTATCCTGATCGATCCTTCCGTGATGATATCGGGTTCGAATAAAACTCAAGATTCTTACGTATCAAGCAAGAATCCGACGACAAATTATTATCTGAATACCTATATCCGGATGGGGTGGGACAGCAATTACTATATCAGACGTACTTATATACGGTTTGATCTCCCTTCCGTTGTTCCTAGCGGGCACATAACCAAAGCATATCTGAGCCTAAAAAAGAAGGATTGCGGCAACGAGGCTTCCCTTAACGCATACAGGGTAACAGGAAGCTGGACATCTAGCACCATTACTTGGAACAATAAGCCTAGCTACATAGCAACAGATGCTTCTGAAACAGCCGAACTGACCTCATCTAACTGGTATAAGTTCTATGTTACCGAAATAGTTAGAAAATGGTATAATGGATCGTATCAAAACTACGGATTCATGGTTAGGAACTCATCAGAGAGCGGAACGGGTAATTGGTCTACATGCTACTCGTCCGAAGCTGCATCACCGAACAAGCCGGAGCTTAAGATAATTTTTAACATGCCATCATATTATACTGGCATGTATATTGGTGATTCTGATGGTGACACTAATATGCAGTTGATTAAAAATGCCGTTATGGGTAGACTGAACTATAACGGTTATTATGGCAGCGATTTCCATTCGATAACAAAAACTCAGTTGGAAAGCGAATTGACTTCAAAAAATGCTTTCTTTTGCATAACACATGGAGATTGGGATCGAATAAGATTAACAAATGACGTTTGGTTTACTATAAGCGACTTGAACGCCATCAGCAATTCAGACCTGTCAGATCTTTCTTTTGTATTCCTAGGAGCATGCCTAACTGCTTCAGGTGGTGTAAATGCAACAAACCTTGTGAATACTTTTTACTCAAAAGGAGTAGACGTTGTAATAGGGTTTTCAAGCGAGATCTCAATCGAAGTAGCAAACTTCTGGATTAAAGAATTCCTAATGAAATTGGCCGATGGGGTAACTATTCAAGCTGCATTTGATGTAGCTGACGAAGCTACAGCCGAGGCGTATTATTTGAACGATTTTTCCGGCATGGCAGTATATGCAAACCGTGTTATCCGCGGTTCGGCAAATACTGTTCCATTCCCCCCTCAATACTGAAACAGAAAGAAACAGGAGAAAAATAATGAAAAGTTCTATTGTTCGCACAGTAGCCATTATGCTTGCCGCGCTGATGCTCGCGGCGTTATCCGCCTGCTCCGAATCGCCTATTCAGGCCGAAAACGCCGCGGAGCCCGCCACGGAGCCCGCCGAGACCGAGGCTCCCTCCCCTTCGCCCGAGCCGGATGTCACCGAAGCTCATTCGGAGGGCGAAGTGCTCATTTTCAGCAGCACCTATTTGGGCAGCGCCATCAAAGTGACGCCCGATATCAGCACCGCGGGGAGCTGGTACGTTGACGAGGAAAAGGTCGGGGAAACCAAGACCGTCGAGTTCCTCGGGAACACGTACGAGTTGGAATATGAATGTACGGAAACAAGAGTGCTTTATAACGACTCGGCATTCGACAGCTATTTCATCATTGGAATAAACGGGAAGACCACCGACCGCAGTATGGGATCTGTCGAGCTCCTTCCCGACGGGACGATATACCACTTAAGCTTCAATTCCGAAGCCGCGATCAAAGTCGAAAAGTGCGGCGACAAAGAAGCCGCGCGCGCCGCTGCGGAGAAGGCGCTCGGCGCCGAGATCGATTTCAGCAGATTCGGGTTCTGCGAGGCGTCCGAGACGGATCCGGAGCACGGATATCACTCCTATGTTATCACGTGGTCCAACAAGATCGGGGATATCGGGACGAATGACTGCGTAAGAGTAAGCGTCATGGATGGCGCCGAGATTACCCAGATCACCATGGGTTACAGATTGGATCTCGGCATAAACGAGGCGCCGGACGATCTGAGCCTCGAGACCTATCTCCCGCGGATCGAAGCCAAGCTGGACGAGCTCTTAGGCGACGCCTTGACAGGCTATGAGCTCTCAAGCGTCAACCTTACGAGGGTCAACGGCGAGCTTTGCATCAGCTGCTGGGCCGCCGTCACCTTCAACGCCGAAGACGGCGAACACCACGGCGACTGCCATATGGCGGTGTTTTTGGATAAGTAGGCAAAGCGAGGCACGCCCGAAGGACGATTCATATTTCACTCATCATGGGGACTGTCCCCATGGTGAGTACAAGTGCACAGGGCGCAAACAAACGGGCCGCTTCGATATGTGAAGCGGCCCGTTATTCATTTCTTTCCTTACAGATTTATCTCCGGCGTATCGAGCGCCGCGTCGTCCAACAGCGGCAGTATGCTCCCGATATAGGCGGTCACCTGCTCGGGGCAGCGGCCGATGTATTTTTCGGGCTTTAACAGCTCGTCGAATTCCTCGCCGGTGAGGCCGAACTCCTTCTCCTCCTTGAGGCGGGAAAGAAGGTCGCAGTCGAGCCCCTCCTTCATGCGGCGGGTAGCCTCCATGGAACAGGTCCTTATCACCTCGTGCAGCTTCTGCCTGTCGCCGCCGCGCTTTACGCCCTCCATAAGAAGGTTCTCCGTGGCGATGAAGGGAAGGTACTCCATGACCGTCCTTTCGACTATCTTTTCGTTCACATGGAGCCCGTCGGTCACGTTCCTTGCAAGGCGGATTATCGCGTCCGCGCAGAGGAAGCCCTCCGGCAGGGAGATCCTGCGGTTGGCTGAATCGTCGAGCGTGCGCTCGAGCCACTGGACGGAAGCCGTCATATGGGCGTTCATCGCGTCCGCCATCAAATACCTGGCGAGCGAGCAGATCCTTTCGCTTCGCATGGGGTTGCGCTTGTACGCCATGGCGGAGGAGCCTATCTGGTTCTTCTCGAACGGCTCTTCAAGCTGCCTGTCGTGCTGGAGAAGGCGGATATCGTTCGCCATGCGGTAAAGGCTCTGCGCTATGGAGGAGAGCGCGTTCATGATGCGGCTGTCGACCTTTCTGGGATAGGTCTGCCCGGCTACGCCGAAGAGCTCGTCAAAGCCGAAGTCCGCGGCGATCATGCGGTTCATCTCGTCGATCTTATCGGTATCGCCCTCGAAGAGCTCCATGAAGCTCGCCTCCGTGCCGGTGGTGCCGCGGCAGCCGAGGAATTTGATATTGGCTATCGCGAAATCGAGCTCCTTAAGATCGCTTACAAGGTCCTGCATCCAGAGCGTCGCCCTTTTGCCGACGGTTACGAGCTGCGCCGGCTGGTAATGCGTGTACCCGAGCGTGGGGAGCGCCTTATACTCGTCAGCGAACGCGGCGAGGTTCTTTATCACGCTTTTCAGTTCCCTGCGGATGTACTTCAAGCCGTCCCGGTAGATGACGAGATCGGCGTTATCGGTGACGTAACAGCTCGTCGCGCCGAGGTGGATAATGCCCGCGGCGGAGGGAGCCGCCTTGCCGAAGGTGTAGACGTGCGCCATTACGTCGTGCCTGACCTCCTTCTCACGGGCGGCGGCGCAATCGTAATCTATTTCGCCGATATGGGCTTCCATCTCGGCGACCTGCTCCTCGGTAATGGGGAGACCGAGCTTCATTTCCGCCCTTGCAAGGCTGATCCAGAGCTTTCGCCAGGTCAGTATGCGCGTATCGGGCGAAAAGAGCCTGAGCATATAGTCCGAGGCGTACCTCGAGGCGAGCGGGGACTGATAAACGTCGTTCATGGGATGACTCCTTGATTATCGTAAAATGATGCTTTCGCGCTCCGGACCGACGGAGACGAATGTGATGGGCACTTCGATCGCGCGCTGGACGTAAAGCACGTACTCCTTCGCCGCCGCGGGAAGCTCGTCCCAGGAGCGGATGGAGGAAATGTCCGTCTTCCAGCCTTCAAGATACTCTATGACGGGCTTTGCGCTGTCGAGCGCGGCGGGGAACGGGAACTCCCTCGTCACCTTGCCGTCGACGATATAGCCCGTGCAGACGGGGATCCTGTCCATATAGCTTAAAACGTCGAGCTTGGTGAGCGCGATCTCCGTCGCCGCCTGCACCATTGCGCCGTACCTTGTCGCAACGAGGTCGATGGGACCGACGCGGCGGGGACGCCCCGTCTTCGCGCCGTACTCGAAGCCCTCCTTACGGAGCTTTTCCGCCTCTTCGCCGAACATCTCGCACACGAAGGGACCCTCGCCCACGCAGGTGGAATACGCCTTTACGACGCCTATCACGCGGGAGACCCTCGCCCCGGGGAAGCCGGAGCCGATCGGCGCGTATGCGGCGAGCGTGTTGGACGAAGTGGTATAGGGATGGATGCCGTAATCGAGATCGCGGAGCGAACCGAGCTGCGCCTCGAAGAGTATGCGCTTGCCGTTCGCCTGCGCATCGCGCAGATAAGCGCCGGTATCGCGGATGAAGGGCTTTATCCTCTCGCAGTAATCGGTAAGCCACCTGTCGAGCATCTCCTCCGTATAGACCTCCGCCCCGTAGACGGACGAAAGTATGAGGTTTTTCCACTCGGCAAGATCCTTAAGATGCGTCTTGAGTCTTTCGGGATAGAAGAGCTCGCCCGCAAGGACGGTCTTCTTCTGATATTTATCGGAATAGAACGGAGCAATGCCCTGCTTGGTGGAGCCGAACTTCTTGTCGGCAAGGCGCCTTTCCTCAAGCTCGTCAAGGTCGCGGTGCCAGGGCATGAGTATGCTCGCACGGTCGCTGATCATGAGGTTGTCGGGCGTTATCGAAACGCCCTGGCTCATGACCTCGCTCATTTCGCGCCAGAGGTTCTCCGGATCAAGGGCGACGCCGTTGCCGAGAATATTCACGACTCCGTCGCGGAAGATGCCGGAGGGCAGAAGATGCAGGGCGAATTTGCCCTTTTCGTTTATTACGGTGTGACCCGCGTTGCCGCCGCCCTGAAAGCGGACGACCACGTCATAATCCTCGGTCAGAAGGTCGACCATACGGCCCTTGCCTTCATCGCCCCAGTTGACGCCGACTATCGCGCAGTTTGACATAGTATTGACCCTTTCCGGTTCGTCAGATGTTCTCAATGAGCCTCTTCATTACCTCGGCATAGGCGTCCTCAACGCCGCCCATGTCGCGGCGGAAGCGGTCCTTATCGAGCTTTTCGCCGGTCTTCACGTCCCAGAGCCTCGAGGTATCAGGGCTGATCTCGTCCGCAAGCACGATCGTACCGTCCTTAAGACGGCCGAACTCGAGCTTGAAATCGACGAGCGTGACGCCGCACTCGAGCCAGAACTTCTTGAGCTCCTCGTTTACCTTGAAGGCATAGCGCTTGATGGTCTCGATCTCCTCCTCCGTGGCGAGCTTGAGCACAAGCGCGTGGTAGCTGTTCATCAGAGGATCGCCGAGCTCGTCGTTCTTATACGAGAACTCTATGGTGGGGCGCTCGAACACGACGCCCTCGGGAACGCCGAAGCGCTTCGAGAAGGAGCCCGCGGCGATGTTCCTGATTATGACCTCGAGAGGCACTATCGAGACCTTCTTGACGACCGTTTCGCGGTCGTTCAGCTCCTCCACGAAATGGGTGGGGACGCCCGCCTTCTCGAGCATCTGCATCAGCAGGTTGCTCATCCTGTTGTTGATGACGCCCTTGCCGACGATGGTGCCCTTCTTCAAGCCGTTGAACGCCGTCGCGTCGTCCTTGTAGGATACGATAAGAAGCTCGGGATCGTCGGTCATGAAGACCTTCTTCGCCTTGCCCTCATAAAGCTGTTCTCTCTTGATCATACGTTTTTACCTCCGATAAAGAATTGATCTCGCTTGTATTTTTACTGCGGCGCCGGGGAGACCCATTTGACGCCCTTATGTCCAACCTAATAATTATATCCCCGCGCGAAGGGGCTTGTCAACCGCCCGCATAACGGTCAGTCCCGATCGAGGCATACGCCCGATATGAACGATACGGCCTGCTCCTGCTGTTCTTCGGGAGATATCTTTGCTTCGCCGTCGCCCCTCTGCGCGCCGTAGCTGCCGAACCGGGCGTGATTCCCGCCGGGGATCTCAAGCTCAAAGAGATCGCCGCAGACGTAAGTCCTGCCCTTTTCGACCTTCTTGAAATTCAGCACGCCGTCCTCCGAGCCGTAAATGCTGAGTACGGTCAGGTTTTCCTTCATCGTCGAGGAGGGATACGCGGCGAACAGTATCACGCCTTCGAGCTTTTCGCCGTGATCCGAGGCGAACTCCGCCGCCATCGCGCCGCCGAGCGAATGCCCGCCGACGTACCAGTTTTCATACTCGTAAAGCCGCATGACGCTCTCTGCCCTGTTCATGCCGAAGAACGCGAGGTTGAACGGCATTTTGACAAGGAATACGTCCATGCCGCCCTCCGCGAGCCTTTTAAGGAGCGGGGCGTACGCCGCCGCCTCCACCTTTGCTCCGGGATAGAAAACAAGCGCCGAGTCTTCTCCGCTTCCGTCGAAGAACCAGCCGAAGTTGGTCTCGCTCACGGTCACGCCGTCGTCCGAACGGAGCGCGGCAAGCGCCGTATCGTCCGCATGATAATAGACCGAAACGTAGATAAAGAACGCCGCGGCGAGTATCAGCAGCACCGAAAGCGGTATGATCCATCCGAGCTTTTTACGCATCCTGCCCTCCCTGCGGCGATCGGTCATTTACTGCCAGCCTCCGTCTACCTTTACCGTCTCCCCGGTAAAATACGGCGGCATTTCGAGGAGCTTTACCGCGGCGAGCGCCGCCTCCCTTGCGGACGCCGCTCTGCCCATGGGGATCTCCTCATAAAGGGACGCCTTCTCCGCGTCCGAAAGACGCCCGTTCATATCGGTGTCCACGACGCCGAAGGCGATCGCGTTGACCTGGATATTGCTCGGCGCAAGCTCCTTCGCAAGCGCCTTCGTGAAGCCGATGACGCCAGCCTTGGCGGCGCTGTAAGCGACCTCGCACGAGGCGCCGGTCAGTCCCCAGACGGAGGAGATATTGAGTATCCTGCCCGCCTTTTTCGAGACCATATCGGGCACGAAAACGCGGCAGGTGTTGAACACCGAGGTAAGATCGGTGCGGATGATTTCATCCCATTCCGCGGGCGTCATGTCGGTAAGGAGCCCGAAATACGCCGTTCCGGCGTTGTTCACGACGGCGTCGGCGGGACCGTGCTCCCTGAGGAGCGATTCGACGTATGCGCTGTCCCCGACGTCGCCGACCGAGGCGATCACCTCGACCGCGCCCGCCTCGAGCGCGAGACGCCTTGTTTCTTCAAGCTCCGCGGCGTTTTTGCGGCAGTTCAATATAAGCCTGCCGTACTCGCCCCTTTCGGCGAGGAGCAGGGCCGTCTCCCTGCCGATCCCGCGGGAAGCGCCGGTTATCAAACAAGTTTTGACGCCCATTCTCATTATTTCTTCTGCCTTTGGGAGAGCTTCTGCTCGAAGCGGTCCTTCCTCGTATCCGCGGGTACGGGCGTGGGATAATCGCCCGAGAAGCACGCGTTGCAGAAATCGGAGCACTTCGCGAGCCTTGCGAGGCTGTCGATCGGGAGATACCCCAGCGTGTCCGCGCCGATTATCGCCGCGATCTCTTCCACAGTATGCCTGCACGCTATGAGATTGTCCCTCGAATCGATATCCGTGCCGTAATAGCAGGGATTGAGGAAGGGCGGCGAAGAGATACGCATATGGATCTCGCTCGCGCCGGCGTCCCTCAGAAGCTTTACGAGCCTGCCGCTGGTCGTGCCGCGGACGATCGAATCGTCGATCAGCACGACGCGCTTGCCCCTTACGACGTCCTCTATCGCGGAGAGCTTTATCTTGACCTGGTCGAGGCGCATGCTCTGACCGGGGGATATGAACGTCCTGCCGATGTACTTGTTCTTGATGAGCCCGATGCTGTACGGTATGCCGGATTCGAGGCTGAAGCCGAGCGCCGCGTCAAGACCCGAATCGGGCACGCCGACGACTATATCCGCGTCGGCGGGGTGCGTCTTGGCGAGTATCCTTCCCGCCTCCACCCTCGACTCGTGCACGGAAACGCCGTCTATCACGGAGTCGGGACGGGCGAAATAGATGTACTCGAACACGCAGAGCTTATGCGGCTTCGTGCCGCAGTGCTCCTTGTTGGAAACGACGCCCTTATCGCTGAAAACGATTATCTCGCCGGGCTCGACGTCGCGGATGACCTCTCCGCCGACCGCCCTGATCGCACAGCTCTCGGAGGCGACGATGTAAGTGCCGTCCGGTGTTTTGCCGTAGCAGAGCGGGCGGAAGCCGTAGGGATCGCGCGCGCAGATGAGCTTCTGCGGACTCATGAGCAGCAGCGAATATGCGCCGTCTATGATATCCATCGCGCGGGAAAGCGCCGCCTCGATCGAGGGGGCGGAGAGCCTTTCCTTGGTGATTATGTAGGCGATGGTCTCGGTATCGCTGGTGGTATGGAATATCGCGCCGGAAAGCTCGAGCTTGTTCCTCAGCTCCGCCGCGTTGGAGAGATTGCCGTTGTGGGCGAGCGCCATGCGCCCCTTCTGATGATTGACCTCAATGGGCTGGCAGTTGTTCCTGTTGTTGCCGCCGGTGGTGCCGTAGCGCACGTGACCGACCGCCATCTTTCCCTTGGGCAGACGCGAAAGAACGTCCCCGGAGAAGACCTCGCTCAAAAGACCGAGATCCTTATGCGAAGCGAACACACCGTCGTCGTTGACGACGATGCCGCAGCTCTCCTGCCCCCTGTGCTGAAGGGCGTAAAGCCCGTAGTACGAAATGCCGGCGACGTCCGTCACCTCCGGCGAGATCACGCCGAACACGCCGCATTCTTCATGTATGCTCATATCATTCACCGCGCCCCGTCTCCGGACGGGGTCCCTTTCCGCGATTAGGTAATACCTTTTTGGAACAGGCTTTAATTATAATATGTATCCGTTCTTTTTTCAAGAGGCATGAAGCTATATATACTGCATATCCGCAGAAAAATCGCACTTTACCTCAACGGGATAATGGTGTAGAATAATATGGTTATGATCGTGGCGCGTTTTTTGTCGGCGGAATAGTCTTTTATTGGAGACCGCCCGCGCAGAACGCGCCGTGCGGAGGTTCAAATAAGCGTGAAAGGGGCCTTTTGAAAAAGGTCGGTGAACGATATGAAAAGGATCTTGATGACGGGCGGCGGCTCCGCGGGGCACGTTACGCCGAATATCGCTTTGATAAAGGGGCTGAAGGAAGCCGGGTACGAGATACATTACGCCGGTCTTAAGGACGGCATAGAATACGGGCTCATCACCGCCGTGCCGGGCGTCACGTTCCATCCGATCGAATCGGGCAAGCTGAGGAGGTATTTATCCGTCAAGAACCTCGCAAGCCCGTTCAAGGTATTGAAGGGCGTCCGCCAGGCGCGCGCGCTCGTTAAGGAGCTCAAGCCGGACGTCGTATTCTCGAAGGGCGGCTTCGTCAGCGTGCCCGTCGTTATGGCCGCCGCGGGGAAATGCCCCGTAGTCTGCCACGAATCGGACTATACCCCGGGTCTTGCCAACAAGATCGCGGCGAAATACGCCGACACCGTCTGCGTGACATTCGCCGATACGATAGGGCTTTCCGATAAGAAGATCGCAAAAAAGATGGTGCATACCGGCACGCCCATCCGTCCGGAGCTCTATTCGGGCGAGCGCGAAAAGGGCCTCAAGGCGATGGGCTTCACCGGCGAAAAGCCCGTGCTGATGGTTATGGGCGGAAGCCTCGGCGCCGCAAGCGTGAACGAGGGCGTAAGGAAAGCGCTTCCCGAGCTTACGAAGCGCTTTGATATAGTGCATCTGTGCGGTCGGGGCAAGGTCGACGAAAGCGCCGCCTGCCCGGGCTACCGCCAGTTCGAGTACGTTCGGGAGGAGCTTCCCGATATGCTCGCCGCGACGAGCGTCGTGATCTCCCGCGCGGGCGCGAATGCCGTGTTCGAGTTCATGTCGCTCGGCATACCGGCGCTGCTGATACCGCTTCCCCTTGAGGCGAGCCGCGGCGACCAGATACTTAACGCCGATTACGTGCAGAAAAAGGGCTATGCGCTCAAGCTCGACCAGAAGGACATCACCCCCGAAAGGCTCGTTTCCATGGTCGGGGAGCTTTACTCGAAGCGCGCCGATATGCGCGAAAGGATGCTTGCCGATCCCCTTGCGGACGGCACCGAAGAAGTGCTTGCCGAGATTTTCAAGGCCGCCGAAAGGAAATAAATGAAAAAGCTTACGAAAGAAGAGATCGCCGCCCGCCTTCAGGAGCCGAACGGAGCCGAAAAGCTCTGCTCCATGAACGTCGACCTGCCCGCGCTCTGCGATACCGCGGCGGAAATGTTCATCGAAAACGGCGCCGCGTCCGCGCTGCTCATAAGGCTTGCGAACAAAAAACAGCTTTTGATAAAGATGAGCGAAAACGCCGTCCTGACCGACGCGGCGAAAAGCGCCCTTTCTTCGGAGAGCGCAAAGCTCCGCCGCAACGCCGCGAGGCTGCTCGGCGCTCTTCGCGCCGCCGACGCCGATAAGCTCATTATAGAAGCGCTCGGCAGAGAGGATCAGCGCTTCGTCCGTCCGAGCATGCTGCTCGCCCTCGGGAGCATCGGCGGGGAGGAGGCGGAACGCTTCCTTAAAGCCTACAAGGTCGCTCCCGCGGCGGACGAAACGGAGAGGAAGCATTTTCTTGAGGAAACGGAGGCGCACAAGACCGCGCTCCGCTCCTTCGCGCCGAAGACGGAGCACGTTTTCAGCGGGCTCCCCCGCCCCATGGAGATGGAGCTTCGCGCGCCCGATCTGCTTACGCACCAGCTTGCGGAGGAGCTCGAGGAGCTCGGCTTCACCGTTTCCGACACGCGGCACGACAGTTTGAAGACTCTCGTTTCCGATATGGACGCGCTTTACGAGGCGCGCTGTTTTTCGGAGGCGCTCTTCCCCATCGGTCAGGTCTCGCCCGATCCCGCGGCGATAGCCAAAAAGGCATCCCCCTTCATGGAGGAGCTGATGCGCTCCTGCCACACGGGGGAAGCGCCGTACCGCTTCCGCGTGGAGCTTAAGGCGAGCCTTCCCGCCGGCGCCGACCGCGTGACGCTCGTAAGGGAGATCGCCGCGGCGTGTGAGAACGCTTCGCTCGTCAACGCGCCCTCCGATTACGAGATAGAACTGCGCGTCGAGGGAAACGACAGGACCGTCCGGCTTTTTGCAAAGCTTTACACCTATAAAGACGCCCGTTTCGATTACCGAGCCGAGTCGATACCCGCCTCCATGAATCCATGCGTCGCGGCGGCGGTGCTGCGTTTTGCGCGGGATCATCTTTCCGTTAACGCGCGCGTCATCGACCCCTGCTGCGGCAGCGGCACGTTCCTTATCGAAAGGGGCAGGCTCTCCCCCTGCGCCTCGCTGACGGGCGTGGATATCGCCCACCGCGCGATAGACATTGCAAGGAGAAACACCGCGCTTTCGGTCGTTAACGCCAAATACACCGTGAACGACATACTGCGGTTCGAGTGCCACAGACCGTATGACGAGCTTATCTCGAACCTGCCCTTCGGCAACCGCGTGGGGACGCATTCCTCCTGCGAGAGCCTGTATAAGGGGCTGCTCGAAAAGCTGCCCCAGCTTGTGAAGAAGGGCGGCGTAGCGGTGCTTTACACGATGGAATTCACCCTTTTGAAGCGCCTTATCAGGGAGCAGGGCTCACGCCTTACGCTGCTTTCCCAGCAGCGCACCGAGGCGGGCGGGCTTACGCCCATGATATTCATAATCAGGATCAACTGACAAAAGGAGCCTTTATGACCGAACGACTTTATTACGAACACCCCGTTATCACCGAGCTGAGCGCCCGCGTCGTTTCCTGTGAAAAAACGGATCGGGGCTTCGCCGTGGTTTTCGACCGCACGATCATTTTCCCGGAGGGCGGCGGTCAGCCCGCGGACCGCGGCACGGCGGGCAAAGTCAATATCCTCGACGCCTTCGAGAAGGACGGCGAGGTGTATCACGTCGCGGACAATCCCCTGGAGCCGGGCGCGGAGTGCGTTATAAAGCTCGATCTTGAGCGCCGGCTCGACCACACCTGTCAGCACACCGGCGAGCATATCCTTTCCGGGCTCGCTTACAAGCTCTTCGGCGCGCGCAACGTGGGCTTCCACATGGCGGAGGACTACTGCACGATAGACCTCGATAAATTCCTTGACGAGGACGCGCTCGCCCTGCTCGAAAGGGAGGCGAACGCCGCCGTGAGGCGGGATCTGCCCGTTACGGAAGCGCATATGGATCACGAGGCGCTGTCGAAGATCGAGATAAGAAAAAAATCCGACGTTAAATCGGACGATATAAGGGTCGTCTACATTGGCGGCGGCGACGTCGATTCCTGCACCTGCTGCGGCACGCACTGCTTTTCATCGGGCGAGGTCGGCTACATAAGGATAGGCGATTCCCAGAAATACAAGGGCGGCGTAAGGCTGTGGTTCTCCTGCGGGGGACGCGCCGTAAACGAGGCGAACGCCCTGACCCGCGCCATGACGGGGCTTGCGAGGAGCTATTCCACGAGCCGGGACGAGCTTCCCTCCGCCGTAAGGAAGCAGTCGGACGAGCTCGCTTCGTTAAAGCGCGAATTGAAGGCGAGGACGCTCGTGCTGTCAAAGAGGATCGCGGCGGAAAACAAGGAGCCGATCGCCGTCGTTATGGAGGAAGGCTTCGGCGCGAACGACGTCAAGATGCTTTCCGAGGAGCTCGTCGCTCACGGCGCGAGGATCGCCCTCGTATTCGGAAGGGCGAACGGCTCGGTCAACTACCGCGCACTGCGCGGCGAGGGCGAGACCGTTTCGATGGGCGAGGTCGTTAAGGCGGTCAACGCCCTGACCTGCGGCAAGGGCGGCGGCAGCCCCGTTTTCGCACAGGGCGCGTCGACGAACGACGTTACGGAGGAGATGCTTCTGTCTCTCCGCAAGCTGTTGAAGGACTGGACGGGCGAAAGCCGGAAGGAGAAGAACGATGAGCTTTTACGGTTATGAAGCCGCTCCCGAAAACATAAGGGAATTATACGAAAAACTGCTTTCCTGCTGGTCAAGGGAGACCTGCGCGCCCCGTATGCGCGCCGATTGGTCGCCCGAAAACCCCACCCTCGGGCAATGCTCGATAACGAGCTTTATAGTGCAGGATCTCCTCGGCGGCGAGGTGTACGGCATACCCCTCCCCGGCGGCGGCGCGCACTGCTTCAACGAGGTGGACGGCTTCCGCTTCGACCTGACGAGCGAGCAGTTCGGCAATAAAAAGCTCGATTACGTCAACGTGATAAAGCAGCGCCGCGAGGACCATTTCGCCGATCCCGACAAATACGCAAGGTATCTCCTTTTGAAGGAGAAGCTGCTCGGGATGCTGCGGGAAAAACCCGCATTCTGATCCTCGTTGATAATCCGGATATCTTTTCCGCTTACGATCGGTATGGCATATCAAAGGACGACCGCACATAAGGGTGCATTCACTTAAGGAGATGCAGGTTTTCAGCCTGAAAAAAATCAACGTATAAAAAGATATCCAGGGATAGCTCATATCCCCGGATTTTCTTTTTTATATCGGCTGAAAACCGCGAAGCGTCTCAAAAGAGGAGGATTTTGCGCCATGCAAGGCGAAAAGCGGAAAAATACTTGGAAAGTCTTTTGAGCATTTTCAACGCAGCAGGGCGCTAAAAAGATACCTTTTGAGGCTGCATATCGTTAAGTGAATGCGCCCAACGGTCGTCCTTTTTTCCGTCTTTTTTATATCTCTCTTACCTTTTTATTCAGCAGAAGGTACGCCGCGGCGGCGGCAAAGCCGAGCGCGCAGAAGGCGAGGAGCGCCGTCGAGCCGATGCTCTGGAGTATCGCTCCCGCAAGCACGGAGGCGATCGGGACGAGCCCCTGCGAGGTTATGCTCGTTATGCTCGAGACCTTGCTCAGCATATTTTTGTCGACCATCCTCATCACCGCGGTGCTGATGGGTATGTTGACCAGCGCGAGTATCGCTCCCAGCGCGAGGCTTCCCGCCGAGAGCACGACGAGGAACGCGTTGAGCGAAACGCCCCTTTGGACGAGCGCCCAGTAGCAGACCGTCGACGCGATTATGAGAAGCGCCATGAACGCGATCCTTACCGATACCGCGCGCCCGCATTTTTCGGCGGGCTTCCTTGCGCTGAGTATCGCGGCGGCGACGAGCGAGCTCAAACAGACGAGCACCTCGAACACGGAGAGCCAAAGCTCCGGCGTGAGCAGCTTATCGAAAAGATAGCTCTCTGCCCCGCCGACGTCCGTCTTTATGAAGTAGGGCATGAAATTGCCGAATATAGGCGAGGAGAAGAAATTGATGAACAGTATCGCAAGCATGAACGCAAGGAGCGCCCTGTGATCCCTTACGTAGACGAGCCCATCCTTCATGTCCCTGAAAGCCACCCTGACGGTGAGCTTCTGCTCGGGACGCACGTGCTCGTATCTTATGAACATCTCGGAAAAGCCGGAGGCGATATAGCATCCGCCGACGAGGAAGAATATCGTCGTGACGGGCAGCGCGGCATAGAGCACCCCCGCGAGCACAACGCCGAATATGCTCTGCGCCGAGCCCCTTATGGACGTATAGGAGTTCGCCTGCTGGAGCTGCTGTTCTTCCAATATGTGCGGAAGGAGCGCGCCCGACGCCGGGGAGAATATGCCGGCGATCGCGCCGGAGAGTATGCCGCCCGCGAAAAGCATAGCAAGATGCGCCCCGTTCGAGCGGAAAACAAGCATCATAGCGCCGATCAGAAGTATCACCGCGCCCTTTACATAATCGCAGAGGACCATTATCCGCGCCTTGTTGAAGCGGTCGCCCAGCACGCCTCCGACCGGCGTAAGCACGAGCGTCACCGCGCCGACGAGCGCGAGGTACAGCCCCTGTATAAAGGCGTTTTTATCGGTTATTTCAAGGATATAGAAGCTGACCGCGAAGCTTAAAAGGATCGAGCCGACCTCGGACACGAGCGCGCCGAAGAACACGAGCCTGAAATTGCGGTTTGCGAATACGTTTTTCATAGGAAGCGGGACTCCTTCGTTTATTGCGCCTCTATGATAACCCTTTACGGCATGCCGCGTCAAGCAATTCCCGTTTGCAAATTCGGCATGATCCGGTTGCGTTTATGCAAACTCGGCTTTGCTTTCGGCATAAAACCGCCGTATTTTATCAAACGGCGCAAAAAAATATAAGTTTTGATTGCACAGAGCCTTTCCCTGTGATATAATGATTGAATCAAATCACGGAGGCGAGATAAATGAATCCTATTTCCTGGGACGTAAGCTGCAGAAGCAACAAGCATATAAAG
>JAEEGJ010018995.1_pt1 | contig 15240 bp, 16 predicted proteins | sample 8958761 | NCBI WGS metagenome assembly JAEEGJ01 (sample SAMN16246546, study PRJNA631951) | gut metagenome | biome: gut microbiome; feature: rumen; material: RS-attached | host: Bos | place: Iran: Karaj | collected 2018-10 | reverse complement strand
TAGTTGCTATTCTGTTTGTTTTCGATTCGCATATTTTCTGTACTTATGGCTGACTCGTAAAAGATCCAAAGCCAACTCAGCATCAGTAACAATGATATCGCCAGTTTGTGAAATTGCTTCATCAATGACGCCAGATTGTTTGATTCGTTCTGCCGTACTTATCGAGCAGCCTAATAGCTTCGTCAATCCTGAAAGCCCATAAACATACCTTTTAGGAGCTTTGGCAGCTATGTCCTCCAATTTCTTGTCACATAATGCTTCGACAACAACTGCTTTGAATTCTCCAAGTGTGCATTGGAATAATGGCTTGTTCAAATCAATGTTATCCATAGCGTCAATCGTTTTGAGGGTTAAGCTTGTCAGCATACTTGGTATAAACATATTCGAGGAGGATGCTTTTGATACAATTTGCTCTGTCCTCGTCATCATAGAAGAAATAGTGATAGTTGGGATTTCCATATCTATCTGATTCCTGGCACGTCCCTCTGTATCTCTCTCCGCTAAAGAATGTGCTGTAGTATTCGGTGTTCTCGGTGTCAGTCGAGTCCATTTGAATATACAGGCTCACATAAAGCCTCTTGCTGTGAACCCCAACACCTTCAAATGTCGAGTTCCAGTTGTTCCCTTTCCTCAAACCCAGTCTGATTCGAAGGTATTTGTTAGGCGAGCCTTTCTTGCCTTCGCCAGCTTCCTTGACCATCCTCGTGACAGTTTTCGGTGTGATGGCCAAAAGTTCTTCTTGTGTCAGGGATTCGATTATCTCCAGTTTGTGTTTTGGCGCATATTTCTTGAATAGCTCCAGATTAATGTTCGTTTTCATTGTCGTCATGTTTTTATGGTTAATAATACTCTTTCATGTAGCAGCTTTCACATAGAGTTCCGTAGTCATTCACATCGGATCGGCTCATGGGTTTGCCGCAGTAGTCGCAATGTCTCACTGTCTCATGGTGTACATATCTGGCCACCTCGAATATGGATGGGCCTCTATGAATGATGGTGATTTGTGGTTTCTTCTTCTTTTTCATGGTTCTTGCGGTTTGGTGATTAGTTCTCCAGGAAAAGCATCACACACATCGTCTTCGAGGAAGTTGATATTCTTCACATCATCGATAATCTGTCTTAGGTCGGCCTCCTTCAGCGAAAAGAAGTAACCTCTGTATGCGTTCAGTATCTGTTCAGTGGTCAGCCTGGGATGGTTGAGCAAATCACATTCGATACATTGGTAGGCTTCCTCATACTCTTCTTCCCAAGTATCGTCACCCCAACCATGTCTCCCGAAGTAATAATCATCATCTTCGTGGGGGAAGACGTCGGTGCATGTTGTGATGATGTGTTCGACAAAAGCAAGGCAGTTAATGACCTCGCTCTTTATCACAAATTCGCGGTCGGTATGCGGTTCATAGTATCCACAGCTGAGATTGATGGCAGATACTTTAAGACCGCGTTCCTTGAGTTCCCCAACATCCGTAATCAATCCAGACTCTTCTTTATACCCGAAAAGTTCTGCTTGGATTGCTTTGATGAATCCGGGCGAGCATAGATTAGTCCACCCGCCGATCGTTGTAATTAAGTCATCTCCATTTCTTCTGTCGCATTGGATAACAAACCTGCAATCGTCGAAAAAGCTCATATTACATTTGCCGCTTCCTACGCAGCCCACTTCTTCCTGTACGAAAAAGACTGCCTTGATGTGTTCAAACTTCTTGAGGCACTTGAGATTAACCCAAACGCCAACCTTGTCGTCAGCTCCCAATCCTTCTTGTCGCTTGTTTTTACGGGAGAAACCAAAGATATAGTCCTTGGTCTCGATGGCTTCAAAGTCCTTGGAATGGGTACGTTGCACTTGATCTAGGTGGGCACAAAGGCAGGGATAATTCTCCGCCTCGCCTTTAACCACATAGATGTTTCCAAAATCGTCAGTCTTTGTGATGGCTTCGGGTACATTGTTCTTGAGCCACCATCTAATAAATTTTCTCATCTTCTTTTCGTTGCCAGAAGGTGAGTAGATCTTAAATAATTCTTTAAGTAATTTCATAATTCTTAATGTGTTATAGGGGAAAGTGCCGGATTCTTCATCCAGCAAATTCCCCCTGGTTAATAATTCGTGTTTATGCTGCTACTTCTTCAGTTTCTTCCACATAGTACGGCAGACCTGTGATTGGGTTGATTCTGTCGTAATAAACTCCATTGAAAAGGTAGAAGGACAGCTTTTCGAGTGTGTGCTTACTGATGGTTTTTGTAGTGTAGTTGACCACATTCCAGTCCCATGAGAGGAAGGTCGTCAAATCGTCCTTGTCCTCGAAATAGGTTTTGTCGTAGTCGCTGTAGTGCCAGTTCTCTTTGATATATTTCTGCTCGGCTGCTTCCTTGCAATCCTCACAGCAATAGTCCGAATCAGTCAGCTCCGAATAAACGGAATTGTCGGAAAGATGAAGCTTCCCGCAGTGGGCACAAGTCGTAACATCATCCTCGTGGTAGTAGGTTCCGTTGATTTCAATGAAGTCATCAAGTTCGTCGATGTCGCAGGTTTCTCGTTCTCCATGCACCCATACGGTACAAACATCCCACGCGTCTCTTTGATGGTAGCTGTCGTATTCTTGAGGCTCGTCTTCATCGTCTCCGTCTCCGTAAAGATTGATATCGGTTGTGTCCAAACCATAATCCGCTCCAGCTTCAGGATAGTTGTAAGCGATTCTCTTGTCAATATCATACCATTTGAACGAATCTTGGTATGAAAGCGTGTCCTCGCAATCCAGGTCACATTCGATGCGGAACTTTTTATCCGATAGCGAGTTCCCTTCGATATCTTCAAAGCTGTTGGCATCCCCACAGCCTGCACCGATAGTCTTAAAACCGTCGATGTGCTTTTCTCGAATCAGAGCATCCACCAACGCTCTCTTGAGTTTGTTGTCTGACCCTCTTGAGTACTGTCTTTCGGCGAGTCTCCAAATCTTGCCGTCCTCGTCGTACACTTTGTTGTAAACGATGCATCTAGCCACAATATCGCCGTCCTTGTTCTCTAGATAGGCTGCTGAAGCATCTATGGCGTTGTCGTAGAAATAGTGATGCCCCCTGTCAACCATGCATGAGCCGAAATCGCCGACACAAGCTGATGAAGAGTAAATCCGTGAAAACTCCTTGTTCACGAAAAGGGTGTTCTCAATGAGTGTTGTAGAGGAATAGCTTTGGAAATCCGTTGCAAACTCCTCCATAAGGTAAACCAAAACCTGTTCGGGTAAAGTCCTTCCGAACTCAGTCTCTAGTATCAAAGCCTGAAGCAGTTTCCCCGCTTTCATCTTGTAGGTTCTGCCGTCGTTGCAGTTCTTGTACCTGATGCATTTGATGTCTCCGTCTTGGCACACGCCATTGAACTCGTCCGTGGCGTACTTGCTTGAGTAGAAGGTGTAGTTAATAAGCTGAACCTTATAGGGAAGGCTCTCATCGTTGCATCCTGATTCCTGGATCCGTTGAAGCATCGTCTGTTTCAACTCGCTCATGCTGGAAATGTTGATAAGCGAATAGTCTCCTGTCCTTGATGCCTCCTTGAAAAGTGAAGGCTGTTTGATGTAGGCGAGCAAGATTTTGTTTTTTCTTGACTTCTCACCATTACCGTGTTCGACAAATCCGAATCTCTCTTGGAATCCGGCATAGTCTTTGAAATTGTAACAAAGCATAATTTGTTGATTTTGAATTTGTTGTTGTTTTTTACGAATAGGCACAAAAAAGGGAGACAACACAAAATCCATGTAGTTAAATACTTGATAATGTGTTGCCTCCCGGCGAAAAGGGCAAAAAAAGCCCCTACTGAGTTTTACGTCAGTTAGTTGAGGAACCAGTCGTAGCCCTTCTTGTCTTCGTATCTTAGGGCTTTTCTGATTCCACTTGCGAATTCGGTGCAATTAGCGTTTCGTTCCAGCCATTTGTCGATATAGCTCGACTTCACGGCTTCGTTCAAAAGTTGCATCAAATCGAATGTTGAGATTGTTCCGTCGTTTCCCGCTTTTCTTCCGAAATTGGGATTGACGACATACTGTCTCGTTGCTTCGTTAACGGCTTGGTCGCCCAGAATGAACTGGGGAATAGCCTTTTGTTGTGCCACGGGGAGGGCTTGCAATAAACGCATACGCCCTATAATGTGACAGAACTGGTCTTCTGTCAGCCTCGTGTCCTGCAATTGGGCCAAGGCGTTCAGATTGTTGTCTTTCTCAGGGTTGAATCTGCTGAAAAGTTCAAGTGCTTTCTGGTTTATGTCGGCACTTGTCATACAGTCGATGGTTCCTGAAAACCCGTCGGTCTGGAGCATTAAGTTGCTGCAAACACGTACTTGCCACCCGACGAAGATTTTAAACTTCAATGCGGATGGGCGGTTGTAAAGTTTGTCTTCCGAATAGGCGCGGACTCCACCAATTGTGAGGTGGATTTCCTGCCCGTCGATGTTTCTGGTACAAGAGCTGACCTTTGCGATCCAGGCTAAGCGCTGGTAGTAGATGGTTTTCTCTTCGTCTGTCAGCTCTGTCGATTTTTTCATAAGGGCCGTAGGTACACGCCCATTGATCGGGTGTGATACTCTCGTCTCTATTGGGCTTAACGCCCCGAATACTTTCTCAGCGGCATTATAAGTGGCCATGCAAAAGTCCTGATGGCTGATGGTAAGGCTGTTGTCACTGAAAGTTGGTACGATACATTTGTCTGCAATTTCCCCAAGCGTAATGGCTTGGGTGTTGCTTTCGATAAAATTGGGATGTTTGTTTTCCAATTCCATAGTGTTTGTGTCGTTGTTGTTCATAATTGTTTGTTTTTGTTGTTATTGTTTCGAAATTTTAGATGCTTTCTTGGTGATTAGCTTACGTAGTTTCTTGCTGTTTTTTGCAATCACCACTATGGTCTCTAGCACCAAAATAAAGATGTCGCCACCTTTTTCGAATTTAGTCATAGCAAATAGGTTTAGGTGGTTCGTGTTTGTTTCTCTTTTTTCATGTTTCGGATGGTTTCTATCAATTTAATGCCACCCAGGGCGATAAAAATGATCTCGCCCGTAATCTTCAAAATTTTAATCATAGTTTTCCTTTCTTTTATTGGTTAGTAATATAATGTAAGTCTCTCTATATAAGGCTTTTAAGGAATGTGAAAGGACCTGAAAAATGGGCAAAAAAAGCCAACCCCGTATAATCTCGTTCGTTTGGGGTTAGCTCTGTATATGTTGTTCAGACTGGCAAAATCAGATGCAATTGAGTATAATCATAAGTATTCAATTACGATCCGACGCCACCTCATGACTATCGCTGATAAACTTTTCGTCTATCAAGCGTCAATTGGCTGTCTGATTGTATAAATTATTGTAGTATTTCAATTATAAGGCTTTTGGCGGATGTGGGACGATGCTTATGTGCTATAGCTTTTGCGGTTTGGTTTTTTATTTATCATCATCATTATCCAGTTTTATAACTATTCGAAAACCTATTGAATCGTTTGCCATTTCTTTTTTTTCCGTATAAGTAGTCTTGCAATGCTTTGATGGACTAAGATAACCTCCTCCAGCTACAAGAACTTTATTATCTAGTACGTTACAAACAAAGGGAGTTACTGCATCTTTTACTGCATCTAAATCAAATGTGTAATTATCAAGAACAGATACGGCTCGTTCATTAAAGCTAATTTTCTTATACGAGTTATTAATCGAATCATCTTCAGGGAATTCAGCTAAATATTCCCAAACATTCCCGCTCATATCATAAATACCTAATTCATTTGGTTTCTTTTTTCCTACTGGGTGAAGTTGATTGCCACTGTTCTGTTTATACCAACCTACCTCATCAAGAGTATTACTGCCAGCAAAAGTATAGTTTTTGCTAACATTACCACCTTGAGCAGCATACCTCCATTGTACTAATCTAGGCAAAAAGGCTTTCCTGCCTGTTTGAGAGCTGAATTCTCTAATGAAATCCAAACACTCAAATAAATTTACCCCTACAATAGGAAAATCATCACCGTTGATTTTATGTTTTATTGGCCTTTTTCCGATAACGTTCTTCCATTGTAGTTCCGTGACAGGGAATCTTCCTATCAAAAAATCATCTACTCTCGTGCCGTCAGGTAAAACGGAACCTTGAACCTTGACAAACTGTATTCCAAGTATTTCAATAATTGTAGTTGAAACAGTTGTACCTTCATCAACAACATAATTTTCAATATCTCGAATTTGTGGAATACGCTCCGATCTGTTTAAAGGACAAAAAATAGATCTAAACTTACGATGATTATTTCCAAAAATCCTATATAAATTACTAATTTGCTCTCTAAAATTCGCCTCCTTTCCTTGCCCTCCATCAAAATAATAGTACTTAATATACTTACAATGATCATTGGTAAATAATTCATTTAACAATGCTCTGTCACTATTAGCACATGAATGTCCCAGAATATATACTTCATAGTCATCCTCACCATATATAAAAGAACTAATCCTTTGATACTCACCACTTCTTGCATAAAGAACCGCCTTGTTAAACTCCAAAAAAGCATTGTCTTTGTTTTCTTGAACATTCATGGAATAAGAATCTAAATCATCACCATACCCAAAAATAACAGAATTATCATCTGACAGACTTCCATGAATATATGCTATTTCAGTATTGCTATTTGAAATGGAATTCTCCAAAACGCTGTATCCATATAGTTTCAGTGTATTTGTATAGTTAAAGCAAATGAATAAAATCTTTCCAATCTCTTCATTATTAGCGTCTAATTCATTAAAGATGGTTTTCATTCTGATGACTAGGTTTTTAAACTCTAGGCTTTCCTTATCAACAGAATCATATGCGAACTTTAAGTATTCTATAAGTTTTGTCCTCAATACACGAAAATCTCGATTAAGTTTATTTATTGATAATTCTTCATTGGTTTTATTCTCTTTTTCGGTATTATAATTCTCATGGCACTTGAGTAAACTCTCATAATAAACGTCTTCTATATCTGACCATTTAGGATCTTTAAGTTCGTTCCTTTTCTTTTCTAAAGCCTCCAACAATCCATTTTGATAAATTATCCATTTTTTTAATTCATTTGCATTTACAAATTTCCCCCTTTTCCCCTCACTTACAATAAACAAGTTATCTATGTCTACCTGATGTTTATTATTGTTGATTTCGTCAACTTTCTTATCCCATAGCCAATCAATAAAACTACTATAACTTGTTTTAAAACCATGGGCTAAATCAAAACCATTGCCAAGGATAACAATCCGATTACGTTTCTTCTTTACCATACAAATAATAATTTGTTAAGTGCTGCAAATATACAAAATGAGAAAATGGTTATTACAAAAAAAACATGACTTTATTTATCAGACTCTTTATGTCTCAACTTTAACACCAAATATCAGACAACAATAACAGTGCACCTCGTTTTGCATTGTACTAATACTTTTTCCTTATCTTTACGGCCTCAAAACAACTTATTACTATGCCTTCTTTCGTAAAGCAAAATACCAATCAAATCTGTTACATGATTCTGCCAGAGGGAATTAGGGAAGATTTGCCTATTGTGTTGAAGGGATTGTCGGAGAAATACAGCGTTTCCATTGTGGTAATAGAAGATGTCAATTGGAATGATAATCTAACACCTTGGCCAGCAGAAGGAGTATTCAAGAAAGCGAAACCATTCGGAGGACATGCAGCCGTATTCCTCGACAAACTGACCAATAAGATAATCCCTGAAGCTGAAAGGAATATGGGTGTAGAAGATGCCGATAGAACGATTATGGGCGTTCCGTTGTCTGGATTGTTTGCGATATGGGTGGGTTTCAATTCAAATGCCTTCACCAACATCATCAGCATATCCGGGTCACTATGGTATGATGGCTTTGTTGAGTGGATGAATAAACAAATGCCTTCATCGCAGATCAAGAAGGTTTGTATACTGTTAGGTGAGATGGAAAAGAATGCCAAAGACAAAAGAATGGCGACAGTGGAAGAGAGAACCCTTGCTGCCGCCAATATCCTGAAATCAAAAAGTCAAGCTGCCGTTATACTTGAGCTTGTAGAGGGAACGCATTTCTCGCCGATTTTGCCCAGGTTGGAACGGGCATTTGAGGTGGTTTATGGCTAAATAGCTTTAGCATTTTCATCTTTTCAACTTGCTCAAAGTCGCTAAAGCTACTGGATGATGCTCCAAGTGTTTCATTTGAGACCCAAACAACAATTCAGGCTGATATTCACCTGATTGGAATCTCATAACAAACTCCTTATCCATATCATCAAGGCACATCACCGATTTCACATAATCAGAAACAGCAAGTTCTATCTTTTCCTTGGGATATGCCCCGGCTTTAATCCGTAACATGGGCAGCAGTTGCGACCTAATCTTGCTAAAACTCATCTGGGTGAGACCACCAACATCCTTGTCCAACCAGTTTTCGCCGCTGTCATTGCCAATAGTGGAATAGAAAACGGTACACTTTCTCAGCAAGGTCTTTTCTTCATTGCTGGTCATCTGTTCCGATTGCGAAAGAGAATACAGATCGTACAAGTCCCTCGGCTTTGTCCTTTCAAAGAAAGCCCCCATTTTGCTGCCAAAGACTTCAATATCCCGAAGATGGAATACTTGGATGGTTTTTTCTTGGTCAAATGGATGACTGATTGTGGATTCCACAGGAGTGAACACATGGCAACGTGCCAAGTAGTTAATGTCGAGTTTGATCTTGTCGCGGCTGCCTGTTACGGTATCATACAGCAACTCATAAGAACACAGGGAATAACTCTCCCGTTTGCCCAAACTGTAACCTTGTTCAACGCAGTAGGAAGAAAGACTCTTGTCTAATTGTTGCCTTAATTGTGGCATTTCTTCTTTTGAGCAGTCAATCGCCAAATCCAGGTCCAGATCCACTGAAAGACGTGGCAATCCTGGAATTAGCACCAAGTTGATAGCCGTACCACCCTTCAGAGCCAGTTTTCCTTTGAAAGCATCCAATTCGCTCAGGTCGTCAAGGATACAACAGAGCCGGATTACTTTTTCAACATTGGTTGCTGTGAAGCTGTATTCATCGGCTATCGCCGTTATTTGTTTCTTAGTCAATTCAATAGAGTTCATATTCTTCTTGTTTTATTTGTGGCACACATATTTTCCATTTCTTGTCGTAAGTGTCGCAATTCTCATCTGGAGTGAGATAGCTCACGTTATTGCCGATCCTTTCCTTGCAATCACCAAAGAACGCATCCGACAACCCAAGTTGCTCTTGATATAGCGAGAGCAGATAGCCTGCACGTTGATAAACACTCTTCGACGAGGCAGCGTCAAGGCACTGTATCATTACTGCCTCATCAAGCTGGCCAAGTCCGATCCAATCCAAAGCGTTCATCAGCTCTTCCAAACCACCAGCCAAGTCGATATGCCTAATGCAGTCGATGACGGTCTGGCTCAAGGATGTGACCCGAATAGGATAATCCTCGTCGGCAAGGACGATAAGGGGATCAATTAGATAATTGACGGGTTTGTATATATAGGTTTCGTTTAGATGTTCAAATGTCCGAAAAGGCGTAGCGCTATGGACATACAACCAGTTGAAGGATTGAGTGTGAAGGGCATAATACTCCAAAGCCGAGTGATAGACCAGGCACCCGTTATCCACCGCATTACAAGCTATCATAAACTTGTCCGTCAGGTATGAAGGCACATATACACCCTTACGAACATGAGAGAGCAATCCCCTTCGCGTCCTATTGTAAAGACGTGACTTTCGAGTGTTGTAGCACACTTCATCATCCTTTTTCATTAAAGCCTTTTCCATACTTAAAATTTTTGGCAAAGATATTACTTTTTGATAACATTGAAGTATTTTTTAAGCCTTATTTTTGCAAGTTGATTACAAAATAGTGTCGATAATGGGTCGGTAAGTCCTTTTTTTTACCACTTACCGACCTGCTATCGCATATTTTTCTCTTTTTTCATCAGGCTGACTTCAGTAGTTCCAACACCTTAATTAATGTAGCTTCATCAACTCCTTCGAGCTTTTTAGCAATATCATTCTTGATGTCATTTTGCTTCTCGACCTGGTCCCATTTCGCCAATTCCCTCCTTTGAGTTTCATCTGCCACCTCGATATATGGCTTCATTGCACTGTATGTGGAATGGCCTGTGCAACTCATCACAACAGTCGGTGGAATCCCAAAAGCGAGAGAGCAACATACAAATGTTCTTCTTGCATCATGACAACCGATAATCTCATGGAATTTCTTTACTTCCTCTTTTCTAGTGTTTCCTTGATAGTGGATTAATACGACCTCTCGGTCAAGACCGGCCTTCTTTGCAGCTTCCTTTAGATACTCATTGATTTTAGCGTTGGCATACACCCGAAACATTTTTCCATCGGGGTAATCCCCTTCATGATATTTATCAATGATTTCCTTGGCGTGGATAGTTAACGGAATTGAAAGCTTATCTTGAGTTTTCTTGGTGCAAATCTCAATATGGTCTTCAAACACGTTTGCCTTCTTCAAATTTTCCAAATCACTATATCTTAAAGAGGTGAAAGCCATGAAACAGAACAAGTCCCTGACCAACTCCAAGCATTTCTCATTATCGGCGAATTTAAAATTGTAGAAATCCATTAGTTCTCTGTGCTTCAAGAAAGTTACGGTTTTCGGCACAATGGTTAGATTAAGTTTATAATCCAAAACTCCTGGCTGCAACTCATATCCTTCGTTATAAAGCCACCTAATAAAGGTTTTCAGAAATGAAAACATTTTATCGATAGTGGTATTGCTATAGTCTTTGGCAACATACCAGTTCTTCAACTCACGCATCTTATCCTTGGTGAGCTTTTCCAGAGTAATTCCAGGGCAACATGCATTAAGATGTTTCCATGTCTGCTCATATTTGTGATGGACTTTTTCTGTCCAATTGTTATCATCACTTGCCGTTTTCAGAAACTCTTCAAATAATTCGGCAAACGTTTTCTTCAATTTCACCTCTTCCTTTGGCTGTTCCCCACGCACCATTGTTTTCAAGATTTCCTTCGACGGCATTACAGAATCAATCTCACATTTCTTGAAGGCCTTCTTGATCTGTTCCAAGCCTTCATCAATAGCGTTGGTAATAATTCGAGCACTACAATTTTGGTCTGCGAATTTGTGGATTGTGCCTGTAGTTGGCCTTTGAGCTTTGCTATCCCATTTATCAGGATCAGCACGATACTCTAATGAAAAAGTGGTTTCCGTCTTGTTCCAGCGCACACGGATTTTAATGTGCTTGGTTTTGGGGTCAATGAAGACCCTCGTGTTGTACTTAATTTCTATCATTTTTTATTGGTTTGATTTCTGTTATTTTTACCGATTATACAGCCAATTTTAGGGGACTGCGCTGCAAAAATAATATGATTAAAACAGGGGCGCAAGTAGTCCCCCGATTCATAAAGGCATTCAATGGCGCATAATCTTACATGATGCCATTTTTATGACAAACCACTAAATAACAGACATTTAATTATCAAGGAAGATTATGTGCAATCAAGCCTAACCTCCCTCCATCTCCACTTTTTGGACTTAAAACCCGCTGAAAATCAGCGGGTTTTTGCTTTTTCAAAAGTTTTACTCCAAATATAGTGTTCAGACTGACAATCTCATGCAACATCATAAGTGCACGATTCCAAACGAGGCCACTTCCTCGATTATCACGGGCTTATTCTTCACAAACCTGCATCAATAATGGCTGTCTAATATGTAAGTTGTTGTATTTCTATGTACAAGGCATTCATGGCTTTCTAGACGGCTTTTTTAAAAGATTATCTAAATGTACTTTATCTTGCAAAAAAGTCGAGATAAAGTACAAAAAGGTCGCACTTTTTTGGCGATGAGTTTATTTTTTCGCTATTTTTGCAGACAAAAATATGAGTGATATGAAAAAAACGAAGATAATTGCCCGCGAGGCTGAGATGGCGGAATTGAAACGCTGCTATGAATCGGATCGCTCCGAGTTGGTCATCGTGTACGGTCGTCGTCGCGTAGGGAAAACGTTTCTGGTGGATACTTTCTTTGACAAGAAGTATGACTTCACATACGTGGGAGGACACAAACTCTCCAAAATGAAACAACTTAGAGGGTTTGCAAAAGCGTTGAAAAAGGCAGCCGGGATGCAGCTTCAGCCGAAGTTTTCGTCTTGGGAAGACGCATTTGATGCGCTGGAGGAATATATCGAGTCGCTGCCGCAAGAGAAGCGGAAGGTAATCTTCATCGATGAAATGCCTTGGATTGATACGCCGCAGTCGGAGTTTGTGGAAGCATTGGAGTCGTTTTGGAACGGCTGGGGGGCAAGGAGATCTGACATTATGCTGATTGCGAGTGGGTCGGCCTCGTCGTGGATGATGGACAAACTGGTGGACAATCCTGGCGGCTTGCACGCGCGCATTACAAACAATATCTATATCCGTCCGTTCACGCTGAAGGAAACGGAAGAGTACCTGCTGAGCCGGGGCATCCGTTGGAGCCATTACCAGATCCTGCAATTGTATATGTTGATAGGTGGCATACCATTCTATCTGAGCCTATTGGATCCAAGCCAGACACTTATCGGCAATATCGACCGTCTTTTCTTCCGCAAGAATGCTGAGCTGAGAACTGAGTTTGACGAGCTGTACAATGCCGTATTCAACAAGGCGGACAAGTATCTGGAGATTGTGAGTCTCCTGAATAGGAACCACGAAGGCATGACATTCACAGAAATCCAAGGCGCAACCACGCTTGATGGAGAACGTCTGACCACAGTGCTGAAAAACTTGGAGCGTTGTGACTTCATCATATCTTTCCAGCAGTACGGGAACAAATCGCGAGGGACTTTGTACAGGCTCGTTGATTTTTATACCCTATTCTATTACAAGTTTGTGGATGCCATCGACAGCAAGGATGAGCAGTGGTGGACTCACAATTACAATTCCCACAGCGTCGAGTCATGGCAGGGATATGCTTTTGAGCTGATTTGCTTCACGCACCTTGCCCAAATCCGCCTGCGTCTTGGAATTTCAGGCATATCCACGTCGGCATCGTCATGGCGCTATATCCCGTCCAAAAACGAAGAGGGGCAAAAGGCCCAGATTGACCTTGTGATTGAACGGGGCGACCGAAACATCAACCTTTGCGAAATGAAGTTCAGCGTAGGACCTTTTACCATCAAGAAATCATATGCCGATGATGTCCGCAGAAGGATTCAACTGTTCAAGGAGAAGGAGAAGGTTTCTTACGGATTGATTAGCACTTTCGTCACCACTTTCGGAGTCGCCGATGGGGTAAACAAAGAAGTTGTAGATTCAGAAGTGACGGCGGAAGACCTGTTTGTTTGAAGAAATGAGATACCAACACACCAATCGACCAGGATTTTTGCTCGGATGCATCGACTTCTGCACCTTTGGGTTATTCTTTCTCTTCTACATGCCTTTTGGTGGGTTACAGGATGAGTTAGATGAAATCCTTGGACTCAAAACGCAACGATATGGGGTGGCTTATCTCTTGGGCATTCCTACAGCGTTTATTTACACGCTTGTATGGATGTCACGTATCGCAGAGGGACTGAAAACCAAAGCGATTGAGCTGAATATAGATGGCCCATACACTTCTTGGTGGCACATGTTTGGATGGAACACTTTTGGCTTGTTGCTATTCGGCCCTGCTGTGGCTACCTATCGATTCTTCGACACACTAAACAAGATAGAGCGCAAATTGAACGAAAGTGGTTCTGAATAAAACAAATGGACAAGAGAATGAAGAAGATATTGTTCCTTCACGGTTTCTTTGCCAGCGGCCAGTGCATACCAGCCTTGGCTTTACGAGAGGCATTTGATGGTCTTGCAGAGGTGCTGACTCCCGACTTGCCGAGACATCCGAAAGCAGCTATCGGGTTCATACGGGAGCTAATTGACCGCGAGAAACCTGACCTTTTGCTTGGCAACAGCTGTGGATCGTTCTATGCTCAGATGATTGCTCCCACGGTAGGCATTCCTGCCTTGCTTGGGAATCCTCACTTTCAGATGACTGAATTCTTGAAAAAGCGCATTGGCAAGCACGAATACAAATCTCCACGTAAGGATGGCATCCAAGAGTTCGTCATTGATGAAGCCCTGATTGAGGAGTTCGCTGAGTTGGAGGCCATACAGTTCAACAGTTGCAATCCCGACTACAAGGACCGTATCTGGGGTTTGTTTGGTGAAGGCGACACATTGGCTCACTTTGAGCCGCTCTTTTTGGAGCATTATAACAGGGCGTTCCATTTTCCCGGCAATCACACACCGACCGCCGATGAAGTCCGCAGCTGGTATGTTCCATTGGCCAAACAAATGCTGATGGAATACACCTTGTCAGAAAAATAAATATATACCCGTCGGATAGCAATCAAAAAAAATATCGTTTTCTTTATTGTCTGTTTTTTATTATTTTTGCAGTGTTTTATAAGTTTTATAAAATACTACTAAATTATGTATAACACTTTGGTAATAGCGAACATAAGTTATTCCTTGGATGAGATTGAGGCCAAATCTCTGAAGGGGATTACCTTGGATATGTCACCTTGACTTTGGCTTTACAAGTGTTGCAGGATTTGGGATTATGCACCCTAATTGCAGATGGCAACCAAGAGAGACGGCTGCATTTTGAGTTGAAAGGAAAAGCATTGTGGGATAAAGCCTTGCCATTGTTGAAATCGCCATTGAAGAAGAGCTTTTATTGCGATAGTGTAAAGAACGAAGCAACTTATCCACAAGGCGGCATCAATGCCTTGGCGCATTATTCCATATTAGTACCCGAAGCGATAAAGACGCTTATTGCGTCGAGCGGACGGATGCCGTAAAGGAGGACAATTATGAAAGAATCAATTCTTGGGACGGTGCTTTCAGAATCGAGATCTGGAAATACCCGCCCATAAACATAGAGCAAGGTTTTGCGGATCGGCTTTCGTTGGCATTGACGCTGATGAACAACGAAGACCCACGAGTACACAAGGAAGTTGAACGAATAATCGAAGAAACATGGTTGAAGGATTAGACAGATTCAGAGCCGAATTAGGTTCATATTCAGAAAATTACATTGTGATAGGCGGCACGGCCTGTAATGTGGTTTTGGAAGATGCCGGAACCAAACCTAGAGTGACCCATGACATCGACATGATTGTGGTCGTGGAACAATTGACAACGGAGTTTGTTTCAGCCTTTTGGGGATTCATACACCAAGGAGGCTACACTATAGAGAAACGGCAACGCGAGGA
>JAEEGJ010018994.1_pt1 | contig 15240 bp, 20 predicted proteins | sample 8958761 | NCBI WGS metagenome assembly JAEEGJ01 (sample SAMN16246546, study PRJNA631951) | gut metagenome | biome: gut microbiome; feature: rumen; material: RS-attached | host: Bos | place: Iran: Karaj | collected 2018-10 | reverse complement strand
CCTGATGATGCTTGGCAAAGTCGAGGGCAGTCTTGCAACCTAATGACTGAAGTTTGGCAGCATAGCGTCTGCCGATACCCCAGACATCCTCTATGGGGCACCATTCGAGAGCCTTCTCCCGTTTGTAGTCCGTATCAATCTTGCAGCAATGCTTATAGGCTGCATATTTCTTCGCCAGCTTCGAGGCAATCTTGGCCAGTGTCTTGTTGGGAGCCAGTCCGATGCTGATAGGCAGGCCCACTTCACGCTTAACACGTTTATGCAGGTTCTCACCCCAAGTCTGCAACTTATCTAACTCTATGCCGTCAAGATACATAAAGCATTCGTCTATTGAATAACGGAAATAAGCTGGAGTCTCTTGGCGGATGATGCTCACTACACGTCCTGTCAGTTCTCCGTAGAGCTCATAGTTCGAGGAGAATACAGCAATCTTCTGCCCAGGGAATAATTCTGCCAACTGAAAGTATGGCGTACCCTCCTTGATGCCCATCTTCTTAGCCTCATTGGAACGAGCCACTACGCAACCGTCGTTGTTCGACAGAACCACGATAGGTTTTCCCTCCAAGTCAGGACGGAAAACCTTCTCGCATGAGCAGTAACAATTGTCCAAATCAGCTATACCGTACATTTGTTTTATATCTTTTCAAAAGTCCTTATCAGATGGATCACCGTGCCCCAAATCTGGAAGTTCTCAGGATCAGTGACCTTGAAGACTGGATAGTCAGGGTTGGCAGGACGCAGTTCGATGTAGCCGTCTTTCCGATGTGTCAGGTCGAGGAATTTCATCGTGAAGCCACCATCCCACCAAGCAACGACTATTGAACCGTCATGTGGCTCCACAGCCCTGTCGATAATCACACGATCACCGTCCAACAGCCCTGCATCCCTCATCGAATCACCATCCACATCGCCATAGAACGAGGCTTCTGGATGACGGATATAGTCACGGTTGAAGTCCAGCGTCTCATGCCTATAATCGTCAGCCGGACTGGGAAATCCTGCTGCTACGCTCGCATGTTCCAATTCCAACTTGGTGTCAAATACACCTCTCACTATCTTGATGTTGCCCATCTCTAAATCCTAATTATTCTCAAATCTCGGAGCAGCGAGTACCAACATACTTGCATGATTGGTCGAGTCGTGACGAGATTCAACTTTTGTTAAAACTTGGCACAAAGTTACGTATTATTCTCCGTATTTTATCAGAATTGACTATTTTTGCAACATCTTTTAGGAGAAATGACTATGCCAAAGGAGCGAAACAAGGCAGATGGCTATCGTGAAAAGGCTTACGAGGGTGACACCAAGGCGATGAACAACCTTGGGGTCTGCTACGAGCGTGGCACTGGCGTAAAGGTCAATCTGGAAATGGCGTTCGAGTGGTATATGAAGGCTGCAGAGCTGGGTGATGTCTATGGCTGCTTCAATGTCGGCGAGTGCTACTATCACGGAAAAGAGGTAGAGCAGAATGCAGAACAGGCCTTTGAGTGGTACATGAAAGCTGCCGATAAAGGGGACATGCAGTCACAGGTCAATGTGGCCAATGCCTATTATCTCGGCAACGGTACGGAGCAGGATCACCACAAGGCTTTCCTCTGGTATCGCGAGGCAGCCTTCCAAGGACATGTACAGAGCCAGAAGAACTGTGGAGCGGCCTATTGGAACGGCGATGGCGTAGAGAAAGACCTGTCGGAGTGTGCTTTCTGGTACGAATTGGCAGCCAACGGCGGTGATGCCCAGGCACAGTTCGCTACAGGCTGGTTTCTGATGACTGGCACAGGCGTACCGAAGGATGAGCGCAAAGGGTTAAAGTGGATTCACAAGGCAACCTTCCAAGGCTATCAGTCTGCGATTGACTATTGTAAGGAACACGGGTATAAATGGTATTAAACTATCGAATGATGAAACTGAAGAAACGGAAAATCAAGTATTCGGCAATATTCTTTATCTGCTGGTTTGCACTCTTGGTATTCCTCGTGGATGGAGTTTTGAAATTTCAGACATTGGTTGACTATTTCGGCTCCTACGCATTGGGGGAGATAAGCTTATTGCTATTGGTCATTCTACCAACATGGGCTGTTTACAAATTCACAAAAGAAAAATAAAGAACAATGACAATACAAGAATTTCATGGATAGAGGTGTAAGCAGATAAATCGGAATTTATGCATAATCGAAATAACTACATTACCATACTCGGTACAGGCAATGCGCATGCCACCCGATGCTACAACACTTGCTTCACGCTTCATGGCGAGAAGGGCGTGTTGCTTGTTGATGCAGGTGGAGGTAATGGTATTCTTACCCAACTGGAGAAGGCAGGTATCAGGCGTGAGGACATCAGTGACCTCTTTGTCACCCATGCTCACACGGACCATCTGCTGGGCTGTATCTGGGTGATACGCATGGCACTTCAGTTTCGATACTCTCTCCGTGTATGGAGCCACAAGAAAGTCCTCAATCTACTATCCGACATCTGCCGTCAGATTCTTCCTCAAAAAGAAGCAGATGGTATTGGAAATCTTGTTACAATGCACTGCTTGGAAGATGGTGACCAATTCGAGGCTGGAGGTTTCCCGCTGCAATGTTTTGACATACATTCCACTAAAGAACGTCAGTTCGGATTTACAGCTCAGTTGTCTGGCGGTAGGCGTCTGTGCTGTCTGGGCGACGAGCCGTTCAGTCCTCAGTGCCGTCAATATGCCGGGTGTGCCAACTGGCTGATGAGTGAAGCCTTCTGTCTGTATGAAGACCGTGACCGCTTCCTACCATACGAGAAACATCATAGCACTGTGCTCGATGCCGCACGTTTGGCAGAGGAACTGAGAGTCAAGAATCTTATCCTCTATCACACGGAAGACCGAACGCTCGACACTCGCCGTGAACGATATACGATGGAGGCGAAGACGGCTTTTAGTGGCCACGTCTTTGTACCTGATGATTTGGAAAGAATATCTTTATAAATTTCAACTCAGATAATTCAAAAACAAAAGAGATGACAAAAGCATTATTTATCAACGGAAGTCCGCGTAAGAACGGCAATACGGCACAGCTGCTGAAGCGTGCCATGGATGGTGCCAGAGAGGCTGGTGCCGAAGTGGAACTGGTGAATCTCTACGACCGCAGCCTGAACTACAAGGGCTGCATGTCGTGTTTTGCCTGTAAGCTAAAGGGAGGCAAGAAAGGTGTCTGTTCATTCAAGGATGACCTGCAGCCCATACTCCAGAAGACGATGGAGGCCGACGTGCTGGTGTGCGGATCGCCCAACTATTGTGGCTATCCATCTGCAGCCCTTCGTGCATTTATGGAGCGTATGGAGTTTCCTGCCGTCAACTATTCTGACTACTCCAAACCCGTCGTGCTGAAACGCATCTGTTCTGCTACCATTTATACGATGAACTGTCCCAACGAAGAGGTTTATCGACAGATGAACTATCACGTACTTATGGACACTGCCGCCAATCAACTCGGCGTGTTCGGTCCTACAGAGATACTATGTTCCTACGATACCTATCAGTTCTCGAACTACGACCGCTACGATGCTGCCACGTTCAGCGAGGCGCACAAGGCAGAGGTGCGCGATAATCAGTTCCCTATCGACCTCGAAAAAGCCTATGAACTGGGCAAGCGTTTGGTCGGCAAATGTGATAAAACAGAGAGGTTTAAGTAAACAAATCGGAATTTATATATGGATCGTAGTGCTCAAATCATTCAAACAAGTTGGATAGGCATAATTGCTAATGTCCTCTTGGCAAGTTTCAAGGCTGTTGTAGGTCTTTTGGCTAACTCTGTCGCCATTGTGATGGATGCAGTAAACAACCTCAGCGATGCGCTGTCAAGCGTCATCACCATTGTTGGCACAAAACTATCTCAACGACCGGCAGACAGAAAGCATCCCTTCGGTTTTGGCCGTATTGAGTATTTTAGTGCCATTATTATTGCTGTCATTGTATTGTCGGCAGGCATTACCTCGCTCATTGAGTCGGCCAAGAAGATTATATATCCCACACAACCAGAATATACCGAGACAACACTCATCGTCATCGTTATCGCGATTATCGTGAAACTGGTGTTGGGAAGATATGTCAGGAACAAGGGGACGCAACTCAATAGTGATGCCCTGATAGCTTCAGGCTCAGATGCGTTGTTTGATGCCATTATAACCTTGGCAACGCTTGTCTCGGCTGGCGTTATGCTGTTGTGGGGTATCTCGCTTGATGGTATTCTTGGTGTTCTCATTTCCCTTGTCATCATCAAGGCAGGTGTAGAAATGTTATCCTCTCCAGTCAACGAACTGTTAGGCACCAGTATTTCTGCCGAACTCACCAATCAAATCAAAAAGGAAGTCTCTGAATTCGAGGGAGTACACGGCGTTTATGACCTGATACTCCATAATTATGGCCCGGACATGAAGATTGGTTCGATACACATCAACGTTTATGACACGATGTCGGCCCATGATATTCACGGTCTGACTCGCAAGATTACCATGCACATGCTGACGCGTCATGGTATTGTTCTGACTGTTGGTGTTTATGCCATAGCAACAGGAGATAACAAACGGGCAGAGTTGCAGACAACAATCTTGCAGACTCTTGTTTCAAATAAGGATATTGTTCAGGTACATGGTTTCTATTATTCAGAAAAGGAGAATATGATTTCAGTCGATGTTGTTCCTGACATTTCCATTCACGACGACAAGGCTTTTGTTAGCCATCTCATCGACGAGATTCAGCCCTTGGTGCCTGGAATACACTTGGAAATAGTGATTGACCATAATTATAGCGAGTAAATTCCAATTTAACGAACTGACACAAATATGGATTTCAAGGATAAAGTAGTCGTCATAACAGGTGGTGCGCAAGGTATCGGAAGATGTATAGCAGAAGAATTCGAGAAACTTGGAGCCACAGTTTGCGTAATCGATAAACAGCAGGGTGACCACTTCGTGGGTAACCTTGCTGACAAACAGGTGCTGGAGCAGTTTGCCAAGAATGTCATTGAGAAGCATGGGCATGTGGACTATCTCATCAACAATGCCCTGCCACTGATGAAGGGCATAAACGAATGCAGTTATGAGGAGTTTCAATATGCCCTGAGCGTGGGGGTGACAGCTCCGTTCTATCTCACAAAGCTCTTTGCTCCACATTTCGCAAAGGGAGCGGCCATCGTCAATATATCTTCCTCGCGTGACCGTATGAGTCAGCCACAGACGGAAAGTTATACGGCAGCAAAAGGTGGCATTGCGGCTTTGACTCACGCTTTGGCTGTCAGTCTTGCTGGAAAGGTTCGTGTAAACAGCATTTCGCCTGGATGGATTGACACAGCCTACACCGTCTATGAAGGTTCTGATGCCATTCAGCAACCGGCAGGACGTGTTGGCAATCCATTGGATATAGCTAATATGGTGCTTTTTCTCTGCTCTGACAAGGCTGGTTTCATCACGGGCGAGAACATATGTATCGATGGCGGCATGACCAGACAGATGATATATCATGGTGATAATGGTTGGACACTTAAACTAAACAGACAATGACACAAGAACAATTCAAAGCGCTCGACCCAAAGGTCGCTTCGCATCGCGAAGAACTTATTCGTAGTCAGCAGGGCGAACTGAATGCCGTGCTGATGTATCAGAGACTTGCAAAAGTTGTAAAGACAGACAAGGAGCGTGAGACATTCCTCCAACTTGCAAAGGAAGAAGGGCGACATGCCAGTGTCTTCCATGCCTACACTAAAGAGGCATTAAAGCCCAAGAAGACGATGGCAATCATCATGCCGTTCCTATATAGGTTGTTGGGAAAGAAGCGTCTATATAAGCTGATAGCAAAAGGTGAATACGATGCTGCTGTTGGCTATGAGCATCTGATTGCTGATTTCCCAGAGGTGGAAAGTGTAAAGAATGACGAAAAGCGACATGGAGATATGGTTTCGTCTTTACTTGAATAAGACTTGTTGGAGTGACATTATTGTTTTGAAGTAAGGGAAAGATGAAATGAAACTGTCCTACATCTTCCATAGCGGCTTTGTGCTCGAAACGGAACAGTCCATCCTGGTATTCGACTTCTGGTTGGATCCATGTGGCGTGATGGATAACGTACTGCAGAGCGAGAAGCCCATGTATGTCTTCTCCAGCCACTTCCACGAAGACCATTTTACGAAGGAGATCTTTGAGTGGAAGAAGCAGCGCGAGGGTATCACCTACATTCTCTCCAAGGATATCTACAAACATCGGAGAGCCAGCAAAGAAGATGCTGACGTGTGGTTGGCCAAAGGTGGTACATGGTCTGACGATAGCATATCCGTATGGGCGTTGGGCAGCACGGACAGCGGTGTGTCGTGGATTGTTGAGACTGAGGGTAAACGTATCTTCCATGCGGGCGACCTGAACAACTGGTATGCCAAGTTTTTGTCAGACGACAATCCAGACCAAGAGCGATACAGCTTTGAGATGGAAGAGGCGTTCAATCCGATAGCCCACGAGAAGCAATTTCTTGGCGAGTTGAAGGACATCCGCAAGGTTGCCGACAGTTTCGATGTGGTGATGTTCCCAATAGATGGGCGTGTCGGAAATGGATATACCCTTGGTGGCCGACAATTTATCGAACGGTTCAAGGTCGGGCTGTTTGTCCCTATGCACTTCACTACAGGCTTTGAATCTTCATGGCGCATGAAGGAGTTTACAGATGAAAAGAACATTCTCTTCTGGGAAATCAGTAGAGAAGGAAAAACTATTGAAATCTGAGTGCAACTTTTTCCTATCAATATACGTCTAACAGATAGAAACTTTTAAAAGATAAAAATTATGATACTATCAACAACCCCACAGATTGAAGGTCACACCATCCGCGAGTATAAGGGTATTGTGACAGGTGAAACCATTATCGGTGCCAACATGTTCAAAGACCTCTTTGCAGGCATCCGCGACATCGTTGGCGGTCGTGCAGGCGCTTACGAGAAGGTGCTTTCTGAAGCCAAGGACACCTCCATGCAGGAGATGATGCAGCGTGCTCAGGCTATGGGAGCCAATGCCATCGTAGGCATCGACATCGACTACGAGAGCGTCGGTGCTAACGGCTCGATGCTCATGGTAGCCACCAGCGGAACGGCAGTAGTCATTTAAACAGGGAATGAAGTTTTTAGGCAACATAATTTGGTTGATCTTTGGCGGACTACATACTGCCATCGAGTATTTCATTGCAGGACTGGTTCTGATGATAACCATCATCGGCATCCCGTTCGGTTTGCAGAGCATGAAGCTGGGCGTGCTGGCCATCTGGCCGTTTGGCTCTAAGGTGAAGCGGAAACCATCACAGCCCAGTTGTCTGAGCATGTTCATGAATGTGTTGTGGTTCTTCGTTGGAGGCATCTGGATCTGTCTCACCCACAGACGATTGGTGCTCACCATCGTCTTCTACGACAGTTGCTCTGCATCACCATCATTGGCATTCCTTGGGGAAAGATGCACTTTCGGCTGGCAAAGCTGGCCCTGTCACCATTCGGAATGGAAGTCGTATAACAAATATGTGTTATTCAATACCTTTATTATGTCGCAGACGATATATTGTTAAACTCTCTTAAAGTTTTCGATAAATCGCTTGCGATATAAATTATTCTCCTTACCTTTGCAACTGCATTGCGAAGATGGGCTGCACTCGGCATAGCTCAAGCAAGCTTGGCCCTGCTCTCGTTTGCACCATCTTTATCATCGCAAACGATACAAACAGAATAAAGATATGGCAAAGATTTATGATTTCAAGGCTCAGACGAGCAGAGGTAAGGAGATTGATTTCTCACAGTTTCAGGGTAAGGTATTGCTGGTGGTGAACACAGCCAGCAAGTGTGGTTTTACGCCCCAGTTCGCAGGACTGGAGGAACTGAACCAGAAGTATAAGGACAAGGGGCTGGTCATCATCGGCTTCCCCTGCAACCAGTTCAAGGAGCAGGATCCGGAGGGCGATGCAAAGATTGAGGAGTTCTGCCAACTGAACTACGGCGTAACCTTCCAGATCATGAAGAAGGGTGATGTCAATGGTCCCAATGCTCAGCCCATTTTCGAGTATCTGAAGGCTCAGGCTCCCACCGAGGAATACAACGGTCTGAAGGCAAAAGCTGCCAAGACTCTCTTCAAGGCTATCAGTAAGAGTGTAGAGAAGGACAGTGATATCAAGTGGAATTTCACCAAATTCCTGATTTCGAAGGACGGTGAAACCATCAAGCGTTATGCTCCTACCACGGAACCCAAGGACTTCGAGAAGGACATTGAGGCCATGCTTTAAAAGTGAAGAGTGAAAAGTGAAGAGTGAAGAATAATTAATTATGCACGAAGAATTACGACTCGACAAACAGATATGCTTTCGTCTATATACGGCAGCACGACTCATCACACAGGCATATACGCCAATGCTGAATGAACTGGGTATCACTTACCCACAGTATCTCGTTCTGATGGTACTTTGGGAGCAGGATTCCCAGCCCGTGAACGACATAGCCCATCGGCTACTGCTTGAAACAAACACAGTGACACCGCTACTCCAACGTATGGAGAAGCTTGGCATCGTGGTTCGCAAGCGTGGCAAGGAGGATAAGCGCCAGCAGATAGTTTCGCTGACCGCAAAGGGCAAGGCGATGGAAGAACAGGCATACGCCATCATCCCTGTAGGCATGGGTAAAGAGCTCAAAGCATGTCCTTTCCAATTGGACGACTATGCCAAGTTTGCCGATGAACTTGATACGATTATAGAAACATTAAAGAATAAGGAGAAATAGAATAATGGCACAACCATGTGAGAATTGCAAATTAAGAGCACATTACGAGAAAAATCCCAAGTCACTGATGGGCCGCTTCTGGCGTTGGCACGTCAATTTCTGCCCAGGGTGGAAAGCATATTTCACCAGTCTGGACGAAGAAAAGAAATCGGAGCTGAGGAAAAAGTACCAATTCACGAAGTATCAGTAATCATTGATTATGGCACAGAAACGATTCCATAGACATTTTGAGACGCCAGGGCTACCGCTCTACTGGATTATCATCGCCTACATCATCCTCGGCTGGTTCTTCCCAGTGATTGGCCTGTTGGCCATCATCTGTATGATCGGCCCTGTGGTGACGAGCATCTTTAAAGGTCGCTGGTGGTGCGGACATGTGTGTCCTCGTGGCAATATGTACGACAGATTGCTCTCGAAGTATTCACCCCATCGTCCGATTCCCAAGTTTGTGCGAACCTTCGGCTTTCGTCTGTTCATGGTGTTCTTCATCTTCACTATGTTTGGCATACAACTAAGCTTTGTGCCTTGGAGCGAGGGTGGACTTCCCATGTGGGCTGGTATAGGCAAGGTCTTCTGGACGATTATCGTCATGACTACCATCGTTGGTGTCACGCTTTCTTTCATCTATGCACCACGCACATGGTGTTCGTTCTGTCCAATGGGAACCATCTCCAACTGGGTAGCACCTAAGAAAGCTCCACTGCCAAAAGCATTCACGAACATCCACGTGTCGAGTGCCTGTCAGATGAAATGCAAGCAGTGCGCCCGCGTCTGCCCGATGCAGCTCACGCCCTACGACTCTCGCGGCGAGGTCATCGGCTATCTGCATCCTGACTGCCTGAAGTGCGGTAAGTGCGTATTAGCTTGTCCCACGAAGATTATGACATTGAAACATTAAGATTATGGAGAATATCAAAGATTATCAGCAATATCTCAGAGGCTACAACTATACAGGAGTTACGCCTGTCATTATTGATTTCTACGCCACATGGTGCGGCCCTTGTCAGGCTATGGCTCCCATGCTTAAACGTTTGGCGCAAGAATATGAAGGCAGAATCAAGGTTTTGAAGGTCGATGTTGACAAGAACCAGGCACTTGCAGCAGCAGCCCGCATCCAGTCGATACCTACGCTGTTCTTCATTACGAAAGACGGTCAGATAGAGCGTCAGGTCGGCGGTCTGCCTTATCAGGAACTGGTAAGGTTGGCTATGCGGATTATGTAACAATTAAGACAGCATGAACAAAGATGAGAAGCGTGAACTGCGGCGCAAGCGGCTGATGGACAATAAGGCCTATCAGACGATGAACGGCCTTACGCGCTATATGGATAGATACTATCTCGATGCGCTCATCGGCATCATTCCTGGCTGGGGTGATGCCATTGCCTTGCTCAGCGTTGTGCCGTTCGTCTATTTCTCGTCGAGAGTTATCAAAAGCATCCCTTTGACATTGGCCGTCCTGAATAATGCCCTCCGTGATGTGCTGATGGGTATGATTCCTTTTTTCGTTGGCGACGTTATCGATTTCTTCCATCGAGCCAACATCCAAAACATGCAGATGATTCAGGGCTTCGTTGACGGTGACGAGACCATCATCAAGCAGGTGAACCAACGGGCCTGGCAGTCAGCCGTAGTCCTTATTATCTTTCTGCTACTCATTGCCCTGATGATATGGGCACTCGTCAGCTTCGGCAGCTACCTGTATTCATTGGTAGCATCAATCTTCTAATAGATTATTGGACTGAATTTTCCAGTCCTTCATAGTCGGTGATGGCCTTGCGCCATTCGTCAGGAAGCGGAATGGTCTGCTGACGTTCCAAATCATAGAGCACCATCACTGAAAGGCAGCGACTCGTTATAGACGCGGTGTCCGTTCCCTATCCATGTATGCTCGTCGAGCTGGCGGAACACCACTTCATCATCCTGATAAACCACCTGGCCGCGAAGGTCACGGCTGTTGATGTCGGTTTCCTGTGCCCAGACCGTAAGAGGCATCAGGCTAAGCAGCAAGGCTGCAATAAAAAAGCTTTTGTACGTCCTAGTTTATCTGATATAATGTGTTTCTGTTAACTCTTCCTGAATCTTCGGCGAGCCGAACTGCTGGAGACCGAGACGGATGGACTTGATCATGAACGCCATGTTCAGTCCGAGCTGTCGCATGGTCTGCATGCCCTCCTCGTCGCGGACGACCTCACCAGGGGCTGTACCGTGGGCGATGCTCCAATACTGCGAGGGCACGACGGGCATGTTTGTCTTCAGGAAATACTTGTTCAGGACGTCCATCGTCGTCGTGGCTCCACCACGGCGGGCTATGCTCACCGAGGCTCCCACCTTCATCGTCCAGTCGGTATGCAGATTGGAATAGAACAGGCGGTCGAGCAGTGACAGCAGCGTGCCGTTGGGCGAGGCGAAATAGACGGGCGAACCAATGAGCAGCCCGTCGGCCTCGCGCATCTTCTCTGAAATCTCGTTAACGATGTCGCCAAAAGTGCAGATGCCCGTTGTCCAGCACTTGTTGCAGGCAATGCAGCCATGAATCTGCAAATGGCCCACATGAATCCACTCTGTCTCGATGCCCTGCTGGTGCAACGTGCGCTCTGCTTCGTGCAGTGCCGTCGCAGTATTGCCGTGCGCCTTCGGACTGCCATTAAGGATGATTACTCGCATATCTATCTTTAAGCCGTTGTTCAGCTTCATATTCACTGTTTTGTTGGGTTAGTTTATAAACTATCAACTTTCGTTAAATTTCGGCACAAATATAGTAAAAAGTCAGCAATATTTCGTAAATTTTCTTTGTCTTCATAATCGTTTTTGTGCATCATTAATCATTTCGTCTGCAAAGATACGAAATGAGAAAAGACGCATTATTTCACATTAATTAAAACTAAAAACAGATTTCTGTTTGGTCATATCATTCAAACAATGAAGTGTCAGACGGTGCTCGACTTCGTCTGGTTTCAAAGATGTGCGTACAAAGCACTTGGCGGGCACACCTGGCAACAGGTCAAAATAGTTGTCGTCGAACCAATAGTCTTCTGCGCCGTCGATAGCGAGGGCAAGGGCGCGAACGAACCTGTCTGCCCTGAGGGTGATCAGACAACCGCCTTCTGCTGTCTCAATACTAACCTCGGGCTTGACAGGCATCAGCCGCAGGTCTTTCTGCAGGCAGAGGAAGCTATTAGCCTGATAGCTCAGGCCTGACGATGCTGTAAGCTGCATATTGACCACCACATCCTCACGCTGCTGACCTTTCAGTAATTCGGCTAAGGGCTGCTCAAGAATCAAAGTGGATGTATTGGCTGGAATGACAATCGTCTTGGTAAGCGTGTTTACCATCTCTCCGCTGAGGGCATAGACGGTCAGCGTCAACTTGCCCTGCTGTTGACGTAACAGGTCGCTGACGGCATAGACGAGCAAACTGTCACCTTCAGCGATGGCCGAACATATCAAAGGCTCAAATGCGTGGCGCACCATATAGTGTGCCGCCTTCCAACGCCCATAGTAGTCGCGCGTGGCCCACGATGCAACAGGCCAACAGTCGTTATGCTGCCACAATAGAGACCCCATGCAATGAGGCATGTTGCGGCGGTGGGCCTCGATGGCTGTACGCATCGCATCACCCTGCAAGAGTTGCGAGGCATAAAGGAACTGGCGGAAATCCTTTGTCTCACCATATTCGCTGTTGACATACCACTCAATCACCTTGTTAGCCTCTACACCGCCACGCTGATGCCACATCATCAGCGGACTGCTGATATCATGCGTCGTGGTGTCTGGTGCATAGCGGAGTACCGTGCCATATTCCGGGAACGACTGCATGCCATATTCGCTGAAGAAGTGGGCCCGCTCCTGGTTATAACTGTTCACAGGCATACGGCGATGCCCCACACCGTAGAAATGGCGGTCGCCATTGATGCCATCGCTGCCGCGACCTCTGACAGAGAAGGGTGAGCCGACGGTATAGATGTCGTCAGGAATCTGCTGGTTGGCAATCTCTTGCAGTACATCGTAATAGAGACGCTCCTGTTGTTCACCTACCAATCGGGCCCCTTCAGGATTGCTCTTCTCCATCTTGGCTTTCCATCCCCAGTTGTACCATGCATCTGTACACTCATTTCCGCCGCACCATATCACAATGCTTGGGTGATGACGCAGACGGCGCACATTGTCGATGGCTTCACGGCGCACACTCTCCAGCCACTGGCCCTCAGCGGGATAGGTGCTGCAGGCAAACATGAAGTCCTGCCACACCATCAGTCCCATCTCGTCGCAGAGGTCATAGAACAGGTCATCCTCATAGATGCCGCCGCCCCACACGCGAATCATGTTCATATTGGCCAATACGGCATCCTGCAGTGTCTGGCGATAGCGCTCAGGAGTGACTTCGGTCAGGAAATTATCTTGTGGGATATAATTGGTGCCTTTGGCAAACACAGGTACACCGTTGAGCACGAAACAGAACTGGCGGTTGCCGTCAGCATCGGGATCCATCACTAATTTTACAGAGCGCAAGCCGATACGTTTCTCCTGCTGAGAAAACAGTCTGCCACCAGCTGTGACCTTTGTAGTGAACGTATATAACTCAGGCTTGCCTAAGCCGTTGCACCACCAGAGGCGGGGGTTCTTGACGGAGAATTCCACAGGAATCGTATTGATGCCTTTGTGCAGCGAGCACTTCCTGGTAGCCACTGTGCGCCCATTGTTCTTATCGGCGACAGTAATAACAACATTCTCAATATCCTCAGCAGCTTCCACTTCCACGACATCGGTGAGCAGTGCCTTTTTGGCTGTCACTTCTCTCTGACGCAGGTGGGTGTCGGTAATCCTCGCCTTGCTCCACGACTCCAGATATACACTACGCCAGATGCCGGAAGTGACCAGTCGTGGTCCCCAGTCCCAGCCATAGTGATAGCCGGCCTTACGGGCAAACACGCTGAGTTTACAATCCAGCAGTCCGCCATTCTCCGACTGGTCGTTGGCAGCCTGATACAGGTGAGGATGCTTCACCCATTTAGGCAGATCCACCTTGACAGGAGAGTGGAAATAGACGCGCAGCACATTATCGCCTGCTTTCAATAACGTCACGCTGATACGCCAGCGGCGGAACATATTGTCGGCCTCCAAAATCTTAGAGCCGTTCAAGAATACATCAGCATAAGTGTCCAGTCCGTCGAAGCACAGGTCGATGTGCTCGTCGGCAAGAATAGTCTCATCAGCACGGAATGTCGTCTCATAAACCCAGTCTTCCTTATCAACCCACTGCACCTTCCGTTCGTTCAGCCCGATATAAGGGTCGTCAATGAGTCCCTGACGCAGCAAGTCGGTATGCACCACGCCGGGCACCTGGGCAGGATAGCGGTTAGGGAAACGCGCCTCACCGAATGTCCATCCCTCATGCAGAAACTGTTGTTTCTGAGCATACAACTGCATGACCGACGCGGACAGCAGCATGATGACGATAGCAAAAAAGTGCTTTTTCTTCATGAGTTCTTATTGGGGTGAATGAATCAATACTTCCTGCAGCACGACGCCCGGATCGAGGAGATAGACGCGCAGCCGCTGACGGCCTGTCACGGTGATGGGGAGGCTGCGAGAGGCATAGCCGCGAAGCACATTCCAGCGCCACTCGGCAGTGAAGTCGCTGGCATGGATAGAGAAGATGGTGGGAGCCGAATCGCCTAACTGTACGGCATAGCGGATGTCGCGGCCGTCATAGACATGCAGCGTAGGCAGCGTGCGGATCTCTATAGCGACATCGCCAGCCTGCAAGTCGAGCTCATATTCTGTGTATGGAGCAGCCATTATGTTCTCCTGCTGATAAGACGGCGTGTCGAAGGGCAGCGCGAGCACACCGTCCGTATAGCCCAAGCCCTCTATGCGCTGGATGCCTCCCTGCTTGTTCTGATAGTGCGAAGCAGGAATACGCAGACGGGGCTCCTTGATGAAAGGCGGATAGAGTCCGAGGAAAATCCGGTCGATGCGGGCATCGGTCTTCAGATCGGTGATGCGGAGATGATTCTCGCCCTTCTTGAGGTGTATCGTTCCTACACGGCTCCACATCGGTCCAACGTAGGGCGCATGCCATACATTATTAATAGGTGTAGCTGAGGCCACAAAGCTGTCATTCTCTGTTTTTACCTGGCAGAACTCGTTGTCCTTTGCTTCCTTCGAGAAATTGCGGATCGGTGTCAGCGCCTCTATCCATAAAGGCATCTCGACATCGGCATCACTCTTTATCACTGTACCCTCACCAGACAAAGCCTCGCTGACAGAGAGGAAACGTGCCTGAGGACTGTTTTTCGCCTGTGTTATCAGTTCGGGTGTCGCCAAAGGCTGCTCAATCTTCTCAGAGCGGAACCAATGGTAGGGTTGCCAGTTGAAGAATTGTTGCCATTTCCCATCAAGGACATCCTCATTGTAATGACGCGTCAACTCATTGAGACTATCGAACATCTGCTTCACTCTGTTGGCAT
>JAEEGJ010018986.1_pt1 | contig 15244 bp, 13 predicted proteins | sample 8958761 | NCBI WGS metagenome assembly JAEEGJ01 (sample SAMN16246546, study PRJNA631951) | gut metagenome | biome: gut microbiome; feature: rumen; material: RS-attached | host: Bos | place: Iran: Karaj | collected 2018-10 | reverse complement strand
CATAGAAGTGAATTAGCAGTAAAGGTACATCTGGTACATATCAGCATTATAATTTTGGTTTCAAAAAATGTACTCAGATTTTTGGTAAACAGGCTAAATTTTTGGTAAACAAATTTGATGCAGAATTATCTATTGGCACACAGAAGAGTATTTCCCAATTTTTCAACTACTTATTTATCAGCGGTTTACATATTTACAAAGTGTTGACCAGAAAAACACGTTTTCTCAAGAGAAGCAAAAATGCAAGTGCTTTATTTTCAAGCACTTGCATTTTTAAGTATCTCAAAATTATGAAAATTATTCACATTCAAGAGCGCCCTGCGCGGCTGCAAGTCGTGCGATAGGTACGCGGAATGGAGAGCAAGAAGCATAGTCCATACCGACCTTTGCGCAGAACTTAACAGATGATGGTTCACCACCATGCTCGCCACAGATACCTGTGCGGAGTCCTGGACGAGTCTTGCGACCATTCTCTACAGCCATCTTAATGAGCTGACCAACACCCTCCTGATCAAGAACCTGGAATGGGTCAACCTTCAGAATCTTCTTCTCCATATATGCAGGGAGGAATGAAGCGATATCATCACGAGAATAGCCGAATGTCATCTGTGTGAGGTCATTAGTACCAAATGAGAAGTACTCAGCCTCCTCGGCAATGAGTCCTGCGGTGAGGGCTGCACGAGGAATCTCAATCATAGTACCAATCTCGAAGTCGAGGGAAACGCCTTCTTCAGCAAATACAGCTTCTGCATTAGCCTTGATGATAGCCTTCTGCTGCTTCAGCTCGTTGACAGTACCGATAAGCGGAACCATAATCTCTGGATGTGGGTCGTAGCCTTCCTTCTTCAACTGACAAGCAGCACCGAGGATGGCACGAGTCTGCATAGCTGTAATCTCAGGGAATGTGATACCGAGACGGCAGCCACGATGTCCGAGCATTGGGTTGTTCTCAGCAAGAGAGTTTACACGCTTGCGAATTTCCTCTACACTTACACCCATTTCCTTCGCCATAGTCTCCTGACCGGCACCATCATGTGGAACGAACTCATGGAGAGGTGGATCAAGCAGACGGATATTAACGTGAAGTCCGTCCATAGCCTTGAGAATTCCGTAGAAGTCTGCCTTCTGATAAGGAAGGAGCTTGGCAAGTGCCTTCTCACGACCTTCAACAGAATCAGCGAGAATCATCTCACGCATAGCCACAATCTTCTGGTCATCGAAGAACATGTGCTCGGTACGAGTAAGACCGATACCCTTTGCACCAAATGCACGTGCCACCTGAGCATCGTGTGGTGTATCGGCATTGGTACGAACCTCCATCTTGGTATATTTGTCGCAGAGATCCATAAGTTCCTTGAAATCGCCTGAAAGCTCCGCAGCCTTTGTCTCGATCTGTCCGGCATAAACCTGACCTGTAGTACCATTGAGCGAGATATAATCACCTTCCTTATATACTATGCCATCAATCTCAACAGTCTTTGCCTTGTAGTCAACATTGATAGCACCAGCACCAGATACGCAGCACTTACCCATACCACGAGCCACAACGGCTGCGTGAGAGGTCATACCACCACGAGCGGTGAGAATACCTTCTGCGGAAGCCATACCTGCAAGATCCTCAGGAGAAGTCTCGATACGTACCATGATAACCTGATGTCCGTCATCGTGCCATTTCTCCGCATCATCTGCATGGAACACAATCTGACCACAAGCAGCACCAGGAGAAGCCGGAAGTCCTTGTGTTATTACCTTTGCCTTAGAAAGAGCGAGCTTGTCGAATACCGGGTGAAGGAGCTCATCGAGCTTCTGAGGCTCACAACGCAGAATAGCTGTCTTCTCGTCGATAAGACCTTCGTGCATGAGATCCATAGCAATCTTCACCATAGCGGTACCTGTGCGCTTACCGTTACGTGTCTGGAGGAACCAAAGCTTGCCTTCCTGTACGGTGAACTCCATATCCTGCATATCGTGATAGTGGTGCTCGAGAGTGTCCTGAATCTGGTCGAGTTGCTTGTAGATTTCAGGCATAGCCTCTTCCATAGAAGGATACTTAGCAACACGCTCAGCCTCAGAGATTCCGGCACGCTCAGCCCAACGCTGAGAGCCTATCTTTGTAATCTGCTGTGGTGTACGGATACCAGCCACAACATCCTCACCCTGTGCGTTGACGAGATATTCACCATTGAAGAGGTTCTCACCATTTCCCGCATCACGAGAGAAGCAAACACCAGTAGCGGATGTATCGCCCATATTACCGAATACCATAGCCATAACTGATACGGCTGTACCCCACTCGTCTGGAATACCTTCCATCTTACGATAGAGAATAGCACGCTCGTTCATCCAAGAACGGAACACTGCACAGATAGCGCCCCAAAGCTGTGTGATAGGATCATCAGGGAAGTCAGAGCCTGTCTGCTCCTTGATTGCAGCCTTGAAGAGCTTAACGAGCTTCTTGAGCGACTCAACAGAGAGGTCCTTGTCAAGTTCCACGCCCTGCGCCTTCTTCACTTCCTCAATAATCTTCTCGAATGGGTCGATATCCTCCTTATTCTCAGGCTTCATGCCGAGAACAACGTCGCCATACATCTGTACGAAACGGCGATATGAGTCATAAACGAAGTGTGGATTATTGGTTTTCTTTGCCATACCCTCAGCTACCTCATCATTGAGACCGAGGTTGAGGATTGTGTCCATCATACCAGGCATTGATGCACGAGCACCTGAGCGAACGGAAACGAGGAGAGGATTCTCCGCATCACCGAACTTGCAGTTCATAAGGTTCTCGATATGCTTTACAGCGGCATTCACGTCACTCTCAAGGAGTTCTACGATCTTGTCCTGACCGACCTTATAATACTCGTTACATGTGTCTGTCGTAATAGTGAAACCTGGAGGTACTGGTACACCGATAAGATTCATTTCTGCAAGGTTAGCGCCCTTGCCACCAAGTGCCTCACGCATCTGTGCGTTACCTTCTGCCTGTCCATTGCCGAAGGTGTAAACTCTTTTTTGTGTCATTTCTTTTAATGAGTGTTTATAGTTTTAGGTTATTAACCAAATTATTCGTTATTAGGGACTGCAAATATATGGATTTTTAAAATAAAGACCAAATCTTTTGTTGTTTTTCTTACACTTTTTGTCGGTTTAATCACTTTTAATATTTATTTTTACTTAATGTCAGAAAAAATTTGTACCTTTGCGCCAAATTCGATTTTTTAAAATGGCAAGAAAGAAGAAACCATTACCTATACTTGAAAATATTACAATCCAGGACATCGCCGCAGAGGGAAAGTGCGTTGTGCGCGTCAATGACCTCGTGGTATTCGTTCCTTTCTGCGTACCGGGAGATGTGGTGGATTTACAGATAAAGCGCAAGAAACATTCATACGCAGAGGCAGAAGTTATCAAGTTCCATAAGTTAAGCGATGTACGCGCAGTTCCTTTCTGCGAACATTTCGGTATATGTGGTGGATGTAAGTGGCAAAACCTGCCATACGAGGCTCAAATCAAGGCAAAGCAGAAGCAGGTAAGCGACCAGTTACATAGAATAGGTAAGATTGAGTTGCCAGAATTCCGTCCTATTCTCGGTAGCGTGAAGACTCAGGAATATCGCAATAAACTCGATTACGGTTGCAGCAGCAAGCAGTGGCTTACTCAGGAGCAGATGAAGGCTCAGGTGCCTTTCAGTCCGGCTATCGGTTTTCATATCACAGGCGCATTCGACAAGATTCTCCCTGTGGAGAAGTGCTGGTTAATGGATGACCTCCACAACCAGATACGCAACTCAATACGTGACTATGCCCTTGAAAACGGTCTTTCTTTCTTCGACCTCAGGCAACAGGTAGGTTTACTTCGTGACATCATCATCCGTTGCAGCAACAGCGGTGAGTGGATGGTTATCCTCCAGATGCACTTCGACCGTACATCAGACGAGGCTTTGAAGCAGAGCGAGGAGCAGACAATGAAACTCTTACAGTTCGTTGCCGACAAGTTCCCGCAGATCACTTCCCTACTCTGGCTCGACAACCAGAAATGCAACGACACCATCGGTGACCAGGAGATACATGTCTTCAAAGGCAAGGACCACATGTTCTTGCTAATGGAAGACCTAAAATTCAAGGTCGGACCAAAGTCATTCTACCAGACAAATACAGAACAGGCTTACCACTTATATTCCGTTGCACGCGAATTTGCACAGCTCACAGGCGATGAGGTTGTATATGACCTATATACCGGTACTGGAACTATCGCCAACTTCGTAGCCCGCAAGGCAAAGAAGGTTGTTGGTATAGAATATGTGCCAGAGGCTATCGAGGATGCAAAAGTGAACTCCGAGCTTAACGGAATCGGCAATACCGATTTCTATGCAGGAGATATGAAGGACATCCTCACAGATGAGTTCATAGCCCAGCACGGACAGCCTGACGTAATCATCACCGACCCACCTCGTGCAGGTATGCATCAGGATGTAATCGACACTATCCTCAGGGCTAAGCCACAGAGAATAGTATATGTGAGTTGTAATCCTGCTACTCAGGCACGCGACTTGCAGTTGCTCGACGCAGACTACAAGGTTGTAGAAGTACAGCCTGTAGATATGTTCCCCCACACTCCACACGTCGAGAACGTAGTTCTACTGATAAAAAGATAAAGTAAAAAAAGTAAAGATACAAAAAAATGAGTACAACTAATAACGAAAACCATCATCACCACCATCATCATGGTCAACACAGACCTGATGATACTGGTCTTTTCAGAAAGAGAATGTCTGACCACGTAAAACGTATCAGAATAATCAGACGTGTTGTCTATTGGATGACAATCTCACTCGCCGTATTGGTTTCACTTGCTGTGGTTTATGCCTATGTATTAGACCGAGGCTAAAAAAAATAAAAGGTAAAAAGTATTATCACATACTTTTTACCTTTTACCTTATTATATTCTTTCTTAGATTACAATTCTGAAAAGCACTTTTTTAGGTTCCTTTTCCGAGTGACAGACATATTCGAATTTAAAGCCTGCCTCAATGAAATTCCGCAGTCCCGTTGATTCCCTGACCGACTGCGTAAGCATATCCGTTATCCTATCCCTATTCTCATCCACGACTTTCTGGTCGTCAAGCATGCCACAGAATGAGAGATAATAGATATACACATGTCTTTTCTGGTCAAAGACTATACTATCCGTCCTGCTGTAGTTCACTACCGGAGTAGGACAATACCGTTCTGTATATTCCTTCGCCTGACGTACTGCCCTATCCTCCAATGACTCTTGGCAGGAAGAGAGCATCACTCCTACCACCAGCAGCAAGACACCCACAATAGGGAGTTTTTTTATATTATTAAAGCTAAAAGAAATCATAATTTTCTCTTTATATTTATTATTAAAACGCAAAGCCGCAAAGTCGCAGAGTTTTATTTCTCTGTGTCTTAGCGTCTTTGCGTTAAAATATAATCTAACATCCATCCCTTTGGGAAGGCTTGGTTAGGCTTCTAATCAATCAGCGTAGATGACCTCACACGACTCAATGTCTCTGGAGTCATCTGCAGGAATGATGCTATATATACCAACGGAGCACGAAGAACCACCTGAGGCGCAGACTTGCAGATACGGCGGTATCTGTTCTGAGCACTCTCGAAGCGCACCATATCCGAATGCTTCTGACTCTTTATGAGGCTTTCCTCAAGAATCTTACGATACAGAATCTGTATATTCTGATTATGAAGAGCAACCTCTTCAAGTCGCTTCCTTGGGATAGCATAGACATAGGTCGGCTCAAGAGCCTCACACATAAGCTTTGTAGGCGTCTCTGTGAAAAGACTCTCTATACAGAAGAACATATCGCCATCCACAGCGAGATTCTCCGTAACCTCCTTGTCGTTTTTATAGTAATACTGACGCACGAGACCTTTATGAAGGTAGAAGAAGTTCATACAAACCTCATCCTCCGCCAGAATCATCTCGCTTTTGGAGAACTTCAGCGGTACAAGAATGCTCTCGAGGACATCCAACTCCTCATGAGTCATCGTGCTATATCGTCGTGCCAGCTCTCGAGCTATGTCACGAATAGGAATGTTAAGGTCTTTCATTAGATTTGTGGTTGAGGATCTTATTTGTTATTTTTTTTAAACTATTAGTCAAGTTTCAATACTGCGAGGAATGCCTTCTGAGGCACTTCCACGTTGCCTATCTGCTTCATGCGCTTCTTACCCTTCTTCTGCTTCTCAAGCAATTTGCGCTTTCGGCTAACGTCGCCTCCATAACACTTCGCAGTAACGTCCTTACGAACGCACTTGATAGTCTCACGGGCAACAATCTTACCACCGATGGCTGCCTGAATGGCGATATCAAACTGCTGTCTTGGAATGAGTTCCTTGAGTTTCTCACACATACGGCGACCGAACGTAACAGCGTTATCGTAGTGCGTAAGCGTTGAGAGGGCATCCACAGGCTCACCGTTGAGCAGGATATCGAGCTTAGCCAGACGGGAGAGTCGGAAACAATCCACGTGGTAGTCAAACGAAGCATATCCCTTAGAAATGGATTTCAGCTTATCGTAGAAGTCGATGACTATCTCACCGAGAGGAATCATGAAATGCAGTTCTACACGATTGCCACTAACGTATTCCTGATTGACCAGCTCGCCTCTCTTGTCGAGACAGAGCTTCATTATCGGACCTATATAGTTAGCATCAGTAATAATTGTAGCCTTGATGTAAGGCTCTTCGATATGGTCGATGAACGTTGGGTCAGGCAATCCAGATGGATTGTGTACCTCCTTCGCCCCACCCTGCTTGTCATATACCATATATGATACGTTAGGCACGGTGGTGATAACGTCCATATCAAACTCGCGGTCAAGTCTCTCCTGAACGATTTCCATGTGGAGAAGTCCGAGGAATCCGCAACGGAATCCGAAACCGAGGGCAACCGATGACTCAGGCATGAATGTCAGCGACGCATCATTGAGTTGCAGTTTCTCAAGAGAAGCACGAAGGTTCTCGTAGTCGGCAGGATCAATAGGATAAACGCCGGCAAATACCATCGGCTTCACTTCCTGGAAGCCCTCGATAGCCTTGTCGCAAGGATTTGAAACGTGGGTGATAGTATCACCGACCTTCACCTCCTTCGCATCCTTGATGCCTGAAATGATATAACCCACCTCGCCTGTCTTCATCTCATTGCGAGGCACCATATCCATTTTCAGCACACCGATTTCATCAGCGTCATATTCCATTCCGGTGTTGAAGAACTTCACCTTGTCACCCTTCTTTATAGAACCATTAAGAATTTTATAGTATGCGATGATTCCACGGAAGGAATTGAACACAGAATCGAAGATAAGAGCCTGTAGCGGAGCATTTACATCACCCTTTGGGCAAGGGATGCGGTCAACAACGGCATCAAGTATCTCCTGTACGCCTTCACCAGTCCTACCACTGGCACGGAGAATATCAGAACGGTCACAGCCAATGAGTTCGATGATTTCATCCTCTACCTCATCAGGCATTGCAGCCGGCATATCAATCTTATTTATTACAGGTATAATCTCCAAGTCGTGGTCAATAGCCATATAGAGGTTGGAGATTGTCTGAGCCTGAACTCCCTGCGTTGCATCCACCACAAGCAGAGCACCCTCACACGCAGCAATGCTTCGGCTTACCTCGTATGAGAAATCCACGTGTCCCGGAGTATCGATAAGGTTCAGAATATATTTCTGACCATCACGCTCATACTCCATCTGTATGGCGTGGCTCTTAATCGTAATGCCTCTCTCTTTCTCGAGATCCATATCGTCAAGCATCTGGCCTTCAGTAATCTGGATAGTATTAGTCATTTCCAGAAGACGGTCGGCTATGGTACTCTTTCCGTGGTCGATATGGGCTATGATGCAGAAATTACGTATATTGTTCATAATAGGTTACAAAGTTACTACTATTTCCGAACATTTCAAAGGAAATACTGAATTTTAAGTTTTTTTAAGGATGAGATTTTTAAAGGGGATACTCCGTTTATCCTTCGCTTCTAATTCACTTTAAATCCCGATCCGGAAAGGGAGGATGAAGAGCGAAAAAGGATTTCAAATTAAATCTACTTTGCGTCTTAGTATGAAATATGATTTAATGTCAAATTTGAATCATTCTTATGATATCCAATGGGGTTGTCAAAATTTGCTCGCCAGATGGAGATTTACCCGTTGAGAATATCGTTGACCAATAGCTAGCAGTCTGTTTACCACCAAATATCGTATTTGACAATTCTGGACTTCTCCACAAAGGCAGATTGGCAAGGTTTACAATAAAGTTTGTAATATTTGTCCATAACTGATCAGGCAATTCTTCCTGAAAAAAGTTTTTCCTGCCATAAACAGGTTTTCCCATTTGTGCAAAATATGTAGATATAATGTCAAGGATATAGCGTAACCATGCATATAGAATTTCTTCCTTCATCATTCGATAGCCAACAACATGATTCCAATCAACACTTTCCCCTTGCTGGATTTTATACTCAATCTTGAATGTTCCTATTTCTGAATCATATTTACCGACAAGTATCTTATCCGCAATAATATTCATAAGACGAATTAGTTGTTTCTTTTCAAGATCTCGTGGATTAAGCCCTTCTTCCAATTTGTAGTCGATATTTGTTTCAAGAGCATCAGGACAAATAAAGAAAGAATAGAAGGTTTTCTCCACAGTAGAATAAGACAAAGGCTTCTCCTTCGCTCTACCTCCCATATCAATATATTGTCTTAGGCGATTATCTTCGCTATGGGTAATTGCATCCTTAACAGAATCTATTATGTAACGTTTCATTTCACGCGACTCACCCTTATAGTAATTTATAAGAACCTTCTCAGAGAAAGAGAAATTATCGGCAGCCAACCCTACAGACTTCTGGTATCTTTCTACACGATCAACATACAATGAGCTTCCCAAATGACGCTGTATAGATTTATCAAAAGCCACCTGTTTAAGCGTTGTACCAGCATTGAAATTACTTTCAATCAAACGGTCTTTATCAGGTTCTACAAACACTCTAACAGGAATTTCTGTAACACCTAACATAATCTGAGCAGCTGCTTTGTGTTGTCCATCAAACAACTTAACCTCTGAAACGCCAGTCTCAACATTTTCTATGTATCCCAATGATACGTGTAACTGAGGATTACGCTTGTAAAATTCAGCCAATAATTTTGTTACATTCGAACCTATGGTACGAGGATTTATCTTGTCATCATGATGAATGTACTGGATTGGAAGTAAAGTAAAGAAATATTTTTCTCCACTCATTTTATCTTCATATATAGGAAGTTCATTTATATCAAGATTTCCTATTTCTGCAAGTGAATATTTAATTTTGCAACCTTCTAACTTAAAATGCAAAGCCTGACAACCGCCACCAAACAGATGCAGCACATCTGTGAGATTCGGGTTACGATTCTCTGTATGCTGCAATCCATCACATAAATCCTTGAATTTCCAAATAACACGCGCAAGATTCAAATCAGCTGCACCCTTGGAACGATTAGCCGCATAAAATGTCAATGCAAAATTTGAAGGGTCATCAGCCCCACCATTAGTCAAAGGGATAACATGATCAATGTCTAATTGGTCATAATGCAGTGCAAGATCTATTTCCTTTCCAGAAATAAAACACTTACCGTTCTGTTGACTCCACAGACGCTTAATCAAATTTTCTCTTTCTGTTGCAGACAATCTGCTTAGGTATATAGAATGTGCCATAAATAATAATAGATATCACTTTCAAACAACAAACAACCATATATTCTTTTCTAGAAAATTCAGGTTGTAGGAATAAATACTCTTGAGCCTATTCTGGCTTATCGCTCATAAGATTAACAAATTCATCGAATTGAGAGATTATCGTCTCTATCTCAGGATTTGATTTCTGCACGATGATTGCAGCGAAATTGTCTATTCCATCGGCTTTTATGTTGACATTGCGGAAATAGTATTCCTTCTGATGCTCTGCATCATTAAACCACCTTACAAACAATCGGTTTCTTGCAGCCTGTTTATCATCGCCAGTTTCACAAATGTATAGCAAAATATAAGGATTACTAATAAAAAAGGCTTCAATAATAGCCATTATTGTGTCCTTTAGCTTTATATCACTTGGAGACGATTTCTTGTTTTTATTGTTTATAAGAAACTGATACGCGTTTTCTGGCCAGATAGAATAGTCCTCCATAAAACTCACACGATACTCAACACCATACTCCGTAATAAATTGTAGATCGCCATTCGGCATAATATCTACATTGTATGGCGAGTGCGTTTTCAGGTATTGAACAGGTAGTGCTTTCATCTTGCAGACAGTTTGGCAACCTCTTCTTCAGCCCATTCTCTCTCAACGCGAGCCATCCACTCACGCTTCTTGGCAATCGCAAGCTTCACGGCTGCAATAGCCTCTTCTCTTGTATTATACTTTATTGCTGTCATAATTATATATTTTCTTGTGTGCAAATTTACACAATCTTTCTGACAACTCCAAATTTATTTGTGTTTTTCTCTTTTTCTTTATTTAAAACGCCCCCAAAAACGCAAAGCCACAAGATAATAACCTTTGCGACTTTGCGTCTTAGCGTTCTAATTTTTTATTGCCAATTGTCTATTTTCAATTCTCAATTGAATTGAGCCACAATGCTGAGGAAGCATCACTCGGCATACGCCAGTCGCCTCGCGGAGAGAGGCTTACGCTACCTACCTTAGGGCCGTCAGGCAGACAAGAGCGCTTGAACTGCTGATTGAAGAAGCGACGCAGGAATGTCCTTAGCCATTTCTCTATCGTCTCATCATCAAACACATACTCACCACCAGGAGCAAATGCCTTACGGGCAAGCACGAATATCTTGTCAGGACGGAATCCGAGACGAAGCACATAATAGAGGAAGAAATCGTGAAGGATATAAGGACCTACGAGGTCCTCGGTCTTCTGCTTGATGTTGCCGTTCTCGTCAGCCGGAATAAGCTCTGGAGAAATCGGCGTGTCGATAATATCCACAAGCACCTCACGACAAGCCTCTTCCACCTCATTATCAGCAACATAATGAACGAGGTACTTGATGAGAGTCTTTGGAATAGACACATTGACTCCATACATCGACATGTGGTCGCCATTGTATGTTGCCCAACCGAGAGCCAACTCCGAGAGGTCGCCAGTACCTATCACCATACCGTTGAGCTTATTACTGAGATCCATGAGAATCTGGGTACGCTCACGCGCCTGACCATTCTCATAAGTAACATCATGCACGTTTATATCGTGCTCAATATCCTTGAAATGCTGTATGCAGGCATCCTTGATGCTGATTTCCTTGATTGTGATGCCGAGATGCTGCATGAGCGAGATGGCGTTATGGTAAGTGCGGTCGGTTGTTCCGAAGCCTGGCATAGTCACACCCACGATACCTGTGCGAGGATATTTGAGTTTATCGAATGTCTTTACGCATACGAGCAAGGCAAGGGTTGAATCAAGTCCGCCGCTGATACCGACAACCACCGTCTTGCAGTTAGTGTGTACGAGTCGCTTTGCAAGACCGGCAACCTGAATATTGAAGATTTCCTCACAAGAATCCTTCATATCGTCCGTTGTAGGGATGAACGGCGTAGGATTAACCTCACGCTCAAGAACGAAGTCGTGCGGCTCTACCGAATGGCAATCAACGAAGCGTACCTGTGGCAGCGTGTGACTCAATGATGTAGGACGCTGGGCATTGATGAAGGTGGTGTTGTTACGACGCTCTGCACGCATCTTCTCGTAGTCAATCTGCGAAATTACGAGCTGTGGGTCGAAGGAGAAACGCTCGCTCTCGGCTATGCACTTGCCATTCTCGTAGATGAGGGCATTACCACCATACACCACATCCTGAGTAGATTCGCCGAAACCGCTGCTGCTGTAGATGTATCCGCTCATAGTTCGTGCACTCTGCTGAGAGAGCAATGAGCACAGGTAGTTATGCTTGCCGATAAGTTCATCGGATGCAGAGAGATTACAGATAATATCCGCTCCTGAGAGTGCCAGACGTGTGCTTGGAGGTTCTGGAGCCCATACATCCTCACAAAGCTCAACTCCGAAGGTTGCGCCTGTATAAGTGCGGAATATCGTTGGCTGCGAACTAATATGAATAGTGCTTCCTGCGAAGCGCACATCCGTTGGATTCAAGTCCTGAGAAGAAGCAAACCAACGCTTCTCATAGAACTCTGAATAGTTTGGCAAATATGTCTTAGGGATAAGTCCGAGAAGATCACCCTTCTGAATGACCGCCGCACAGTTGAGCAGAATGTTGCCTGCCATCACAGGCAGTCCCACAATGGCGATGATGTCAAGCTGACGTGTGAAGTCGAGCAGCATCATAACCGCCTGTTCTGCAGCATCAATGAGAATCTGCTGACGGAACAGATCCTGACAGGTATAGCCCGTAAGCGAAAGCTCAGGGAACACGATAATCTCAACACCCTTGCCTTCTGCCTTGGCAATAATCTCCTCTGCCTGCTGAAGGTTAAAGGTCACGTCACCCACCTTCACGCTTGGAATGGCAGATGCCACTTTTATGTATCCGAAGTTATTCATAAGGAAACAGCCCCTCACCCGCCCTTCGGGCATCCTCTCCCCAAGGGGCGAGGTAAAAGTTACCTTTTATCGCTATGGAGCTCAGTTATTTATATTTAATTGTTAATTAAATTTGAGGTTTCAATACTAACTTCCCCCTCGTCCCCTGGGGAGAGGGTGCCCGCAGGGCGGGTGAGGGGCCGTCACTTGCCCTAAATCGTCACCTGCGTCGCCCCATAGCCATATTCCTGGAATGAGGCATCCTGATATCGCAGATTCTTGTATCTGTATGTCAGCTCGTGAATAAGGGCACGACGGAGAACGCCCTCGCCCTTGCCGTGAATGAAGACAATCTTCTTGCCACGTTCTTTCTTGTGCTCTTCGAGAGTCTTCTTGAAGGTATCTAACTGATACTGAAGTATGTCAGCACTCGACATTCCTTGAGTGGTTTCGAGAAGGGCATCAGCGTGGAGGTCTATCACCAATGGTGCATCCTTGTCGTCCTGTTTCTTGGCGAAAGGATTGCCTTTCTTCTGCCCAGGCTTCTCATAACGGCGCACGTAGTTGTCTATGCGCTCGGTGTTCAGTTCACCCTCAGCCGACACCTGCGAAGGCTTCGCATCAGCATACATCTCCTGCTTCAAGGTCTTGGCATCAACAACCAGAGGACGCGCTGCCTTATCGTTCTCTATAATCGTATATAGAAGCGCATTCTGCTCAAAATAGTCGTTTGGTTGGAAGGTATGGAGCTTATAGAACTTCACTCCGTCAATACGCATCTGTACATCAATAGTTGGCTTAATAACAAAAGACTTCTCTTTCTTGAAAGCAATCATCTGAATGCCGAGATGCTGTATTTCCTCAAGATCCTCACGTCCAATCTCCTCGATGAAGAGCTTTGTATTAGGCTCTACCTCGCCCTCGTTTCTGAGGCTCCATGCCTGTCCTTCTGCCTGAAGGATGGTATAGCGGAAATAATAGTTGCAGTCGTTCACAAGATACACCTCAAAGCGTGTGTTTGTTATCATCGACGCATCAACTGGCACAAAGGCGAGATACGCGCTAAGACGATCACCACCCTTCCTCTCCTCAACAGGGGCACGGAAAGTTATCTCGCCAAGCGAAGGATCATCATTAACGATGGAAGCTGAAATGTCCTCATCTTCACCAACTTCATTCATTATTGAGCGCACCGAGCGACCTGATTCATGCTTCTTAGCCTCCTCACCGTTCTTGCTCAGGAAAGAAGATGCCTTGAACATATTATAGTCGTCGCCGCCCTCTGCAATGACCACGACCTCAGAAGCCAGAGTTGGTATCTGAAATCCGTCTTCATCTTCCACAAGCACTATATTACCCTTCTGGAAGCCTGCTATCTTGCCTCCTCCCGTAGTAGAGAGGAATCTTACTTTATCTCCGATTTTCATTTGCCTATGAATTAACGATGCAAAAATACTAAAAAAAAAGGAGAATAGCGAAGAAAAATGCGAAAATAGTGTATGTGTTATGAAAGTTTAGTGATGATAAAAACTACGATGGCGCAGGGGGATTGTCCATTGATAGCCCCCTGCGCCCTAAAAAGACGATAAAACAAATCGTGTTTTCATCTTTGAGGTCTATTTATAATCGATGTTAATTCATTTATCAATGACTGACAGTTTTCGCATCCGAGAACAACATATTCTCCTGAAACTAATTTAAGCGTAAACGTTGACGAACGATTGCCCAAAAAAGCTTTGAATTTTCCACATTTACTATTCCAGAACAATCCGTAATACCCTCCAAATCCGCCAGAAGCGAACAATCGTATCGTTGAACTGTCAATAATTTCTGAATGAAACGTGCAAGATACTATGTCCTTTATAGGTATATGTTTGCTATAGGCTCGACATCTCACTATAAGCTCTTTGTTCGTAAGAATAAGTTTCCGTGGACTAAACACAAAGCACGTTATCAAGGTAATACATATTACTACCAACCCTATTTTTTCTAGCAACATTTCTTTATGACTATACGAAATCACCCTGTTTGCCAATAAATATATTGTTAAGGCCAAAGTAAAAAACACGATAGCAGTCAAGACTTTCGTTGTCTTGTCTAACTTTACATCAAAAGTGTGAAGTTCCAATTTACTCATATGAAATTATTTTTTGTAAATATATAAAAATAATGACAAAAAAAAAAAACTGCTAATATCGGTATTTTACCACCTCCCGTAGTTGAGAGGAATCTAACTTTATCTCCGATTTTCATTTTTGCCTATTTTTTTACGATGCAAAGATACTTAATTTTTCTTGAATAACAGCTCGAAAATCTTCATAAATTAAAGTAAAACACCCGTTTTTTACGTAGTTTTTAGCCTTTTCCCTTAATTTTTTAATCGAAAAATAAACGCTATTTTCGCATAAAAATAAGAGAAATTACTCAATTTTTGAGGCATTTTTACCCACTTTTTATGATTCTATCACCACAACCAACTTAACATAGAAACACAAACACACTCAATAACAGAGAGTTACACAAAAAACTGTTGCACTGTTGCAGTGTTGCAGTTAAAAAATGACTATATAAAAAGTCAAAAATAAACTCTATATTTATATATAAATATAGAAGTATTTTTAGGGTATGGGAAAGGCTTCTTGAGAACTGCAACACTGCAACACTG
>JAEEGJ010018984.1_pt1 | contig 15245 bp, 8 predicted proteins | sample 8958761 | NCBI WGS metagenome assembly JAEEGJ01 (sample SAMN16246546, study PRJNA631951) | gut metagenome | biome: gut microbiome; feature: rumen; material: RS-attached | host: Bos | place: Iran: Karaj | collected 2018-10 | reverse complement strand
GCGCCGTGAGCACGTCGAGTCCGTTGGTGGGCTCGTCGAAGATGATGATGTCGGGGTCGTGCACGAGCGAGATGACTATCGACACCTTCTGCTTCATTCCCGTTGAAAGGTTGGCCACCTTCACTTCGGCAAAGCGGTCGATGCCGAAACGGCTGAATAACTGCTCTTTACGTTCGCGGGCCACTTCGGGGCTGACACCGTGCAACTGGCTGAAAAAGTCGAACAAGTAGTTCGGTGTGAAGAAGTCTTCGAGTTTGAGTTCCGATGTCAGGAACGCGATTTTGGTGCGCACCTTTTCGGGCTCGTCAACCACGCTCACGCCGTCGAAGAAGGCGTTGCCGCTGTCGGGGCGGATAAGCGTCGACAGGATACGTAGCGTGGTGGTTTTGCCTGCGCCGTTTGGGCCCAAAAGGCCGAAAATCTCACCGCGCTTTGCGGTGAACGACAGGTCGTCGACCGCCGTTTTCTGCTTTGTGCCTTCAATCCGCTGCTGTTTCGGCGAGAGTTTGAAGGTCTTGCAGAGATTGTTTACAATTAACAAATCGTCCATTTTAGTTTTAAGTTTTTGTAGAGACGCGCCGTGGCACGTCTGCATAAGTTTTAAGTTTCAAATATATTATAGTTATTCTTGTGGTTGATGCAAATTTTGCACTGACCACTTATATGCAAAATCTGCATTTTACTTCTAGCGTCCAACACCCACTATCATTCTTTCTTCACAAAATCGAATTTTCCGCCACCCTGATTCAGTGTCAGTTTTTTGCTGGAAACGTCGAATTTGATAACGATGCCTGCAGGCTTGAACTCGAAATCGGTTTCCGATGTTGCTGTAAGCGGAAAGGCTGACTGCCCTGTGGCTTGTCCTTGCAGCCGCGTGCCGTCTGACGTGATTTTCAAGTCCATTCCCAACTGCGCCGACGAGTAGGTCCCGACATATGCCGCCAACTGCTCGCTGGTTGGCGCAACCGATTGGGTTTCAATCTGATTATCGGCGTTAGCCGATTTTCTCACAAACTCGAATGTCTGCCCCATTTGCTTGAGTGTGACTTTGTTGCGGTCGGGCGAAAAGGTGATAGCCACGCCAATCGCCTTGTACTCGAAATCGTCAGCCGAAAGGGCGTCGAGCGGAAAAGATTGCTGCCCTGCAGCCTGCGCACACAGCCGATTGCCTGCCACCGTCACGGTAACTTCCATTCCAATCGCCTCGCAAACGAAAATGCCTTCGCACGGTGCAAGTTGATCGGGCGTGAGTTCAAGGTATTTATTGGAATCGGGCTTTTCGATTTCCTTCCCGTCCAAAATGTCGAGAATGGTCAAAGTGATTTTATTAAGGTCGATGTCGGTGCCGTTTGAGCAAAAGGCGATTGTCAGGTTGTCGAAAACCTCAAGTTGCGACTTGAAACCGTCGATGGCGCCCGAGTGGCCGTAGCCCGAGTGGCCGTTATGCGAGAATGGAAACAGGCCGCGGCCGATGCCCTCTTTCTGTTGTTTCATTTGCTCGCGCAGATTGTCGCCGAAGATGCCGTCGAACAGCGCTCTGCCAAATTTTGCAAGGTCGGCGGGTGTTGATGCCATTGCGCCCGCACCCAACGCCACCGACGCGTCAGTTTCGGGCTGAACCTGCCAATGGTCAAGCAGCGCGTATGAGCGTGCGTCGCCGCGCTGCGGATTGACGGCCTCGCTGAAACGTGTGTGCCGCAGGTCCAACGGCTTGACAATCAGTTCGTCAACAACCTCAGCATACGGCTTTCCGTAAACGTCTTCCAAGATGAATCCGAGCAAATTGTAGCCCGTGTTGCAGTAGCGGTAAGTGCTGTCGGGCGCGAAGTTTGTGCCTGCGGCCGCCACTCGTTCAAGAATCTGCTGTCGCGTCTGCGGCGTGGTGTAATACGTCAGATAGTCGGCAGGCATATCGTTGACAATATCGCGCAAGCCACTGCGGTGATAAAGCAATTGGTCGATGGTAATCTGCTCTGCGTTAGTAATCTGTGCGTCAGGAAAATACTTTGACAACGGGTCGTTGAGTGACAGACGGCCCTCGTTGGCGGCCTTCAGCACCATAACCGCCGTGAATGGTTTCGAGATTGACCCTATGCGGAACTCGGTCTCGGTCGTGCAGGGAATCTGGTTTTCAACATCGGCAAAGCCCAACGATTTCTGATAGATGGTCTGCCCGTCGCGCTGCACTACCACCGAGCCCATAAAATGCCCGTCGAGAGTGTCGAAATAAGCGTCGAGTTTCTGGTCGAGAGTCTGCTGGCTGCAAGCGGTGCAGACGGCTGCGCAACATAGCGCGATAAATGATTTCTTCATTGTTTTATGTTTTGTTTAAAGTTTAGTTTAAAGTTGAAACGCTTCGCTGTTGAACAGGTTTAAGTTTGCATAATTAGTGTTTTCAACCTGTTCAACTTTCAACTTTTTTTACAATTCAATCCCCTTCACAGCAATCGCAGGGCAGACGGGAACTTTCTTTATCTCGCCGTTAATCAACCCTTTACGGAAATAGCCGCTTTTCATACTTGCGTCGAGCATAAGCGTGCCTTCGCCGTCGCTGTCCACCATTGATACGCTTAAATAGTACTCTGTTCCACGTTTCAGCAACAGAATGTCGGTCGGCTCAACGTCGAGCGTAAAGCCTTTTTTTGATTGTTGCAGAGTCTGATAAATCGGTTTCTGAAGAACGTTGACAAGTTGGCTGTCCCGCCTCTCGTAGAGATTGAAACTCAATTTGCATTCCTTGTAGGTGCATTTTTGAATTTTCAATAGTATGTTGCTGATAATGTAATCTTTATCGACCGTAAACATTGGACCGCCCTCGGGACCGTCGGGGGTGCCGCGCCCCGTAAGCACGCAACTGCCTGGCATTGGCATTCCGCGGCCCTCAATGGTTTTGGGCTTGCTCGATTTTCCAACTGTAACTTCAGGCAGCACTATCATTTTGTCTTTCAAGACGATAGTCAGTTCGTTGCCTGCGGAATATGTCTCAAAAGGAATCTCTGTCGGTAGGTACGATACGTGGCTGAAAACAAGCGTGTTAGTGCGTCCTGCGGGGACTTTCAGCGAAAAATGCCCATTGCCGTCCGATATGGTGCCGACGCTGTCGCGATTGAAGCCTATGCTGACATACTCAACCGTCTCGCCGCGCTCGTTCTGCACGTTGCCGCTGATAATTATCTGTGCATTAGCATTTTGGCAGGTGCCAATTATTGCCATTATCGCCAATACTATGAAATGTCTCATTGTTTAAAGTTTTTGAGTTTTCGAAGTTATAAGTTTTTCAATTTCATATTTCAAGAACTATAATGCCTGTTTACTTATTACGCAATTCATTAATCCATTTCGCAATATCCACCGGAACATCAGGACTGATGAGTTCATCGCCATCAGTGGTTTCAAGCGGATTGTCGGGGTTGCAGTGTTGGAAAATATGATTCAGGTTTTCGTATATTTTAACCTGATTTTGAGGATTTTGCTGCAAGTTTTTATTCAGCGATTCAAGTGTCATTTTGGGGTCGACATTTAAATCTTTGTCGCAAATCAACGCAAAAACCGGACACGCAACCTTTCGCACATAAACAGTCGGGTCAAAATCGATAATATGCCGGTTGTAAGGCGAATCATCCTGCTGAAGAAGCATTAATCGCGCTTCGGCCACACTGATTGCAGGATTAGATGAAGCACCACTGGCCTGCATCATAGCATTTATCTGGTACGACAGAATTGCATCCATCCGCGTTGCCGGGCCGGCCATAGTGACAAGAAAATCGGTTAAGCCGCGGCCACCCAATATGTAGGCCACACTGCCGCCTTCAGAATGCCCGATGACACCCGTTTGCGAAAAATCGCCTAACGCTTTCAAAAAATCCAATCCACAGGCGGCATCTTCGGCAAAATCGGATATTGTAGCCGAAGCAAAATCGCCTGTCGACAGGCCGCATCCACGCTTGTCATAATGCAGACTGGCGATGCCGTTGCGGGCCAAATAATCAGTAATCACGCGGAACGGTTTTGTCTTGCCGCGGTCAAGGTCGCCACCGCCCGTAACCATCAGCACAACAGGCACTTTCTGGCCTTTTTTAAATCCTTCGGGGTAGATGAGCGTGCCCGCAAGAACGGCTTTTGCGGCTTTGTTCTCGAAAAACACCTCTCGCATCTCATAGTTGAATGGCGGTTGCGGTTCTTGCGGACTGACGCGCTCTGGTTTGTCGCCAAGTTCACCCCGCACAAAATCCAATTTCAATTTCATTCCCTGTTGCTCAAATGTGCCGTTGATAGTGCTGTCCGATGTGAGCCGTCCGCGATAACTCAATCCTGCCTCGGCAAGGCTGAATGCCAACGAATCGGTTGACATATAATCAATTGTTAGCGGAATATCATTCGCATTTTGTTGCGGAATGTCGAGCAGAATGGATTTCCCCGCCTCATCAATGTAGATTGCCAAATCAATCTTCACCCCGCCGGCGTTAATGGTTCCGTACCAATTGCCGGCGAATGGTGATGGATTTTTACTTGCAGTGCCACTTGCGTTACAGCTGCAAGCCGAAAAAATAATTGCCCCTGTCAAAATGCTTGTTGTTAATAGATTGTATCTCATAATAATATGTTTTTCTTGTTTTTATGATTACTCGTAAAGTATGACTTGTTGTCTTCAAATTTAGTTAAAGTCTGCTCTTCTCGGCGTTTCCTGCACCGGTTCCTTTGTACTTGTTCTGCGACGGATTGATGTTGTATATGATAGTTGCGTTTATCATATGTTGATTATAGTCGAAGCGCGTATCGTCAAATCCCGACTCGCTGTATTCCTTATTCTTAGCAATGTAACTGTGGAAAATGTCATCAAGACCCACTTCAACACGCAGGGCGTTCTTGAAAAACGACTTATTGATATTGGCATCCGCTCTAACTATCCTTTTCTGAAGATTATACCCACTATGTCCGTTGCTTTGGAAAAAAATATTCATCTCGAAATTCCATCCCGACTCTAATACAAACCTGTTCGCGAAACTGCCCCAAAAAGCCGGTTTGTGCAGTTTTTCCGTCACACCCTGCGATTCAACTTCAAGCCATTGCAATCCGCAATTGAGATTAAGACTTGGACGGTAAATGCCAAACGACGGTTGCGTTGAGAAAAACAGCATAAGTTTCGATGTTGTTCCAATGTTGAACGATGTTCTCACAACCGATTCCGGGCTGTCGGGATTGACAATCGAAAACGACTTGAAATCATCTATTGTCAGCGTGTAAGTGGCGCCGGCCTGAAAGAACTTATATGCCGACGACAGCGCAAATTCGTGTGAAAATGATGGTTTGATGTCCGGGTTGCCCTTGCTGTAAGAGTATCGGCTAATGTAATTCAGATAATTGCCCATACTGCCATACGATGGCCGACGGATTCGGTCACTATAGGTCAGCGACATTCTGACTGGTCCCAATTCGCCCGAAACAGACAACGTTGGTGAAAGTTGATTATTGACGCAAGACGCGTTTTCGTTGCGGATATTGTTATGAAAGAAATCGTAATCGACATACTCGTAACGCAAGCCGGCATTAAGTGTCATTTTTGATATATTACGTTGATACTCAATGAACGCTGCGATATCTTTCTGCTCGGAATGGCTTTCAGACGATGGCACGAATTCCTGACTTTGGCTACTCATATTGTCGGTATAGTCGGTGAATACCGTTTCGCCGCCAAACTCGATTTTACCGCCGCCAAGCGGATGCCCAAATACAATCTTGTGGGCCAAAAGGGTGCTCCGTCTGTCGTTTTCGGTGACAATGTCGCGGTCATCGTAGTCTGCGCTCAATTCGTTGCAGTTCGACTTCTCCTTCGTTTTAGTCGACACATAATCGGTGTTGAAATCTATAGTCAAATCGCCGATTTTTCCGCTGTAGTAGGCGTTCATATCATTCAAGTTTGGACGGTATTGGTACTCAACGTTTTTTTTAAGGTCAAGTTTGTCGTACTCTGCGTCATCGCAGTACGATGTGAGCGTATTTTCGAATCTTTTCCGATTCAAAGTCGAGAATGCTCCCGTAGCCTTCGCACCAAGCGAATGATTGTTGTTAATCTGATAGTTGAATCCGACACTTAGCGGAACATAATCGTGCTCGTAGTCCTCGCTGATCACACTTTTGGTAACCCATTTGTGATTCGAGTTGTTGAGTGTCTCTGATTCCATATCGGTGATATGGTCGTCGTACAGATAACGTCCCGAAACGAAAAAATCAAGGTTATTTTTCCGATAATTGATATTCAAAAGATTATCGGTAATGAGATTTTTCGAGTTGGCGGTAGCGTAGTGGCGTCCATAGAAACCAAAGCCCTCGCCCGTAGGCTTCACCGTGTTAATGCGAACCACCGCACCCGTTCCTGACGGATATTTGGCGCCCGGCGACGCAATGACCTCAACATCTTTGATGTTCTCAGGCAAAAGTTCATCAAGCTCGCGGGCATCGCTCACCTTTCGGTTGTTGATGTAATAAATGGGCGCGCCTTTGCCAAGCACGGTGACTGTACCGCCTGCAGCTGGACACAATCCGGGAATTTGGCCAAGCATACGCATCGTGCTTGTCTTGCTCGACAGAATAGTACCCGCAACGTTTGTTACCAACGATGTGCCTTTCAATTTGGTAATTATCTGAGCCGCCTTCACCGTAACTTCGTTCAGCTCAGTTGTCTGACTATTGATTACAATGTTGTCGAAATCCTGAATGTCAGCAATCTGGCGACAGAAGCTCTCATAGCCGACGCTCGTTATTTTAATTAATTGCGCACCGGCTTTGCGCTCAACCGCAAAGTGCCCGTCGTCACTGCTCACCGCACCCGTCACAAATGTCGAGTCGCCCTTCAGCAGGATAACGTTGGCAAATGGCACGGGATTGGCGTTTTCGTCACGGATTGTGCCGTTAATGGTTTGTGCATTAGCTATTTGGCTTGCACCGATGATTATTGTTGCGATAATTGTGAATGTGTTTTTCATTGTTTGGTTACGCATTTTGTTAACGTCTTTTTGAAGTTCTAACTGATGCTTTTGCCAATTGATTGCGGCGGTTGCTTCTGCGCCACGATTCCAAACGGTTTGCTGAATTAATCATAGTTGTAAGTGTTTAATTGTTAACGTTTTACTTTTTCATTGTTTTGGCAATTTGTGCCGATGCCTTTGCCAAGTGATTGCGGCGGTTACTTCTGCGCCACGATTCCAAACGGTTTGCTGTAATAATCATAGTTTTAAGTTTTATTAGTTAAAATTTTAAGTTCATTCTCGTGCCAATGATATTACACCGTCTGTGCCAAAACCTTATTTTGTTGATAATCAGCAATGTTTGATTTTTGTAAAGTGTAAAAACGTGTAAAGTCCTTTACAGTGAGTTTACAGATGCTTTACAGTCTTTTTTGAATAAAGTTGGAAGAGTCGGGGTTGCCAACCCTTCCAACCGTGCAAAAACCTTTATGATGACTAATTCTCTTTCCTTCAATCCTTCAATCCTTCAATTATTCAATCCTTAATTAAGTCTGCTCTTCTCGTCGTTTCCTGCGCCTGTGCCTTTATACTTGCTCTTGGCAGGGTTGAAGTTGTACTTCACGCTCAACGTAAAGCGGCGACGGTCGTAGGTGTTGGTCTGCTCAAGATATCCCGACTGCTTGTAGAGTTTGACTTTGTTGTCGCTCTTCTCAAAGATGTCGCTGATTCCCGCTTCAATGTTCAAAGCCTTGTTGAAGAACGATTTATGAACATAGAAGTTGACGTCGAGAGTGCGGTTGCGCAACTCAACCAAATCTTGGCAGCCGCCCTTGCCAAGGAACTGCGAGTTCAACTCAAACAACCAACCGCTCTTCAGTTCAACCGAGTTGTTGAACACAAATCCCTGAATCGGCTTGTTGCACGACACCATTCTGCCTTCCGACTCAATATCGTCAATCCATTGTTTCATAACGAAATAGGCGATTGTCGGCTTGTAGATGCCCAATGGCAGTTGGGTGGCAACCTGCAGGTTCAGCGTCGGTTTGTCAAGGTTTATCCAATGCAGAACTTCCGACTCTGGATGTTCCTCATTCACAACCTGATACTGTATGTAGTGGTTTTTGTTGTGAGTGTAGATGGCCTTCAACTGAAGCACCACAAGCGTTGCCGTCAGTTCGGCCGAGCGGATGATAGTCGGCTTCAGCGTGGGGTTGCCCTTCTGCTGCAGGTAGCGGCTCGCATAGGTCACGTTGTTGCTCATACTGAAGTATGACGGGCGCGAAATCTTCTCATTATAAGCGAATTGCAACTGAATGTATTTGCCTATCACCCCGCTGAACGATACTGACGGGAACAGTTCGCTATAGACCGTCGAAGCCTCGCTGTCAAGTTGGCCGTTGTTGTAGAAGTCAAGGTTCAGATGCTCGTAGCGCAGGCCCGCCGTAAGGCTGTATTTCTGGGCGAAAGTGCGCTTGTACTCGGCGAATCCCGCAATGGCCTTCTGCCGCGCCTCGCTGCTCACCGACGGCACAAACTCTTCAAGGTTGCTCGAAGTCTCGTCGGTGCGGTTGGTGAAGGTGGCCTCGGCGCCAACGTCGATGCGGCCGCCCATAAGTTCGTGTCCCACAACAAGTTTCTGGGCCGCCAACTTGTTCAGCACGCTGTTGGTTGTCACAATGTTGCGGTCGTCGTAGTTGTCGCTCTCTTCGGGCGTAACGCCTTCTTTTTCAGTAGGATTGTAAACAAAGTCGGCATTAAAATCGATTGTGAAGTTGCCAATCGCGCCGTTGAAATAGGCGTTCAGGTCGTTCTCAAAATCGTGAGTGCGGCGCTCTTCGGTCTGCGTCAGAATGTGGTCGAAAAACTGGCCGTCGCGCATAACGTCGAGCGTGTTTCGGGCGTTGGTTTTCTCATTCATAACGGTTTTGTGGGTGAACTGCGCGCCCACCGAGTTGCGCTCGTCAATCTGGTAGTTGAGCCCGATGGTTGTCGGCAAAATCTGGTTTTTCTGCGTGGCCTTTATCGTGTTGTCGGTTTCCCAACGGTGGTCGGAATTGTTAAGGGTGTAGATGTCCATTCGATTGCCCGTCTTCTGGTTGATGTCGGCGCGGAAGTTGGCGAACAGGTCGAAACCGTTTTTGCGATAGTTGAAATTGGCCTTTTCCTGATAGCAGCGGGTGTAGTCGCGGAAGCCCTGGCCGAAACTCGACTCAAGCGAGAAACCGAAGCCTTCGCCCGTGGGCGCGATGGTTGTGATGCGCACCACCGATGTCACCGAAGCGTCGTAGCGCGCCCCTGGCGACGATATAACTTCCACATTCTTAATGTTTTCAGGCGACAGCGTTTCCAACTCGTTCCAATCGCGCACCTTGCGGTTGTTGATGTAGATTTCGGGTGTGCCGCGGCCGATGACTTCAAGATTTCCGTTGCGGTTGATGATTCCTGGAATGTTCGACAGCATTCGCGTGGTGCTGGCTGTCCGCGAAAGCGTGGTGCCCTGCACGGTTGTCACCATTGCGCCGTCTTTCAGTTGCGTCTTCGGCGCGATGGCCTTCACCGTCACCTCGCCAAGTTCGGTCGATTCCGCGTTCAGCGTGATGTTCTGAAAATCAGATACTTCAGCAATCGGTTTCAAGAAACGCTCGTAGCCGATGCTCGATATACTAATATAGTGTGCGTTGGCGGGTTGCGCAAGCGTGAAGCGCCCGTCAAGGTCCGACACCGTGCCGCCCAAGAATGCCGAGTCGGCGGCCATTAGAATAATGTTTGCAAATTCAACAGGTTGAGCCTCACCGTCGGTGATGCGTCCGTTGATTGTCTGTTGTGCGGTTGCAATCTGCGCGCCAAACAAGGTCGCCAAAACTGCTGAAACTAATCTTTTCATTTTTTCAGTTTTTAATTGTTATTTAATGTTTGTTCACTAATTCCTTCAACTGTCAATTTTCAATTTTCCATTGTCAACTGACTTCACTGACAAATCTACAGCAGTTAACCGATTGATGTTCAACGCTTTCGCGCGCCGTTGCTGTTCATATTGCTGATATTCAACCCGATAAATGGTTCGCAAGGGCAAAATCTTAACAGCGTTGCCGTTTTGTTACACGCTGATAGTCAGGATTATAATTCCGATTTAGACGTTTGTGTGTTTTTTGATTTTTTGCTGAAAATTGTGTCCGAAAAGCGTCCGAAAAACCGCCTTTTTGGCTAATCGGCTGATTATTAAGATGTACCAAAACCGCAACATTTCCAACACCAATGATAATCAGCGTTTTACAAAGCCGTGTTTTCGGTTCGGGAACGGGGCTTTTTGGCGGGCGGCGGCGAGATTTTGCAATATTTCCGCGCTAACTGTGTTTTTCGTGGCTATAAAAGTGTGCCACATTTCCCCAAATTTGCCGTCGTTATAAACGCAAAATATTTAATACTTTTGCAACAAATCGGTAACTATATGAAACTCAAACCATTATTGTCGATAATTCTCGCCGCCGTTCTGCTCGGTTGCACCCAAGAGTCTGAAAATCAACCCATTTTCGACCGTGCCTACGCGCTTTTCTGCGATGGCGAGTACGAGATGTCCGAAGAATATCTGAAAAACCACGAGTCCGACCTCAAGCAACCGTTGTCCGATGCCGACAGCGTTTATCTAACGCTCTTGAAATCACTCTACAAAGGCAAATTCACGTTGCTCGATTGGAAAAGCCTTGACACCACACGGCTCAACCATTGTATCGATTTTTATCGCAAAACGTCTGATTCAGAGAAACTTGCGTGGACGCTATATCTGAAGTCGGTTAAGAATCTGTTCTCAGGCGACTATGCCAAGAGCGTTGTTGTTCTGCGTCAGGCCGAAGATGTCGCCAAAACACTCACAAACAACGAGTTGAAGTTTCATATTGCATATTGGCGGTTTACTGCCGATGGCAGTACTTTCGATTTAGGCGAACGCGGTATGGGACTTGTCGAGAAAATGCGCCCCTACACCCGCAGCACCGACCAAAAGGCTCACTATCTCGACGCAAAAATCAGCATTTTCTATCTTAATGGAATGATTGACAGCGCAAAATATTATGTGCGCGAAAGTGAAAAAATCGACACCGCCAATTATGGATTTTTGTGCGATTACGCACTTGTTTTTGCCGAAGAAGAACCCGAGAAATCGCTTCGCTATTCGCTCAAGGCGTCCGAGATAAATCCGTGGAACGACGGCGCGAAAATTGCACGCATAAAGAGTTATCTTTGGTTGAACCGATTGCAGGATGCCATTGATTTTTATCAGAATAGCGCATTTATAGGCGACGGGAACCGATTCCTTGTTACTGAAGATTTTTTCCATTATTACCACCGCCACGGTATGTCAGCCGAAGCCGACCGTACGGCTGCCGAACTGATTCAGTTATACCATAATATTCTTCAGGGTATCACCGAAAGCAGCCGAGTGTATTCTGCCAGCACCAACTACGATTTTGATTTACTGCGACTTGCAAACCAAAATCGCACCCAGCGCATTGTTTTTGCTTTGGTGTTGGGTTTTGCCGCGCTGATTGCCCTGCTGACGGTTGTTTTCGTCCGCCAGCGCCGCCGCTACGAGCGCGAATTGGCTCAAAACCGCCAGATTCTGAAAGAGTCGCACGACAAGATTGAAGAGTTGCGCACAGCAGGCGAATCGGCTGACAATGAGCGCGAAATAGCCCGCTTACAGCGCAAAATCAACGAAATCGAAAGCCGCTACGCCGAAATCTACAGCCAGGGCAAGCAACTCTACGAAGAGATTTTCGCCCGCGGCGGCAACAGCGGCCAGTGGAACAAACGCGACTACGAGCGTTTCCTTGAGTACTACAAAACATTGGATTTGAGCCTTTTGGCACAAATCGAAGAAGAATACAACTCGCTCAACCCGCGCCAGACATTCTTCAAAATCCTTCAGGCGAAAGGCTTTGAAAAAGAGCAGATTATGCGCACAATGTGCATTCAGGAAGACGGCACCTACCGCGCCCTGAAATCGAAGGTGGAAGGGATGAGAAAATAATGGTTGGCGAGGAGTTTTTTTGAAAACTCTTGATTTATATCATAATATGTTAAAGACGTCTGAATTCGAGTAATTTATGGCGCAAAAACTTGTATTTGTGGGAAAAAAGTTGTAAGGTTGTATCTTTCAAATACGATAAGTTATGAGAATAAAATTACTTCTTTCCTTATTGCTTTTTCCCGTAACGACTATGGCGGTTGAGCAAAATGTCGTGGCAATATATCAACAGAGTGGCGAGGTGGCGATGTTTGCATTCGCTGACAAACCAGAATTGAGTTATTCCGCAACGCACCTTATCATCAGTACCAGTGGAACAACTGTGCAATATCCGATTAACCAGTTGAAGAAAGTGTCGTTTGAGAAAGCGGACATAGAAATAGAAGAGCCAATAGTAGATAACATCGACACGCCTGATATTGTGCCAGAGATTTTTTCTTTCCGCGACGGGCAGATAGTCATCAATGGCGGAACACCTAATTCGATAGTGAATATCTACACTGTGCAAGGCACGCAGGCTGCGCAGTACCGCCTTGACGGCAACGGCTATGCAACGGTTCCAACCGACAGTTTCCGCGGAGCCGTATATATTCTACAAAACGGAAATGTAACCTTTAAGTTCGTGAAGCCATGAAAAAACTATGTTCTTTATTGATTGCCGCCACCACGGCGTGTAGTCTTTTCGCTGAGAATATCAGTGAACAGCAAGCATTGGAGATAGCGGGTAAGTTTTTGCAGCACGAACAAGCGGCAAAGTCCGACAACTGCAAGGCGCCTGCCAGTGAGGATTATACACTTTTCATGGCTTACAAAATGCCTTCGCACGTGGTGAAGAATACTAGCAATGTGTATATCGTTAATATTGGTGACGACCAAGGTTTTGTAATCGTTTCGGGCGAAAGCGGAACCGAGGTGGAAGTGCTCGGCTACTGCGACCACGGTTCGTTCAATTATGCCGATGCCCCCGTTCAATTGCAAGACCTTCTCAGCGAATATTCTGTTGGTATTGACAGCCTGAGAAATAATCTTTCGTTGGCTGCGGACAAATCGGCTGCCAAAAACATAACTGACAGTTGGGCGGATGATTTTGGCCATTACCCTTCTTATTTAGGCGATATGATAGTGGAGCCGCTAATCAAATCCAAATGGAACCAGACAAGTCCGTATAACCGTTTCATTCGAGACCAATGCTATACCGGATGTGTACCAACCGCAGTGGCTCAAGTTATGCGTTTTTGGCGTTGGCCTGAGGCAACAAAAGATTCTGTTTATGATTGGAACGCAGATAGTGTATGGATGAAAGTGGATTTTTCCGGCCGCACGTACGACTGGGATAATATGCTCGATGACTATGAACACGGCTACACTTGGGAGCAGGCTGATGCCGTTGCCAAATTAATGGCTGATGTGGGAAAGGCGATGGGAACACGCTATTGCCAACCCAACGGCAGTCCTACAGGTTTTGGCAGTGAGGCATTGGTACGCAATTTCGGTTACGAGCCCGGAGTCCAATCTATTACTGGCAACAAAGCAGCCGATGTACGTGAGGAACTAAAGGCAGAACTTGACAATGGTCGCCCCGTGCTTTACGCAGGTGATCCAGAGGAAGGCGACGGACACGCACTCATTTGTGACGGCTACACGGCTAACAACTATTTTCACTTCAATTATGGTTGGGGCGGATATACTGATGGCTTCTACCGGCTTTCGGCTGTGCCAAAATATATCAACAATGTACAGATTTGGACAAACTTCCGTCCGTATGACGCAGAGGAGAAGATTGTGGATAATATCAAATATGGACTGCTGCCAAACGGCAATGCGGAAATTCTTGACTATTTGGGCGGTGGAGTGAACGTGGATAACGGAGCGATAGTCATTCCCGATACCATCACCGATGAAAGTACCGGCAATAAATATGCTGTCACGCGCATCTGCAAACAGGCATTTTACAACAAGGGCAACTTCGATAAGATTACTTTCGGAAACAACATTGAGACCATCGACCGTTTCGCGTTCATTCTTTCAACAATAGACTCTGTCATATTGAGTGATAAAATGGAGGTGGTGCCCGATGATGCGTTCCAAGTGGCCAATGTCTACTACTTGTATATCGGCAAGAACGTGAAACGCATTGGTAAGAGAGCATTCGAACTCTGCCCGCTCAACGAGATTGTGAGCAAGAGCCGCCAATTGGAATTAGACGAGGAAGCCTTTGCAAACTCACGGCCCCAGCGAGGCGAGTGGGAAAATTGCATCGTCAAAATCAACAAAAAAGCCTTTTATGGTGCTACGCTGAGTGCAGACACCTATTTCAAGAATCTGGAAATCATCGGAGACTCAGCAACGTATGGCGGTCGTTGGGGAAGGGGTTCGCAGTTCTTCCACATCGGTCCAAAAGTGCGGGAAATAGCGCCATCGGCCTTTGACGGAATGTTTGAAGGCAGTACTGTGCCATACTTGATTGTGGATTCTCTTAACCCATATTATTCCGACGATTTTGACCCTATAATCTATAATAAGGACAAGACGTGTCTTCTTATCGCATTAAGTTCCCCGGGTTCGGGCATTTGGCCGGAAACACTAATTAAGATGGCACCAGGGTGTGTGCGCGGGAAAATGAGCAGTTTTAATATTCCGCAAACAATTGTGGATTTGGAAGGAGCATTTAGTGAATGCAAACAGCCCAAATACTCATATGCTGATGTCACTTGTCCGTTTATGGTTCCTCCCGTTATTTCTGATGCCACATTCAGTGACGAGATTTTTGCCGACCCGGAGAAGAATGTTTATCTGCAGGTGCCGGAAGGGACTGAAAAACTTTATGCAGATGCACCAGGCTGGCGCAAGTTCGGCGACTATATCACCACCATGTACGAGGAAGATTTTAAGCCACTTCCACCACAGGCTTTGAACTATCAAATGGTGGTGCATGGAGATTCGTCGAGGACTTTGATAGATATCAGCGAGGTTAGCACAATCCGCTTCAGCGAAGATGAGAATGGCGAGGCAATGGTGACTATAAGTGTGAACGGGCGCAACGACATAACAACCAAAACCGCTAATATTGACAGCATAACGTGGAAACCGGGGTTTGTGTATGAGGGTGCGGAGATTTTTACCATTAACGATTCTTCTCTTACCATCAACGCGCAGAAATGCTCCATCACTTTTGGCGCTACCACCTTTGACGACAGCGCACAAATATGCGTGCGCAACTCGGTACTCCTTCCGCGTCCTACTCAAGGTGTTACAGG
>JAEEGJ010018982.1_pt1 | contig 15245 bp, 16 predicted proteins | sample 8958761 | NCBI WGS metagenome assembly JAEEGJ01 (sample SAMN16246546, study PRJNA631951) | gut metagenome | biome: gut microbiome; feature: rumen; material: RS-attached | host: Bos | place: Iran: Karaj | collected 2018-10 | reverse complement strand
ACTTTTCGTGGATGTAGTTGAGCGCCCGCTCGTCGAAGCACTGGATCACCAGGCGGTCGCCGAGATCCAGGGACTCCAGGACCTCCATGCAAAGGTCCGTGAATTCATGATATTCAGGCCAGTTCACGCCTTCCACGCCCTCTTCGGAATCGGGATCGCTCTTGATTTCGATGTCATAGTGCATCGGATAGTGGCCGTTTTCCTTCGTCCAGGCCTCCACGGCGGCAATGACGTCCGCAGCGATGGGTTTCACCGCCGGCATGCAGCGTTTTTCGGGCCAGGCAGGATTGAAGCGGTTGCCCACGTCCCATTTTACCACCTCGCTGTACGGCATCTCGTACAGATACGTCCGGGGCTCGTCCGGTGTAACCGCCGTCCCGTCCGGATGGGATGAATAGCGCGGATGGAAATACTTGTCGTGGGACAGGACCACCTTCTTGTCCTGCGTGACGCAAAGGTCCATTTCCAGGGTGTTCACGCCCAGTTTCACCGCATTGAGCATTGCGGCCAGGGTTTCCTCGGGATACAGGCCCATGCCGCCCCGGTGCGCCTCCACCTCGACGACATACTTGGGTTCCACGGGAACCGATTCCGCCTTTTTCGGAGCAGTGACGGGACCATAGCGCAACACCGCCTGCACCGGATAATGGTCGGACACAAAGTCAATGCCTTCATACGGCTGCCGGATGACCTCGAACTTGTCGCATCCCTTGAAACCGGCGTAGAAGACATAGTCGATCGGCGGGTTGCCGCTGACCTTGCCCCAGTCATGCCAGGTCTGGCCGTCGTCCGTCACCGGGGCCGTCTGGCGGGAATCCTGCATCAGGGTGCGGAGTTCGTTCAGGCAGGGATCGTCGGGATAGACGTTCATGTCGCCCGTGAGGACCATCGGGTACCCCTCCGGATTCATTGCGCCGATTCGTTCCACCAGAAGGATCAGACCGTTACGACGCGCTTCCTTGCCCACATGGTCCAGATGCGTGTTCACGAAATAGAAGTGACGGTCCGTCGCCTTGTCCTTCAGAAGCGCCCAGGTGGCCGTCCGCCGGCAGGCGGCATCCCAGCCCAGGGAAGGCTTGAAAGGGGTCTCGGAAAGCCAGTACGTCCCCCATTCTTCCAGGTCGATGCGCTCGGTGTCATAGAAAACGGCCATGTGTTCTCCTTCGTGGACACCGTCTTCACGGCCGACGCCCACATACTTGTAGCCCGGGCAGTGCTCCTCGAAATAGGCAAGCTGGAAATCCAGCGCCTCCTGCACGCCGAACACGGCGGGATGCTGGTCCATGATCATCGCACAGGCGGCATCCTTGCGGTTCTGCCAAACATAGTTGCTGTCTTTTGCCGTGCCGTAACGGACATTGAAGGACATCACGGGAAGGGGTTCCACCTTCTCCTTTGGCTGGCAGCATGACAAGGCCAGGAGCGACAACAGGGCCGCCAGGGACACAGAGAGTCGTTTCATGATATTCCGGTTATCAGTTCAATCTTGGGAAAAGTCACGGAGTTCCTCACGGTATGCGTTGAATATCTTGGACTTGGAGACAAAGCCTATGTACCGGCGCTCGTCATCCACCACCGGCAGGTTCCAGGCACCCGTCTTCTCGAATTTCCGCATGACGCTGTCCATGGGCTCGTCCGGATGGACATACTCCGGCGCGGAGCGCATATAATTGTAAACCTTGGCCGTCTCGTACAGGTCGGTCCGGAACATGTCCTGCCGGATGGAAGCCATGTCCACATACCCCTGGAAACGCTTCTTGGCGTCCAAGACCGGGAAAATGTTGCGACTGGAGACGGCAACGGCATCGACAAGGGCCTGCAGGCTGTCATCGATACGCACGGGGACGAAGTCTTTCTCCACCAGGGATTCCGTCTTCAGGAGCGTCAGGACGGCCTGGTCGGAATCGTGGGTAAGAAGTTCTCCCGTCTGCGCGATACGCTTCGTATAGATGGAGTACTTCTCGAAAATGCGGGTGGTACCGTAGGAGAAGGCTGCCGTGAGGATCAACGGGGTCAGGAGTTCGTAACCGCCTGACACTTCGGCGATCAGGAAGATGGCCGTCATCGGTGCCTGCATCACGCCCGCCATGAGGCCGGCCATGCCGACCAGCACGAAATTGGGGACCGGGACCAGACCCGGCCGGACAAGGTTCAAGGACGATGCGAGCACGTAGCCTGCAATGGCGCCGACGAACAGCGTCGGGCCGAAGGTTCCGCCGACACCGCCGCCCGCATTCGTGAAGGTCATCGCAAACACTTTCAGCAGGAGAATCAGTGCGAAAAACCACACAGCACCTTCGGCGTGCCCATTTAGGAGATGGCCCACATCCTCATACCCCTCGCCGTACAGCGGCGGGAAGAGGAAGATCAGCAGGCCCAAACCGGCCGCGCAAAGCGCCCAGCGGAGCCAGGGATTCTTCATTTTTCCGAACCCGTCCTCCAGCTTGAGCGTCATCTTGATGAAATACAGGGAACAGAAACCGCAGAATGCGCCCAGGAGGAGGTAGAACGGGATATTCCGCATCGAAAACGGCACCAGGGTGCAGGCAAACTGGGTTTCACGTCCCAGGATAAGATAGGATACCACCGTCGCTGACGCCGAAGAAAGGAGCAGCGGAAGGAGGGAACTCATCGACAGGTTGAACAGGAGGATCTCCAGCGTGAAAAGGACGCCGGCGAGCGGAGCATTGAAGATGCCCGCCACCGCGCCGGCAGCACCGCAGCCCAGCAGGAGCGTCATGCCCCGGTAGGAAAGGCCCATGTATCGGCCCAGGTTGGAGCCGATGGCCGCACCCGTATAGACGATCGGGGCCTCGGCACCGACCGATCCGCCGAAACCGATCGTAAGGGCGCTGGTCACCAGCGAAGAGAACAGGTTGTGCCGCTTGATCTTGGATTCGTTCTTGGAAACGGCCTGCAGGACCTTTGTCACGCCGTGGCCGATGTTGTCCCGGACGATGTACCGGACAATGAGAAGGCTCAGGAGCATGCCCACGCCGGGCAGGAGCAGGAAGAGCCAGTTCGCATCCCCGACCAGAGAGTCGAGACCGTGATGGATGGCGCGGATGGTCACCTTCAGCAGGACGGCCGCCAGGCCGCACAGGATGCCGGTGACGACGGAAAGGATGGGGATGCGGCTCCTCTCCGGCATTTTATGCAAAAGGGCCCGTAGCGGGCCCCAGAAATATCTCACGCCATTGTTGTCCATGGCTTATTCGTCGTCGGATCCGCTGCCGTACTGGGCGATGTTGTCGTCGGGCAGGGTCTCTCCGGCCGCATCCGAGGCGTCGGCGCTGCCGCCGGCCACGGCTTCGTTCTCGGCGTCTTCCTCGCCTTCGAGCCAGCGCTCGACATCTTCGAGGTCGTCGGTCTTGACATTGATCTTCACCAGATAGATGGCGTCGGGAATCTCCACGGTCACGGCGTAGAATGAGGTCCCGTCCGGCTTGGGATATTTTACGAGGTCGGTCAGGTAGTCACTGAATCCACGGGGATACTTTTCGGCAAAGGCGGCCGCAAGTTCGGGATTCAAAGGCATTTTCTCATAGCTTACGACGTGTCTTTTCTTGTTGTCTGCCATCGGTTGTCGGGTTTAAGGTTTCGGGTACAATATTAGCGCCTTTTTTTGGATTTGGAAATACCCGTTCCACTTTTTTTCGAAGAATTTTGAAAGAAGAAGGATTTCTGCGCCCGTTTCCTGTCCATGTCCCGTTCGGTGAACACAGGTTTGAGGTCCCTGGGGTCATATCCGGACCAGAACATCACGGAGGAGGTGGTCATCGGCGTAGGCGTGAAATCCTGCACCTGGTCCATCCAGATCCCCTTCAGGGCCGGATGGTTCGCCAGCCTTTCCATATCCTTCAGCGTGCATCCCGGATGCGACGAAATGAAATACGGGACCAGCCCCACATGGGTTCCCGCCTCGCGGTTGATCCGGTCGAACTCCTCCCTGAGCCGTTCGAACAGGCGGAAGGAGGGTTTCCCCATCTTCTGGAGCACATGGTCCTCCGTATGCTCCGGCGCCACCTTCAAGCGGCCGGAAGTATGGTCCAGCACCAGTTCCCGGAGATAGGGCTTCGAACTCTCGTCCACAAAACCGTCCTCGGTCAGGAACAGGTCGTACCGGATGCCGCTGCCGATATAGGAATGCCGGATGCCCTTGGTTTTGTCGATCCGGTGATACAGGTCCATCAGGCGCGTATGGTCGCAGTCCAGGTTCGGACACCGGGCCGGGAACAGGCAGGAACGGCGCTTGCACTTCGCGCAGATTTCCTGATTCTTCCCGTGCATCCCGTACATGTTGGCCGTCGGCGCACCCACGTCGGAAATGTTCCCGGCGAAGTCCGGCAGATTGTTCAGCGCACGGACTTCCTTCAGGATGGACGCCTCGCTGCGGGAAGATATGAACTTCCCCTGATGCGCCGCAATCGTGCAGAAATTGCACCCGCCGAAACACCCCCGGTGCGTATTGACCGAAAACTTGATCATGTCATACGCGGGAATCCGCTTCCCCTTGTAACGTGGATGCGGCAGCTTCGTGAACGGCAAGTCCCAGAACGAATCCATCTCCTCGGTCGTCGCCGTCGGATACGGTGGATTGATCTGCACATATCCCTCCCCCACCGGCTCGATGATCGTATCCGGATGCATCATGTTCGCATGTGTCTCGATCCAATGGAAATTCTCCGCGAACTTGAACTTGTCCTTCTGGCACTCCTCAAAACTATGAAGCACCAATACGCCGGAGGGGGACTCCCTTTCCTCCGCGTCGCTTCGCGACCCTATCCGGGCAAATGCTCCGGAAAGGGAGTCCCCCTCCGGACACTTGTATTTCCCTGTATGATAGAAAGCAATCTGGGGAATGGACTCCATCCTGTGGCGGTTCCATCGGTTCTCAATCCCCCGGGTCAGCGCCAGCATCGGGCGTTCGCCCATGCCGTAACAGAGGTAGTCGGCGCCGGAAGTGACGAGGAGGGAGGGCATGAGGCAGTCCTTCCAGTAGTCGTAATGCGTAAGGCGGCGGAGAGAGGCTTCGATGCCGCCGATGATGACCGGGACATCGGGATACAGGTCCTTCAGGATCTTCGTATAGACCGTGACGGCATAGTCGGGACGGGCGCCGGCCTTGCCGTCGGGAGTGTAGGCGTCGTCATGCCGGAGGCGCTTGGAGGCGGTGTAATGGTTCACCATCGAGTCCATCGCCCCGGAATTGACCCCGAAATACAGCCGCGGCGCCCCAAGTTTCCGGAAGTCGCGGAGGTCGTCCCGCCAGTTCGGCTGGGGGACGACGGCAACCCGGTAACCCCATTTCTGGAGCCACCGGGCGATGACGGCCGTCCCGAAGGACGGATGGTCCACGAACGCGTCGCCGGTCACCAGGATTATGTCGATGTAATCCCACCCCAGCGCCTGCACCTCCTTCACGGAGGTTGGGAACATATACGCGTTCTCGGGCTGCATGGATTATTTCCGGGCTTCGATCCGCTTGCGGAGACCCGGGGAGAGGCTTGGCGTGCCATACTGGTCGGCACGGTCCAGCCACTTGGTGGCCAGGTTCAGGTCGCCCATCATGTAGAAAGCCAGGGCCGTGTTGTAGCAGGCACAGGCCCGCTTGGTGTAACTGTTGTCGTTGACTTTCTTCATCCAGATATCCGCCGCCTGCTTCCAATTCATATCGTAGGCAAGGTAAGCCGCATTGACCCAGTCTTCATCCCAACCCTCGAAATAATACAGCGAGTAACCCTCCGTCTTCCATGTGGGGACGAAACGGTTGCTGATCTGCTTGCCCACCAGGTCGGCGCCTTCCGCCTTGTTTTTCAAAGCCAGCTCTTTCAGGTATTCCTTCGCGGTCACGCCGTTGTTGTAAACCGGGGTGCGAAGGATGCTGCTGCCGCGGAACATCTGCATCCGGTCATCCTTGGCCATGCTGTCGTAAACGAACAACTTCGCGTTGTAAGGAATCTGAGCCTGGGTGACGTAGGCGGAATCGACACTCTTCGAATCCTTCCGGGCAACGTTATCGGACAGGGCCACCTCGCCGAATGCGGGCGGACCGATCAGGAAGACGACATCGTCGCCCGTGTCGATCACCAGCCGATGCATCAGGTCCAGGGATACGGAGTCCGCGGGAATCTTGTATACGCCGACGGCTTCGCGGCCGGCGAAATAGTCCTCCTCCAGGCTGCGGGCCAGGCTGGAGGCCACGCCGTTGCTGAATGCGGTGTCCGCCGCACCGTCGTCCATGTAGACGACGGACATCGTCTTCCGGCTCAGGTCGATACCGGATTTGGACGGATGGCGCATGTCGACGTTCAACGTCAAGGTCTGGGGCGAACAAGCGGCCAGCGCCAGGGCGGCAAGCCCCATGGTCAGGGTGAATCTTCTCATAATTCGACAAGTTCTGCGGTCAAATCATATTCATCTGCGGAGACGATCTTCACCCGGAAGAACTGACCGACCAGCGACCAGGGTTCCACCCCTTCGAACAGGTCCGAATCATACTTCACCAGGATCTCGCCGTCCACCTCCGGGCTTTCGAACTCGCTGCGGCACACGAGGATGCCGTCCACGAAATCGTCCGCCAGGACACGGACTTCCGTCCCCACACGAGAAAGATTGTATGCAAGAGAAATGCCACGCTGCAGTTCCATCAGGCGGGACAGGCGCATTTTCTTCGTCCGCGGAGAAACCGAGTCTTCGAAATGCCCGGCACCATAAGTGCCTTCCTCCTCGGAATAGGTGAATGCACCGAGACGTTCGAACTTGGCCTCTTCCACGAATTTCAGCAGCTGCCGGAAGGCATACGGCGTCTCACCGGGATGGCCGACGATCATCGTCGTACGGAGCACGACGCCCGGAACCTTTTCCCGCATCCGGTGGATGAGTTCCCGCGTCCAGGCACCGTCCACATGGCGGTGCATCTTGTCCAGGACCGGATCGGAGATATGCTGGAGCGGAATGTCCATGTAACGGCAGACCTTGGGATTGTCCGCCATTTCGTCGAGGACGTCCTCCGGGAAGTCGGCCGGATAGGAATAGTGGATGCGGAGCCACTCGATGCCGTCCACGGCGGAAAGTTTGCGGAGCAGTTCCGCAAGCGAACGTTTCTTATACAGGTCCAGTCCGTAATAGGTCGTATCCTGCGCGATGATCACCAGCTCCCGGACGCCTTGGGCGGCCAGCTCTTCCGCCTCACGCACCAGCGTTTCCATCGGCACGGAACGGTGCGGTCCGCGAATGAGCGGAATGGCGCAATAGGAGCAGCGGCGGTCGCAACCTTCCGAAATCTTCAGGTATGCATAGGGATGCACCCCGTCTGTCTGGACCCGGCGGTGGGCCGATGCGGAATCAGGCTGGCAGCCGAGGGCCTTGATGACGGGATCCAGGTCCCGGGCGCCGAACCAGCCGTCCACTTCGGGAATCAGGTCCGGAAGCTCCCGGGGATAACGCTGCGAAAGGCAGCCGAACACCAGCAGGCGGCCGATCTCCCCTTCCTTCTTGCGTTGGACGGAAGCCAGGATGGTCTGGACGGACTGTTCCTTGGCATCGCCGATGAAGCCGCAGGTGTTGATGAGCTGCACGTCCACCGGACGGTCCTCCCCTTCCGGCACGATCTCATAGGAGTCCCGTACCTGATACAGGAGGTGTTCCGTGTCCACCGTGTTCTTGGAGCACCCCAGGGTGATGACCTGAAGGGTGGGCATTACGCTTCGGCCTCAGGGGTTTCCTCCTCCTCTTCCACGAAGTCAAGGGAGGCGTAGTTCTTCAGTTCGTTGTACCAGTCCACCACCTTCTTCATGTGGGACACGTAGAAACGGTCGGCGTCATAGTCCGGGATGGCCTTTTCGAACAAGGCCTTGATCTCGTCGGGAGAAGCCTTGGAGGACGGAGCATCGGCATCCCCGAGAACGGACTGGAGCTTGAGGAAGACATCCTTCAACTTCATTTCCCCCTCCAGCGTGTAGATGGAGATGTCCGCCAGGGTGGTGATACCGCTGTTCGCCGTGAAATTCGTGCGCTTGTGGTCCTTGAGGGACTCGGCGATGGCGCCGCTGCGCGACTGGGCGATATAGGAGAACAGTCCGCGCTGACCGCGGACGGAAAGGGTTTTGGCAAGGTCGGTTTTCATGTCGTATAATGTTGATTGATTTACAAAGATAGGAATAAATTCAGAAAAACGCGGTCCGTCTCGACGGACAGGGCTTCCAGGGAAGCGTCGTTCCGGAGGACGGCATCCACGCGGGAAAGGTCGAAATGCTGCTGGCGGATCCGCCGGAGGACATCTTCGGGATCCGAACCGTCCCGGGCGACGGCCCGGCGCAGGCGGACTTCCTCGTCCGCATCCACCAGGACCGTCCGGTCGCCGATACCGTCGAAGACCGGGCAGGACAGGATGATGGCCGATTCCAGGACCACGAAGGGGACCGGGCCGTAGGTCCATCCCTTCGGACGCTGCCAACGCTTCCACCGGCGGAAATCCGCCAGGACGGCAGGATGGACGACCGCCTCGACGGCGGCCTTCCTGGCCGGATCGGAGAAGATGAGTCCCGCCAGCCGGCGGCGGTCCAGACGCCCTTCCGTCGTCCGGAGACCGACACCCAGCACCGCTTCCAGCCGCCCGACCAGGGCGGGGTCACGGTCATACAGGGACTTGGTCCGGGAGTCGGAGTCGTATACGGGAACGCCCCGTGCCCTGAGACAGGCACAGACGGCGGACTTGCCGCTGCCGATTCCCCCTGTGAGGATGACCGTCTTCATGGAATCAGTCCGTCTCGATGCAGTCGAACACGGCCGGCTCCACCCGGAAGTCGAGCACGCCCCGGGGCAGTTCCGTCACACGGGCCACACAACGGCCGGACAGGGAGGATGCGAAGTCGGCGTAGTCGATGAAAAGTTCGAAGGATTCGAACGGATCGCGGCCCACGGGGAAAGTGCAGTGCAGGATGACCGTCGCCCGGGACGGGAACACGTCGAGATGACGGCCGCCTGGAACATTCTGAACAGACACCGGCAGTTCGGAACGCATCTCCACATACCGGGAAACCGGGAGCTCATAGGACACTTCCTCATCCGAGATGCGTACACCTTTGATTCGCCGCAGCTTGAGGGTACCGTGCTGCACGTCATGGACATCGTCCAGATATACCGGGCTTGTGGACACATGGTCCACCAGGTCCAGCCGGGCTTTCTCGCCGTAAACGGTCACTGAATCCGGCACCAACTTGAGCGGCCCGGAGGCCATGTACTGGCTGCGGTAGGAGAAATCCCCGGCGAAATTGACGGGAACCCGTTTGTTGTTCTCCGGCGAGAACAGGAAGAACAGGGTGTCGGTCACAATGTCTTCCACGTCCACCTTGTCCCCGAAGATCTGCCGCAGGTAGTTGTTCATCACGTTGCCCGTGACGAAGAAACGCTCGCCCGTATCATGCCGGACATCCGCCCGGTCGAAAGCGACACGGACGGGGCGGCGCGAACGGCGGGTTCCCTCCCGCAGAAGCCGGAAACCATCCGCACGGCAGCGGGCGGACAGCATGGCGGAATTGGAAGAAACGTTGCTGTAACCCTGCAGGTTGCATTCCGCGACCACGGGAACCCCCAGCACGCCCGAATAGGACCGGGACATGTTGCTGAGGAACCAGATGAGCATGGCGAGCAACAGGGAGGTAGCGAACAAGAGCCACTCCCTGCCCCGCAACGGCAACCGGAATTTCCGTTTCACGGAAGGACGTGGGACTACTGTGCGCCGCCGGTGCTGTCCTTCGTCAGGACCTGCTTGGCCACGCGGAGCTTGACGTCGCCGTCCACACGGACAAGGGCGGTGCGGTCGTTCACCTCGACGATCTCACCGAAGATACCGCTGTTGCCGATGATCACCTTGTCGCCCTTCTGGAGCGAGTTCTGGAAGGCTTCCAGTTCCTTCTGCTGCTTGCGCTGCGGACGGATCATGAAGAAATACATCACGACGAACATCAGCAGGAGGAGGATCCACATGGAGGCGGAACTGCCCTGCGGCTGGCCCTGGGCCTGCGTCTGGAGAATCAGGAAGAGTGTTTTCATATTCTGGATTTGTTGATTGGACTAAAGGAGACCCTTGCCGGTCTTGTTCACGCGGCCCTCGGCGACGCTTTCCTTGATCAGACGGTCCAGCAGGCCGTTGACGAAGGATCCGCTCTTGGGAGTGGAGTAGTATTTGGAAATGTCCACGTATTCGTTGATGGTGACCTTCAGGGGGATTTCCGGGAAGGCCTCGGCTTCGGCAAGGCCCATGGCGATGAGGACGATGTCCGTCGTGAAGAGCCGGTCGCGGTCCCAGCCCCGGACGGAGCCGGCCACCTTGTCGCAGTACTCTCCGAAACGGCCGAAAGCCGTGGTGAGAAGGCGCTTGACGAACTCGCCGTCGCTGTCCACGGGCTTGCCCTGCGAGGCCAGGATATCGCTCTGGTACAGGGGCGGAAGGTTCCAGCGGCCCGTACGGGCGATTTCATCCAGGCTGCGGATATCGCAGGAGAGGGCGTATGGAAGGTCGTCCGTCCAGTAGATGGAACGGTCTTCCAGGATCTGCCAGAGGGCGTCGTTGTCTTCGAATTCGTGCTCGAAGATTTTCTTGAAAAGCCGGACGTCCTGCGCGAGGGAAATCTCCGGATCCGCCATGTAGGCGGCATAATAAGGGCGTGTCCTGACGGACTCGTAGAGCTGGTTCACCAGGGCGTCGTCCTGGTCCCAGGAAAGCTTTTTCCGTTCCAGCAGCTTCTGGAAATCCGGATCCTCCGCCAGGAGGGGCGCCAAGGCATTGTTGACGAATTTGAGATTCGGATGCAGCTCTTCCTCGGTGGGATTGAACTTGTGGCTGGCCGCTTCCGTGCGGCGGGCGGCCTCGGCCGTGAGCGGGCCGACGACGGAGAGCATGTAGAGATACAGGTCCCGGGTCGCCTCGCAGGATATATCCAGGGCGGACAGCGCTTCGTTCAAAGTCATGGTCCGGTTTTCGGCGTATGCATACAGGACTTTGAAGGCCTTGATCCGCAGAATTCTTCGATTCAGCATAGGTTTCAAATAATTTATACAAAGTTAGCGATTTTTAAATAATTTCCCTACATTTGTGAACAAATCGAATAAAAGGCACAGACATGTACAGTGAAGATTACGAGAGGGCCCGCGCCCAGGAGCGGAACACGGAAGACGTCTATTCGAAGCCGGTCCGTGCCGGAAAGCGCACTTATTTTTTCGATGTCAAGGCCACCAAGGGGAACAACGATTTCTACCTGACCATCACCGAGAGTAAACGCCGCCAGGAGCACGACGGCAGTTTCACCTACGACAAGCACAAGATCTTCCTCTACAAGGAGGACTTCGAGAAATTCGCCGAAGGGCTCGAAGACGCCGTCGCGTTCATCCGCGCCCGCCTCGGCCAGGCGGAACCCCGGGAAGGCGATGCGGAAGAAGCCCCCGGCAAGTCCTTCACCGATGTCCATTTCGACGAGTTCTAAACTGACGGACCGGCTGCCTGCGCTGCCGGTTTTTTTGACGACGGACCATGATTCTGCTGAAAAACATCCAGCTTGACGGCGCCCCTGTCAACCTCTTCATCCAGGGAAAACGGATCCACCGGATCCTCCCCTTCCCGGAGACGGAAGACATAGTCGCTGACGAAACCGTGGACTGCACCGGGAAAGCCGTCATTCCGGGCTTCATCAACATGCACACCCATGCCGCGATGGTCCTTCTCCGCGGCATCACCGAGGACGTGCCCCTGGACAAATGGCTGGCCAAAATCTGGGCGATGGAGGCGAAAATGGACGATGAGTTCATCTATTGGGGCACGAAGGCTGCCTGCCTGGAGATGATCCGGAGCGGCACCACCACCTTCAACGACATGTACTGGTTCGCCCCTTACGCCCGCCAGGCGGCCCGGGAGATGGGAATCCGGCCCTACATCTCCTTCGTCATCCTGGACCAGTTCGACAAGGAAACCGCCGAAAAACAACGCCGCAAGTGCATTGAACTCTATATGCGCTCCCGGGAATGGGACGAAGCCTCCCACCTTGCGATGTCGGTCCATTCGGTATATACGGTCAGCGAGGAAATGATCCTCTGGGCCAGCCAATTCGCCGTCGAGCACGGGATGAAACTGCACATCCACCTGTCCGAAACGGAAAAGGAGAACATCGACTGCAGGAAAGCCCATGACGGTCTCTCCCCCACCGAATACCTGGATTCGCTGGGCGTGCTTGGGCCGCATGTGATCGCGGCACATGCCATCTGGCTAAGCGACCATGATGTCGAGATTCTCGGCAAGCACCGGGTGAACTGCGTCCACAACATCAATTCCAACGCGAAACTGGCCTCCGGCTACCGTTTCCGCTACGATGACCTGAAGACGGCCGGCGCGAACATCTGCCTCGGCACCGACGGTGCGTCCTCCTCCAACAACCTGGACATGCTCGAAACCATGAAGACGACGGCCCTGTTCCAGAAAGCCTGGGAGGGCGACCCTTCCGCGATGCCGCTCCACGAACTGATGGACGCCGCCACCGTGAACGGCGCCCGCGCCCTCGGCCTGGATACCGGCGAGGTCCGGGAAGGCGCCATCGCCGACCTGTCCATCGTCGATATCGACAACCTTTACTTCCTGTCCCCTGGATCCTTCCTGGCGAACCTCATCTATACCGCCCACAGCGACACCATCTCCTCGGTCATCGCAGAGGGGAAATTCGTGATGCGGAACCGTGTGGTGGAAGGCGAAGAAGAGATCCTCGCCGGGGCCAGGAGCGTCCTTCACCAGATTCAATAACACTAAAAACCATAACGCTATGGACCCTCGTATCGAAAGAATCCACACGGCCGCGGACTACTTGACCGGCGTGCTCGCCGGCCGGAAGCCCGAAATCGGCATCGTGCTGGGAAGCGGGCTCGGAAAGCTCGCGGACCAGATCGGGCAACAGCTCGTCATTCCCTACCAGGACATTCCCGGTTTTCCCGTGTCCACCGCACTCGGCCACAAAGGCAATTTCATCGTCGGCGACCTCGGCGGCAAGACCGTCATCGCCATGCAAGGCCGCATCCATTTCTATGAAGGCTATGGCATGGAGCTCGTCGTCCTGCCCATCCGCGTGATGATGAGCATCGGCATCCGGAAACTCTTCGTTTCCAATGCGGCCGGCGGCGTGAGCTTCCGCCTCCATATCGGCGACCTGATGATCATCAAGGACCATATCAATCTTCTGCCGAACCCCCTCATCGGTCCGAACATGGATCATCTGGGACCTCGTTTCCCGGACATGACGCGCCCCTATGACCCGTCCCTCATCGCACTGGCGAAGAGCATCGGTGCCGAGCAGGGCGTCGATCTCAAGGAGGGCGTTTACGTGGGCGACACCGGTCCGTCCTACGAGACTCCGGCCGAATACAAATACTACCGCCTGATCGGCGGCGACGCCGTGGGCATGAGCACCGTTCCCGAGGTCATCGCCGCCCGCCACGCCGGCGTCCCCGTCTTCGGCATCTCGGTCATCACGAACGAAGCGCACGATGACTACGCCGAAGATTATGTCAACGACGGACAGGACGTCGTGACCGCCGCCAACGCCGCGGCCGACAAGATGACCGCCTTGATTCGAGAAATGATCAACAGACTGTAATCCAAGAATTTATGACTGACAACCTACGATTCATACATGCCGCTTCGGACTATCTCGTCGAGCGGTTGGACGGACGGAAGCCCACCGTCGGCATCGTCCTCGGCAGCGGCCTCGGCAAGCTGGCCGACGAAATCCAGGACCCCCTGGTCATCCCTTACAAGGACATCCCGGGCTTCCCGGTTTCCACGGCCATCGGCCACAAGGGCAATTTCATCATCGGCACCCTCGGCGGGAAATGCGTCATCGCCATGCAGGGCCGCATCCACTATTATGAGGGCTATGGGATGAACCAAGTTGTCCTTCCTATCCGGGTGATGATCCGCATGGGCATCCAATACCTGTTCGTCTCCAATGCGGCCGGCGGAACCAACCTGGGCTTCCATGTCGGCGACCTGATGATCATCCGCGACCATATCAACATGATCCCGAATCCGCTCATCGGCCCGAACCTGGACGAATTCGGTCCCCGTTTCCCGGACATGACGCGGCCTTATGAGCCGGGCCTGATCAAGAAGGCGGAACAGATTGCGGAAGAGGAAGGCATCGCCTTGCAGAAGGGTGTCTATGTCGCCGTTTCCGGCCCCTGCTATGAGACGCCGGCCGAATACAAGTTCTTCCGGCTCATCGGCGGCGACGCCGTGGGTATGAGCACCGTCCCCGAGGTGATCGTGGCCCGACACAGCAGCATCCCGGTCTTCGGCATGTCCGTCATCACCGACGTGGCCCACGCCACCGACGACGAAGAGTACGTGACCGACGGTGAAGTGATCGTCGCCGCCGCCAACGCGGCCGCCGACCGGATGACAGTGATTTTCAGAAGGCTGATCGAATCGCTCTAAACCCTTTCTTTCAATCACTTTTTTCGGGCCGGTTGATGCGATAATAAAAGAATTTTATTAAATTTGCATCGATTAGGCACCGGACCGGCCATGCTTGAAGAGGTAAGGAAACACATCGAAGAGCTGATTGCCCGCTATGAGGCTGAGAAAGTGGAGAACGACCGTCTCCGCGAAGAGTTACATGCGAGCAAGGAAACCGGCGAGGCCTGCAGGAGACAGATCTTGGAACTCGAGTCCCAGATAGAGACCCTGAAACTGACTGAAGCCTTTACCGCCGGCGGCGACCACCGCGCCGCCAAAGAAAAAATGGATCAACTGATACGGGAGATAGACAAGTGCATCTCCTGGCTGGAAAACTAGCATATGGACCAGAAAATCAGCATCAAGATCGCAGAACGGACGTTCAACCTCACTGCCCCCACCCCGGAGCAGGAAGAGGTCATCCGCCTGGCCGCGGACGCCATCAACCGGCGCCTCGAGACCTTCACGCGGAGGAACCCGGGCAAGAATCTGGTGGAGCTGATGTCCATGGTGGCGCTCAACGAGGGTGTCTGCCGGATCAACATCCAGCGCGAAATGGCCGCCAAGGAGGCGGAAGCGGAACAGCTCGGCAAGGACATGGCGAACTATCTGGCCCGGATGAAATGACATAGCCGCCGCGCATCCCCCTCTGAAAACAACGTAATACAACGTACCGAGTTTACTCAGACCAGGGATGACGGGCCCAGGTGACCCGAACGGGGATTCCGCCGCGAGGCGGGACGTGGGA
>JAEEGJ010018981.1_pt1 | contig 15246 bp, 15 predicted proteins | sample 8958761 | NCBI WGS metagenome assembly JAEEGJ01 (sample SAMN16246546, study PRJNA631951) | gut metagenome | biome: gut microbiome; feature: rumen; material: RS-attached | host: Bos | place: Iran: Karaj | collected 2018-10 | reverse complement strand
TAATCTCCATCACTGACGGCCAGATATACCTTGAGAGCGATCTGTTCTTCCTCGGATTCATGCCCGCGGTCAATGTGGGACTGTCGGTATCCAGAGTTGGCGGTGCTGCACAGACAAAGGCCATGAAGAAGGCTGCAGGTTCAGTCAGGATAGATCTTGCACAGTACAGGGAGATGGAGGTGTTCACACAGTTCTCATCGGATCTTGACGAAGCAACGAAGAACCAGCTGCGTCACGGAAGACTTCTAATGGAACTGTTAAAACAGCCTCTCGGACATCCCAGATCGATGGTGGATCAGGTTATGATGCTCACGGCAGTCAATTCGGGAGTGATAGATACCCTCCCTCTTGAGAAGATACATGAGTTCATGCAGCTGTATCTGAACAGGGTGCGTGAAGAGGAACAGACTATAGTACATGATATAGAGCTGCTCGGTGTGCTTAACGACGATGAGAAATATTTCCTCGTCCGCAAGGCAGAGAGCATGCTTCAGGAATTCATGAGCATAAAAGAGTGATATGGCCGGACTAAGAGAGATATCCGGGCGCATAAGAAGCGTCAGGGATACGATGAAAATCACAAATGCCATGTATATGATCTCCTCCACCAAGCTGCGTAAGGCTAAGAAGGATGCGGAGCTTAATAATCCATACTTCGAAGCCATGCAGGAGATGCTCATTAATATCATGAACACTTCGGATCATCTTGAGCATCCCTACACCGACAGGAGAACCGATAAGAAACGTGAAGACCGCATTCATGCGGTTATCGTTGTAACGGCAGACAAGGGACTTGCGGGAGCATACAACCATAATGTCCTGAAGTTCACGGAAGAGAAGTTCCTTAGCAGTAAAGAGAATATCAGGCTCTTTGTTGTCGGTGAAGCCGGGAGACAGTATTACGCAAGCAGGAAGGTCCATCTGGATGGGCAGTTCAAATATACAGCCCAGAATCCCACACTGCACAGGGCAAGGGTTATATGTGATGAGATGATAGATGAATTCATCTCCGGAAGATGCGATGATGTCTCGATAGTATACACGGGAATGAAGGACCAGCTCACCACGGAGCCCAGGGTCATGCATCTTCTTCCCATTGTTCCGGAAGAGGTGGACGGAAGGATCTATACGGAGGGAGATTACAGTGACGATCTGAACTTTCTTCCCTCTGCATCCAAGGTAATGGATATCGTTGTGCCCGATCTGCTCATGGGATACATATTCAGCGTACTGATCGAATCGTACTGCTGTGAACAGAACGACCGCATGCTTGCCATGGATGCGGCAGACAGGAATGCTTCCGAGATGATCAGGGATCTCTCGGTGCAGTACAACAGGGAAAGACAGGCAATGATCACTCAGGAGATAACCGAGGTCGCATCCGGAGCCAAGGCTCAGAGGAGGGCAAAGGCCCGGAGGGAAAACAGGTAATGAAGAATATCACCAGCAAGGGAACAGGTACTATAGTCCAGGTGATGGGCCCCGTTGTGGACGTGGAATTTACAGCCGAAGTAAAACCGTTCATCAGGGATGCCCTTACGGTCAGAGTGGACGATGAGACAAGGGTCATGGAAGTGGCCCAGCTTCTTGACGACAATACAGTGAGATGTATCATGCTGTCTGCTTCGGAGGGGCTTTCCAAGCATATGGAGGTTGAAGCTACCGGAGGACCCATAAGTGTTCCGGTGGGTGAGCTCACTCTCGGAAGACTTTTTAATGTCTTAGGTGAGACGCTTGACGGCAAGGGACAGCTTCAGAATGCTGAGAGATGGTCCATACACCGCGATGCCCCTTCATTTGAAAATCAGAGTCCCGCCATTGAGATACTCGAGACGGGCATCAAGGTCATTGATCTTCTTGCGCCTTATGCAAAGGGAGGAAAGGTCGGACTTTTCGGCGGAGCCGGAGTCGGCAAGACGGTACTGATCCAGGAACTCATAACCAATATAGCAACAGAGCACGGCGGTTACTCCATATTTACCGGAGTCGGTGAGAGGTCCAGAGAGGGTAACGATCTCTGGAGAGAGATGGGGGAATCCGGAGTGCTGGGAAAAACAGCCCTGGTATTCGGACAGATGAACGAACCCCCCGGGGCCAGGATGAGGGTTGCCGAGACAGGGCTTACCCTTGCGGAGTATTTCAGGGATGTAAAGCACAAGGATGTACTCCTGTTCATTGACAATATATTCAGGTTCGTCCAGGCGGGAAGCGAAGTCTCGGCTCTCCTTGGACGTATGCCTTCTGCGGTGGGATACCAGCCGACTCTTGCAACGGAGCTTGGCGAACTGCAGGAGAGGATAGCCTCCACCAGGGACGGAAGTATAACTTCGGTCCAGGCGGTATATGTTCCTGCGGACGATCTTACCGATCCTGCACCTGCCACCACCTTTGCGCATCTTGATGCAACCACAGTTCTTTCGAGGAAGATAGTGGAGATGGGTATCTATCCTGCGGTGGATCCTCTTGAGTCCACATCAAGGATACTTGAAGCGGACGTGGTGGGTGAAGAGCATTACAATACCGCAAGAAGCGTTCAGGCCACTCTTCAGAACTATAAGGAGCTGCAGGATATAATCGCCATACTGGGAATGGACGAGCTTTCCGAGGATGACAAGCTCACAGTGTACAGGGCGCGTAAGATACAGAAATTCCTGTCACAGCCCTTCCATGTTGCGGAGAATTTCACGGGAGTCAAGGGAGTGTATGTTCCGCTTTCGGAGACAATCAGAGGATTTAATGCCATTCTGTCCGGCAGCATGGATGATTATCCCGAGAACGCATTTTTTAATGTCGGCACAATAGATGATGTGGTAAAAAAAGCGGAGACATTATAGGATGAGCGATGTTTTTCATCTGAAAATCTTAGCCATTGAGAAGACCTTCTATGACGGGGATGCCATATCCCTGAATTTCCAGGCTTTCGACGGAGCATATCAGATACTGGCATCTCACGAACCTGTCGTCATGGCTGTGAAGGAAGGCATAATGCGCTTCCGCGTAAGGGATGACAAAGGTAACGAGGTTGTAAAGACCGGAGTTAACGGACTTGGACTTGTCAATATCACAAGGGACATGGTACTGGTGCTTGTCGACTCCATAGAGGCACCCGAGGATATAGACAGGGCAAGGGCTGAGGCTGCGCTTAAGCGTGCCATGGAACAGCTCAGACAGGATCAGAGCATCCAGGAATATGAGCAGAGCAAAGCTTCGATGGCAAGAGCGATGCTGAGGCTCTCGCAGGCCGGCAATCCTTTTGACGGACACGGAGAAAGATAAAGAGTGAATGTGATATACTGGGCGGGTGATTCAACCGTCCAATCCAACAATATATATACTTTTCCCCAGACGGGGCTCGGACAGGAGCTTGGCAGGTATTTAAAGCTGGGCATCATCATTGATAACCATGCCAAAAACGGCCGAAGCACAAAGAGCTTTCTTGATGAGGGAAGATTTGGTAAAATAGTGGACGGTCTGTCCCGGGGGGATTTTCTTTTCATCCAGTTCGGACATAATGACGAGAAGAAGGAAGATCCTTCGAGGTATACAGAACCTTTCGGCGAATACTATAGAAACCTTAAGTTCATGGCTGATGCGGCATTCTCCAAGGGAGCGCATCCGGTTCTTATAACTCCCCTTGAAAGAAGGAAGTTCCAAGACGGCAGACTCTGCAGCGAGGCTCATGCCGAATATGTGAAGGCAATGAAGAAGCTGGCTTTGGATGAGGGGATCCCGCTTATAGACCTTAATGCCAAAAGCCGCAGGGCACTGGAAGATGCGGGGGATGTAAAGAGCAGGCAGTGGTATGTGCACGTTCCCGCAGGAGTGTATAAGGCATTCCCTGACGGAAAAGAAGATGACACACATCTGAGCCTTATGGGTGCGGTATTTTACTCCGGCCTTATAGCTGAAGGGCTCAGGGAACTGGGCGGTATATACGCGGAGCTTCTGGCAGATGATGCGGAAGCAGAGCATATCTGAGATCAGATGACACAGGTGCAGACATAGTAACAGACGGCAAAACGCCGTGTAATATAATCAGATTTAGACAGGAGATCTTTGAAAATGGGTTCCGGAAATATTGAATCAGAAATCAACCGCCGTCGTACCTTTGCGATAATCTCGCATCCCGACGCAGGTAAAACAACACTGACGGAGAAGTTCCTTCTCTACGGTGGTGCCATCAATCTTGCGGGAAGCGTAAAGGGTAAGGCGACAGCAAGACATGCAGTCTCTGACTGGATGGAGATAGAAAAGCAGCGTGGTATATCCGTTACATCCTCCGTTCTTCAGTTCGAATATGACGGATACTGCATCAACATACTCGATACTCCGGGACACCAGGATTTCTCAGAAGATACCTACAGAACACTTATGGCAGCGGATTCCGCAGTCATGGTGATCGACGGTTCCAAGGGCGTTGAGGCACAGACAAGAAAACTGTTCAAAGTCTGTGTGATGCGCCATATTCCAATATTCACATTTATCAATAAGCTGGACCGTGATGCGATGGATACCTTTGACCTTCTCGATGACATTGAGAAGGAACTTGGCATTGCAACATGTCCCGTCAACTGGCCCATAGGCTCCGGAAAAAGCTTCCAGGGCGTATATGACCGCGACTCCAAGACTGTCATTAAATACTCCGATACCGAGAAGGGTACTAAGGAAGGAAATGCAGAGGTTGTTCCCGTTGCCGATGAAGTAGCCATGCGTGCTCTTATAGGTGACGAAGCATCGGATAAGCTTCTGGGAGAGATGGAACTCCTTGACGGAGCAGGAGCGGATTTTGATCTCGATGCTGTCAGAGCGGGAGAACTGACACCTGTGTGCTTTGGTTCCGCACTCACTAATTTCGGTGTGGAGATATTCCTCAAGCACTTCCTGAACATGACTACTTCGCCTCTTTCAAGGGAGGCTTCAAACGGCGCGGGTGAAAGGATCATTGTTGATCCCGCGAAGAATGATTTTTCTGCATTTGTGTTCAAGATACAGGCCAACATGAACAAAGCCCACAGAGACAGAGTGGCTTTTATGAGGATCGTATCCGGAAGATTTGATGCCGAGAAGGAAGTGAAGCACATTGCAACAGGTAAGACCATGAGACTTTCACAGCCCCAGCAGATCATGGCTGATGAGAGGAAGATACTGTCCGAGGCATACGGCGGGGATATAATCGGTGTGTTCGATCCCGGTATATTCTCCATTGGCGATACGGTATGTGCTCCTTCCATGAGCGTCAAGTTCGACGGTATACCCACCTTTGCACCCGAGCACTTCTGCAGAGTGCATCTTATGGACACCATGAAGAGAAAGCAGTTCGTAAAGGGCGCAACGCAGATAGCACAGGAAGGCGCCATCCAGATATTCACCGAACTGTCCGGAACCATGGAGGATGTCATCGTGGGTGTGGTAGGTGTCCTCCAGTTCGATGTGTTCAAGTACCGTATGGAGAACGAATACAATGTAGAGGTAAGGATGGATTCCCTTCCCTACGAGCACATAAGATGGATATCCAATCCCGGCGAGGTCGATGTGGAGAAGCTCTCCGGAACTTCCGACATGAAGAAGGTCAGGGACATGAAGGGCAATCCTCTGCTCCTGTTTGTCAATGAGTGGAGCGCTCAGATGACCATCGACAGGAACAAGGGACTTGAGCTGGCCGATTTTTCAAGGAATTGATCGTACCCCGTTCACCGGAATTAGCAAAAACACCTCATTTATGGTATAGTACCCATGTATGGGTTTTTATGAAAAGTAACAGTCGAAAGGAGACTTTAAAATGGCTGCTGTCAGAGAAAAGAAGGTCAAAGAGCCTAAGAATACCACAGAGAAGTCCGGCATCTCACTGGGAACCAGTGCGGGAAACGGACATGTCTTTATTGCGGATGCAGTTGTTGCGGAGATCGCAGCACTTGCTGCAAGCGAGGTTGAGGGAGCATCAGGCATAGGCGAGAAGACCAAGAACAGATCTCTCATCAAGGCTGAGATCGCAGGTACCAATGTCAGGATATCAATGATCATCACCACAAGATTCGGATATCCGATCCCTGCCACATGCCAGGCTGTCCAGTCAAAGGTTAAGACATCTGTTGAGAATATGACTGGTCTTACATGTACCGACGTTAATATCAGAGTAAGCGGAGTAGAGGTCTGACGTGGAAGCAGAAGCTAGAAAGAGCATGACAAGACACGCATTGCGGGACAGGGTCTTCGGACTTGTGTTCCGCATTGAGTTTTATCCTAAGGATGAACTTGAGGAACAGATTGAAAGCTACATCGAGAGTTCACAGGAGGAATTTCTTCCCGAGGATCTCGAGTACATAGTATCCAAGTTCAGGAGCGTTGCGGATAAGATCGAAGAGGTGGATGCCGCAATAGATAAATGTGCCGTAGGCTGGACCAGATCCCGTATGGGAAAATGCGAACTGGCAGCACTCAGACTTGGCATTTACGAGATGCTCTATGATGATGACATTCCCGTCAGCGTTGCCATGGATGAGGCAGTGGAGATAGCCAAGACATACGGTGATGCAACCGGCGGAGCATTCGTCAATGCGATACTGACCAAGGTCAAGGAACAGTACATTAAAGCTTAAGGGCAGATATTAAATGGCTTACAGCGTTTCGGAGCTTGTACAGAATCTTAATACCGCAATAAGGCTCAGTAACACTCTCACAAGGATCGAGATAGAAGGAGAGATAATCGGCTATCACGGTCCCAACAGGAACGGTCATATATATTTCGACCTTAAGGATGACAGATCCATCATAAAGTGCATGATGTTCAGCAGCAGGTGCACCCGTGAGTATATGGATATCATCCGTGAAGGAGCACATGTGTCTTTATACGGGAGCCTGAATTACCATCAGCAGTTCGGGCTTTCTTTTGTATTTGAGAGAATATCCGATGGAGGAGAAGGAGCAAGGATGAGAGCACTCCTGGAACTCAGGCGGGAGCTTGAGGAACTGGGAATGTTTGATGAGATGTACAAAAAGCCCATCCCCAGATTTCCGCGCACCATAGGACTTATAACATCCTCTTCGGGAGCAGCCATAGGTGATGTGGTCACCAATGCAAGAAGGAACGATCCTTTTGTCCGGATCATAGTTGCTCCGGCCCTGAGGGAAGGTGAAGGCGCCGCGCATGAGGTTGCTTCTGCCAGAAGACGCCTTGATGAATACGGTCCGGATGTGATCCTTCTTACAAGGGGAGGCGGCTCCAAGGACAGCCTCTGGACGTTTAATGAAAGAGTGGTGGCACAGGCAGTTTTTGACTGCAGTACCCCAATAGTCTCTGCCATAGGGCATGACAGGGATACATCCATTGCCGATGATATCGCGGATCATCATGAATCCACGCCTACAGGCGCGGCAATGGTTCTGACGGCAGGTACAGGGAGTCTCATCTCATATCTTGAGAGTGCTCCTTCCGAAATGCTTACACTGATGAACAGGCATATAAGGGAGAGCAGGAATCTCCTCAAAAACTATTCCTCGGCAGTTAAGTACGGATCACCGGAGAGCAGACTGGAGCGCAGGAAGAAGGAACTGGAAAAATACAGGATAAGCCTTGTCAATTCCATGAAGCTGACGCTGAGATCCGCTGAGGGAAAGTTTGACAGATACAGGGTAAAGCTGCCGCAGATGATGGATTCATCCCTTAAAAAGGCAGTCAGGAGAAGGGATATCATTGCAGGAAAGCTTGAAGGACTTTCACCTGTGGGAAGACTTAAGAGCGGCTTTTCGTATGTAACGGATGATAAAGGCAGGAATATCCGGTCGATAGAAGGACTTAAGCCCGGAGATGTTCTAAGCATAAATGTCCTCGACGGAGAGATAACCTCATCAGTTACGGGGACCGGTAAGACAGAGAAGATCACAGACCGCATCTGAATATGCACAGATAGATCTGATATACACGGAGGAAACAGATGGCAGCAAAGTCAGCAAAGGAAACTGAAGAAAGAGAACTTACGCTGGAAGAGAATTTTGACCTGCTGGAAGAAGTGACCGAAAGACTGCAATCAGATGACCTTCCTCTTGAGGAGGCATTTGAAAATTATAAAAAGGGCATGGATCTGATCAAAAAGTGTTCCGAACAGATAGACATGGTGGAGAAGGAAGTGCTTAAGCTTAATTCCGATATGTCTGTGGAGAGCATGTAACGCGGCCTCAGAGCGGGCCCGGAGGGAAATCTCAAGTGGACAATCTTTTATTTGAAAGAGAACTTAAGAACCGTACCGAAAATGCGGAGAATGTTGTGATGAAGTATCTTCCGGATCCGGAGGAAAAGCTTCAGCACACGGTCATCGAGGCTATGGACTATTCGGTCACCGTAGGAGGAAAGCGGCTCCGCCCCCTTCTTATGCAGGAGACATACCGCATGTTCAGGGGACAGGATGAGATAGTGGAGCCCTTCATGGCTGCCATAGAGATGATACATACCTATTCTCTTATCCATGACGATCTTCCCTGCATGGACAATGATACCCTGAGAAGGGGACATGAGACCACCTGGAAGAAATACGGAGATGCGATGGCGGTGCTTGCGGGTGACGGACTCCTCAACTATGCGTATGAAACGGCGCTTAAGAGCTTTGATCTTATCGAAAAAGAAGGCGCGCAGTATGAAGTCAGTTCCGAGACCATTGCGTCGAGATATCAGTCCTGTGCCAAGGCTGTCACGGTCCTTGCCGATAAGGCGGGAATATGGGGCATGGTGGGAGGCCAGTGCCTTGATGTTGAAGCAGAGAAGAAGGACATGGTCCTTTCGGAGGAAGAACTCCTTTTTATACATGAACACAAGACCGCAGCTCTTATACAGGCATGCTTCATGATAGGAGGCGTACTTGCGGGAGCGGGCAGGAGACAGATAGAGAGACTTGAGAAGATAGGATATAACGTTGGAGTTGCGTTCCAGATAAGGGATGACATGCTCGATGTTATAGGCACGACTGAGGAACTGGGCAAGAATACCGGCTCCGATGAAAAAGACGGCAAGAAGACCTATGTAACGATCCACGGTCTCGAAGAATCAGCAGCAGAGGAGAAGAGACTTACCGAAGAGGCACTGGAGCTTCTTGACGCTCTCCCCGGCAAACATGATTTCATGGTGGAGCTGATACTTTCACTTCTTGGAAGACGAAATTAAAAATGATCCTTGATGAGATAAATAAGACCGGTGATATCAAGAATATACCGGATGAAAATCTGAATAGTCTGGCATCAGAGATAAGGGAGTTCCTCATAGATAAGGTCAGTAAGACCGGAGGACATCTGGGTGCCAATCTCGGCGTCGTGGAGCTTACCATGGCGCTTCATCTTGAGCTTGACCTTCCGAAGGATAAGATAATCTGGGATGTAGGGCATCAGGCTTATACCCACAAGATATTAACAGGCAGAAAGGAAGGCTTTGACAGTCTTCGCAAATACGGCGGACTCAGCGGCTTTCCCAAAGCATGTGAAAGTGACTGTGACTGCTTTGATACAGGTCACAGTTCCACCTCCATCTCTGCCGGACTCGGAATGGTGTGTGCAAGAGATCTGAGAGGAAGCGATGAGACGATAGTCTCGGTTATAGGCGACGGATCCCTTACCGGAGGAATGGCATTTGAAGCCCTAAATAATGCGGGACGCTTCGATACCAACTTCATCATCATCCTGAATGACAATAACATGTCCATCTCGGAGAACGTGGGAGGTATCCCCAAGTACCTGAACTCCATACGTACATCCAACGGTTATCTTGGACTCAAGGAAAGCGTATATAAGAAGATCATAGACAAGCCCTGGGGCGATGATGTGGTCGGCAAGATAAGGAGAGCCAAGAACAGCTTCAAATCCCTTATGGTGCCCGCAGGCATGATGTTCGAGGAAATGGGTATCGTATACCTTGGCCCCGTTGATGGACATAATATAAAGGCAATGAGAAATGCCATAAGAGAGGCGAGACGATTTAAGCGTGCGGTCCTTATCCATGTCCTTACCAAAAAAGGCAACGGATTTGCACCTGCCGAAAAGCATCCTGCCAGATTCCATGGCACGGAACCCTTTGACGTTACTAACGGAGTTCCTCTCAATCACAGAACCGTGGCCGGATGGACGGATATCTTCTCAACCGTCATGTTTAAGCTTGGTGAGAAGGATGACAGGATTGTTGCCGTTACCGCGGCTATGGCTGAAGGCTGCGGATTAAAGCGGTTCAGGAATAAATTCCCCGACAGATTCTTTGATGTGGGAATTGCGGAACAGCATGCAGTGACATTTGCGGCGGGACTTGCAAAGGGAGGGTATAAGCCTGTTTTTGCAGTGTATTCGTCATTCCTGCAGAGGGGCTACGATCAGGTACTCCACGATGTATGCCTGCAGAATCTTCATGTTGTGTTCGCAATAGACAGAGCAGGTCTTGTGGGGGCTGACGGGGAGACTCACCAGGGTGTTTTCGACCTTTCATATCTGACACAGATTCCCAACATGGTGGTCTGCTCACCCAAGAATAAATGGGAGCTTTCAGATATGCTCAAGTTCGCTGTATCCTATGACGGCCCCATAGCTGTCAGATATCCGAGGGGTACGGCTTATGCCGGACTTGAGGAGTTCAGGGAAAATGTAAGCCTCGGAAAGAGCGAGTGGATATACAGGGAAGATGAGATATGCCTTATAGCTGTGGGTGAGATGGTTGAGACGGCAGAGCAGGTAAGGGATATCCTTAAAGGAGAAGGTCACAGGGTAAGCCTTGTCAACGCCAGGTTCGTAAAGCCTTTAGACAGGGAGATGATACTTGAAAGCTGCCGTGATCATAAGCTTTTAGTGACCCTTGAAGATAATGTCATTACAGGAGGCTTTGGATCTGCGGTGCTTGATGTGCTTGCAGAGGAAGGCTGTCATAAGGATGTGCTTACCATGGGCGTTCCTGACAGGTTCATACGTCACGGAAGCGTTCCCGAACTTAAGAAGGAGATCGGACTCGATCCCGAAAGCATTGCTGACCGGATAAGAAAGAAGCTGTCTGCGGAAACCTGATATGAAAGAAAGACTTGATGTGATACTTGTTAATATGGGACTTGCCCCTTCAAGGGAAAAGGCAAAGGCTCTGATCATGGCCGGCGAAGTATTTATCGACGGCGAGAGAGAGGACAAAGCCGGAGCTTCCTTTGACCCGGAGGGCAGGAATATAGAGGTCAGATCCAGGCAGCTTAAGTATGTGAGCAGAGGCGGGTTCAAGCTTGAGAAGGCAATGGAAGTCTGGGGGTTCGATCTTACCGGACTTGTGTGCATGGATATAGGTTCATCTACCGGAGGATTTACTGACTGCATGCTCCAGAATGGGGCATCCAGGGTCTACTCGGTTGATGTGGGAAAGGGACAGCTGGACTGGAAGCTCAGAAATGATGACAGGGTTGTGGTTATGGAGCAGACCAACTTCCGCTTTCTGACACCTGCGGATATTCCGGAGAAGATAGATTTTGCCAGTGTTGATGTATCCTTCATATCTCTTGATAAGATACTGATCCCGGCAAGAAACCTCCTGAAGGATGGGGGAAGGATAGTGGCACTTATAAAGCCCCAGTTCGAAGCCGGTAAGGGCAAGGTGGGCAAGAACGGTGTTGTAAGGGACACCCGGACTCATACTGATGTCATAACAAGGACGATCAGCTTTGCGGACTTTGTTGGATTTGATGTCCTCGGAATTGACTTTTCCCCCATAAAGGGGCCGGAAGGCAATATCGAGTATCTTATGAATCTTGTGAAAAAAGAAAATATTTCCGAAGAGCTGCTTTCATACAGCGAAAAGGAAGCGATAGATGCATTTGAGGAAAGCAGGGCATCCGGAAAATGGCTTGCGGATTCCCCGGAGTGGGAGAGCAGATGCAGTGAACTTGCAGGAAGATCACATACGGAGCTTGACTGATGAAAAGAGTTCTCATCTATACTAACGAACATAAGGATCCGGACGGAGCATACACCAAGAGAGTTGCTGATCATTTTGCCGCAAAGGGCGTGGCTTCGGATGTGATCATCTCCGATATAAGGCGCACGGAGGATAAGGATGCTGAGATAGATCAGGGAAGATCCGACTATGACTGTATCATCGTCCTCGGGGGAGACGGTACGGTGCTTCAGGCTGCAAGAGAGGCATGGAGACTGGATATTCCCATGGTTGGAGTGAACCTCGGCAAGCTTGGATTCCTTACCGAGATAGAGACATCTGCCATGGAACAATCCTTTGACAGACTGTTGGTCGGAGACTTCTATACCGAGAAGAGGATGATGCTCAGGGGGGAAGTCATTAAGGCAAACGGGGAGAAGATAAGCGGCAGATCCCTCAACGATATAGTCATAAGCAGATACGGGGGAATGAATCAGATCGTACTTCCGGTTTATGTCAACGGACAGTTCCTTCATGAGTACAGGGGGGATGGGATCATAGTCACGACTCCCACCGGATCGTCCGGATACAATCTGTCGGCAGGCGGTCCCATAGTAGAGCCTTCATCCGATGTCATGGTTCTCACATCCATATGTTCACACTCACTGAATCATGCGTCCATAATCCTTTCGGCGGACGATCAGATCGAAGTGAGACTTCCGGAAGACGGCCTGATACAAAGACAGATAGAGCTCTCCTTTGACGGAAGTCTGCGTGTTCTGATCGGTAACGGTGATACCGTCAGGATAAGAAGATCGGAGAAGCACACAAGGTTCATCAAACTGAACGATATGAGTTTCCTTGAAACACTCCACAAAAAACTCGGAGATGCCTGATGCTCAAAAAAGAAGCAAGACAAAAGGTAATAATAGACCTTATCGAGAATAACGATATAGCGACACAGGAAGAACTCTGCGAACTGCTTGAAAGAGAAGGGTATAAGGCAACACAGGCCACCGTTTCAAGAGATATCAGGGAACTTGCACTGACCAAGATGCCTTCGGAAAAGAAAGGGCAGAAATATGTCAGGATAAAGCAGTCATCCGGGGCAATGGAACAGAAATATTCCAGAGTTCTGAGGGACGGCTTTGTTGCTATGGATAAGGCTCAGAGTATACTGGTCCTGCGCACCGTTTCGGGAATGGCGATGGCGGTGGGAGCCGCAATAGATGCAATGCATCTTGAGGAAGTATCCGGATGTATCGCCGGTGATGATACGGTGATGCTTGCCATAAGAGACGCGGGATCTGTCGATACGTTAATGGCAAAGATTAAGGAAATCGTGAATCCTTAAGACATATAACCTGTGGTATCTAAGGCCGTCGGAAAAGGCGGATGAAAAATGCTCAAGAATCTACATGTTAAAAATTTGGCTCTGATAGAAGATGCGGATATCGAATTTTCCGAAGGACTCAATATCCTTACCGGTGAGACCGGCGCGGGAAAGTCACTTCTCATGGGATCTGTTCTCATGGCACTGGGTTCAAGGTTCGATATGTCAATGATCAGAAAGGGTGCGGACAGCGCATCCGTCGAGCTTGTGTTTGATGAGATAGGGGATAAGGCACTTTCCGTTCTGGAAGAACTGGAGATTCCCGTGGAAGATGACGGGAGTGTCATAATCAAGAGAACCTGTTCCCAGTCCAGAAGTTCCTGCAGGATCAACGGATCAAATGCAACTGTCAGGGAGATGAAGAAGCTTTCCCAGGCTCTTATTGATGTACATGGACAGCGTGATTACGAGACTCTTCTCCACAGATCCGAACTTCTTGAAATACTGGATCTGTACTGTGGAAAGGAAATGCCCGGACTCCTTGATGAGGTTAAGGAAAGATACCTTGTGATGCAGGAGCTTAGAGATAAGCTGGAAGATGAACTGTCGGATACAGGGGCAGCCGAGAAGGAAGTGGCCCTTGCGGAATTTGAATTAAACGAGATAGAAGATGCCGCCCTTAAAGAGGGAGAGGATGAAGAACTTGAAAATGCTTATCGAAGGATGAGCAATTTCAGAAAGATCGCAGAGGGAATAGGAAGAGCCCATGAACTTATCGGCGGAGGCGAGGATGAAAATGCAGGGAGTCTTACCTCCATGGCTCTTAAGGAACTGTCCTCAGTCTCTGAATACGATACGGTACTGTCAGGCTTTGAAGAGGAACTAAGGTCAGCAGAATCCATTCTTTCAGACCTTCAGATGGAGCTCAGTTCCTATATGACACAGATGGAATTTGATGAAGAAGAATTCGCCGTGACGGAAGAGAGACTTGATCTTATCAATAAGCTTAAGAGCAAGTATGGGAAAACCATTCCGGATATTCTGGATTATGCTGCATCGAGAAAAGAGATCCTTGATAAATATGCAGATTATGACGCATATATCGAAGGACTGAAGGCCGGACTTGCAAAAGCTGAGAAAGAGTATGATGCTGCCTCTCTTAAGGTATCAAAGATTCGAAAGAAAAATGCACCGCATCTTCAGAGTGAACTTACGGACAGGCTTAAGGAACTGAACTTTGCCACGGTTGATCTCGAGATAAAGCTTGAGAAGACAGAAGCCGGAGTAAAGGGAAGTGATTCGGCGGATTTTCTTATCTCTGTCAATCCCGGAGAGGACAGAAAGCCCATAGCGGAAGTCGCATCCGGGGGTGAACTCTCCAGAATGATGCTTGCCGTCAAGACTGTTATGGCAGGCAGGGAAGATACCGGAACCCTGATATTCGACGAGATAGATTCCGGGATCAGCGGTATAACCGCCTGGAAGGTGGCGGGAAGTCTTGCGGGGGTATCCAGACATCATCAGGTTATCTGTATAACCCATCTTCCCCAGATCGCAGCCATGGCCGATCATCATTTCATGATCGTCAAATCATCGGATGAAAGGTCAACCACTACCGATGTCATCGCAGCGGGGGATGAAGGATCCATAGCCGAGATAGCCAGACTTCTCGGAACTGATTCAGTATCTGACAGCACACTTGAGAATGCGAGGGAACTTAAGGATAAAGCTGCAGCAGTAAAAAAAGCTCTGTAGAGCATAACTGCATTTCTTATGAGGAGAGAATAATATGGGATTTCTGATAGCGCTGTTTCTGTTCGTGAGTACGTTCGGCAGTGTGCGTCATTATATGCAGGCGGTAGCCATCGCACAGGAGATGTACTCATGGGACCATCCGACCACGGAGATCGATGATGTGACCGGCTATGATGACGATGATCATGACGATGATGATACCGATATCGTATATGAAGACATCATCGGAACCTGGGAGCTGTATTACGCTGAAATGAATGGCGAATCCATGGATTGTGATGAGGATTCG
>JAEEGJ010018977.1_pt1 | contig 15248 bp, 10 predicted proteins | sample 8958761 | NCBI WGS metagenome assembly JAEEGJ01 (sample SAMN16246546, study PRJNA631951) | gut metagenome | biome: gut microbiome; feature: rumen; material: RS-attached | host: Bos | place: Iran: Karaj | collected 2018-10 | reverse complement strand
CAGACTCTGAAGATGAAGATTCCGAGGAGGAAGAATTCGAAGAAGACAAGCCTTTCTCTGAGACCAAGACTGTTGGTGGTGTTAGGATTACACTGACAGCCGAGGCAGGCGTTCTTCCAGAAGGCGCATATTTTGAGGCGGTTGAAATTACAAACAGCAGTGATATTAAAGCAATCGAATCTGCGGTTGAGTCAGAGTTATCTGATGAGCAGATTATCACTAAGGTGAAGGCGTTTGATATCACAATTTTTGATGCTCAAAATCAGGAAATTCAACCTGCTGGTGGTAGTGTGAAAATCACATTTGACGACGTTGATACCGATGATGCAGGTGATACACAGGTTTATCATTTGGATGATTCAATGAGCTCAGCCACAGAGGTTGCGGTGTCTGTAAGCGATGACAAGGTTATATTCGAGGCAGAGCATTTTTCTCCTTATGTAGTTGTCAGCGTGGAGGATATAGAGGCTGGAAGTACAGAAGAGATAGATGAAAATGCATTGATAGATAGCATTAAGATTTATAAGAATAATGATCCTAATGATACAATAACCAACAATTCAAGTGTATCCTTGAAGGACAAAATCAACGTTAGTTATGTATTCAAGGATGTCACTGTGGCTCCAAAGAATATGCCAATCCCCGATACAGGAGAGGACATAATTGTTGTTAGACCTGGCGAGACTTATAAGATACCAGGAATTCCAGATATTTGTGATACACCAAATGATATTTCTGTTCATAGTGGCGATGTAATCTTGGGAAAGGTAACCTTCAAGAATGGTGAAGCTTTCCTTAAAATAGAAGATTTTGATGAGCCAACGGATGCCACTGATGCTGAGGCAGGATTTGATTTACAGCTCAATTTAGATGAAGAGGCTGATAAAGATCAAGATTCCTATGAGCTTGCTTTTGGTACCAAGGCAAAGGTGACAATCAAGATTGATGAGTTCACACCAAAGCCACCTACTGTTGAAAAGACCAAATCAGAATTAGATGACGAAGGCAAAATAACCTGGACTGTTACGGTAAAAAATGCATCTAATCCTATTCAATATGCTGATGGTTATACATTCAAAGATGAATTTAGTGAGGGGCAAGACTATGTAAAGGATTCCTTTAAAATCACAAAAGGAAGTGGAGCTGTTACCCCAACTAATTCGGGCAATACTTTGACTTGGAAGTATACAAATAACGAACCTGATTCAGTGACTCAGTTTGAGTACAAGACCGCAATAGACATTATTGCGCTTACCAAGAATGCAACCGAGGATTCAGTGGTCAACAAAACTGTATCTAACAAGGTTTCGGTTACTTCACCGGCAGGAAATGATTACGACAAGTTAAACATCTCTGACTCTGAGTCCCAGGAAGTGTCAAGAGCGGTAAAGTCATGGGTGACTAAAACTGGTAGCAAAGTAAATGCAAATGGTGAAGCAGATTGGAAGGTTGTAATACAAAATAATGGCTTTACTCTCAAGAATCTTGTTTTGACAGATACTATTAAGGTGGCTGATGGAGTAAATGTTACTGTTTCAAACCTTACAGTGCAGGATGCTTCTAATAACAATGTTGATTACAGTTTGGAAACAGATGGTGGCGTCCAGATAATCAAATTCAAAAAAGCCATGTCTGGTAATGCTCAGTACACTATTACATATAGAACTAAAATAGAAGATTTTGAAACATATATAAAGAAGAACTATCCCGTTCCAGAGAATTCTGCAAACATAACATATGACTATGAATCTGCTGGAACCCAAAAAGATGTACATGTAGTTGGACCTACGATATCAAAACCATTTGAAGGCGACTTTATACACGCAAAGGCTGCTATTGAAAAGTCAGCTGGAAAGGTGGATTTGGTAAATCATACTATTACTTGGAATGTAGTGGTAAACCGAAGCAAGCAAGATCTTGAAAATGTTAAGATAATTGATACGCTGCCAGATGGACTTGATTTTGTTGGTATATCTAGCGTTAAGGATGTGGATACTCCTGATAGCAGTATTACTGTAGGTGCGACAACAGTAACAATCCCAGAAGGTAGCATCACTACAAATGGTAGAAAAGTAATCATCCCAATTGGAGATATCAATAAAGAAATCGTTGAGTTTACAGTTATAACTAAACTGGATGATACTCAGAGTGAGGTATGGGCTAGCAATAAAGAAAAAACATATAAAAATATAGTTACATTGACTTCTACAGATTTTGAGGAAGAGGATGGTATTACCGATTCTGCAACCAAAAAGTACAGTAGTAATGTCTTGAAAAAGACTGCTAGCAAATACAACTACAACGACCACACAATAGACTACACTCTCACAGTCAACAGCAATCAAATGGCTATGACAAATGTTGTCATAACAGATGAATTAGAGGATAGATTGGAATACGTTGCTGATTCGGCAGCTGTAGATGTTGGAACAGTGGAAATTGTTTTGACAGGCAATACCTTATCCTTCAAGCTTGGCGATATTGACGGCCAAAGAGTTATCACTTTTAAGGCGAGGGTTCGCGATGGTCAGACATTCGAAAATACGGATTCCTTTGACATATCAAACGATGCAAGCTTGACTAGTACAGAGTACTCAATAGCTACAACAACAGCCCCTGTGGTAACAAAGGTCAACAACGATGTAATTACAAAGGATGCAGTTCAAGACCCAACTAACAAAGAAATAATTCGTTATACCGTAGGTGTTAACCCAGCTCAGCAGCAGCTGTACAATGGCGTAGTCGACAAGGTTGTGATTCAAGACACACTAGGTGCTAGCTTGGTATTAGATGACGAATCAATCAAGCTTTTTGAGGCAACGGTTTCAGCTGATGGCAAGCTTACTCAAGGGACAGAGGTGGCAAGCCCAGAGTTTACCATCGACGATAGAAGTGCTAGGACAGTGCTTCAGGTTACTGTGCCAAAGGAACCAGGCAACAAGGCTTACATTCTTACATACACAGCAAGTATGCTAGATAAAAAAGCAAATGATTTTGGCAATGACGTTGTGTTAAAGGGCTATGGTTCTGAGGCTTCAAACAAGGCCAACAAGTCATTCTCGCAGAATGATTTTACGAATGTAAAGCTTGATAAATATGTATACTACCTCTCAGAATTGAGAGATGCCAACGATGAGGAAATCCCACTTTCAGGTGGTAAGTTTGAGTTATACGATCCAGAGAAGAACAACAAGCTTGTGGGACGTTCCGAGAGTGATGAAAACGGCGAGATTATGTTCGTTGGCAAGCTGGTGGAGAATCACGAATACATCCTCAAGGAGACAGAGGCTCCAGAGGGTTACGATTTAGTAGATGAGCTGGCTGATGGTATAACAGTTCATACAACCCAAAAGGGATACAATAATGCCTTGGAGGCCAAGGAGAACAACATTATCACCAATCCAAAACATCACACAGAAATCAAAGTGTTCAAGCAGGATGGACAGGGCAATCTTGTTGAGGGGGCTCAGCTTAATATTTCATGGCAGGCAACCAAGGGCAAGAAGATTGCAAACGGTGGCGAATGGTTCTCTGGCACTGGCGGACATCCATTTGTGGCAGATTACGACACGGTCTATACGCTTGAAGAGGTGAAGACTCCTTACGGATATCACACCGCTGAGCCTGTTATGTTTAAGGTTGTAGATGGTCAGTTGATGGTTAGAAATGATGACAACACGTGGGCTAATGCAGACAAGGTTGTTATGATAGATGTTCCAAAGGATTCAGTTGAAATCAAGATTAAGGATATTTCAGCTGAGCAGAAAAATGATTTGGAAGGCGGCGTCTTCAGGGTGGTTGATGAAGACGGCAACCAGATTGGCGATACTTGGACAGGTAACGGAGGTCCTAAGTCGGTCGTTCTTTCTGATGGCAAGTACAAGATTGTGGAAGTAAGTGCTCCAGTTGGATACAAAGCACCAGTCGGGGAAAGGTCAATTCCTCTTGAGGTAACAACAGATGGCAGAGTCATCGTTGATGGTGACGAGCTTGATCCAGCCGACCCTACGATTATATTCGAAGAGGAATACGATGAAAATCAAAAGGCAACTGTTGAATTTGATTCAGAGGAATTAGGAATCAACCCAGACATATTTAAATCTATGAAGTTTGCTCTTTATAGGTTAGACCATGCTACCGGCCAGCGAGTTCTAGTTGAGCCAACTGATGTGGATTCTGAGACAGGTGCACTTAGATATGATATAAACTATCAGGATGAATATATATTACTTCCAGAGGAAACACCAAATGGATATGATCCGGTAGAGCCAATCACTATCAAGGTGGTTGGAACTGTTGATGATAACGGTGATTTGGTAGATGACCTTAGAGCAAAATCAGCTAGCAATCCTGCATATGCAAGTCTTTCTATGGAAGATTTAGGAGCTAGATTGCAGCCTAAGCTCACTCCAGAAGAACCAAAAGTTCCTGAAGCAACAGCCCAAGGGGCAGCCATAGATGGAGCTTTGCCAAGTAATACTGAGCAGCCACTAGCCAGCGCATCCGCGGATGTGACAGTTGGAGCAGCGGGCGGTTCATCTAAGGTTTATCCTACTGGTTCGCGAGATGAGGATGGATACCTTATCAAAGAAAAAGATATTCAAATCCTTGCAGACAATAATGCAGATTCAGCGAAGGATTCATCTAACGACTCTAAAGCTCCAAGGCTTGCAAAGACAGGCGGATTCATTGGAACTGTCATGGGATATGGCGCTGCGCTAGCGCTTATGGCATTGGGCTTCGTCTTAGTATTTGGACGAAAGAAGAGTGGCAAGAAATAACATGAAAAAGATTTTTAATAAAAGAGTAATTGGTTTGATTTTAATTGGCGCCGGCTTGGCATTGCTTATAAGCTCGGTGGCATTGAATATAAAGCAATACTATTCCAAGAAAAATACCATTGCAGATTTCAAAGATTACATTGCAAGCGGCAAAGGCTTTTCTGAGAAAAACAAAGGCGGCAATTCTGCTGTTACAGGAGATATGCTCTACATTCTTAGAATTCCAAAGATTGATTCGGAGAATCCTGTTAGAGAGGGCGTTAGTCGAAGCATTCTTTCGGATTCACTAGGTCATGAAGAGGAAACAGCACTTGCTGGAGAAAAAGGCAACTGTGTAATAGCAGGTCATCGCAATTACAACTTTGGCAAATTCTTTAATCGTTTGGATGAGGTGCAGGAAGGCGATTTGATTTATGTTGATACCGCCACGGAAACTTACACTTATATGGTTTCGCAGATTAAGGTGGTAGACCCAGAGGATGTGTCAGTACTAGCACAACAGGACAAGGAGCAACTGACCTTATACACTTGTACACCTATATACATAGCAACACATCGCCTAGTCATAATCGCAGATAGAATATAAAGGACGTAAAAGAGCCCTAGGAGTATGGAAAAGTCCAAATCCTAGGGCTCTTTATTGAAAGGTGGGTCTTAGTTAATATTAATTGCAGCTGGCAATCAAGGCTGATTGAGGCGAACGCGAATGATCTTTACCGAAGATTAAATCATTCCTGTTGAAGTAGGTGTAATTGTTGATACCTGTCACCTCTGTGATGCAATCATCCCAAGTTAAATCAACGTTGAAATAACAACCATCGACGCAGACAATATTCCAAGCATGCGTCTGACCCCTTGAAGTACCAGTTACGTAATAGCAAGGAATTCCAGATTGATTGCATACAATCTGGAAAGCTCTTGCATACCCCGCGCAGACTGAAGAACCTGTGGTAAGTGCAGAATAGGCACTTTGGTTCAAAGCATTTGCAGTTGAATATGTATTCATAGCACAAATGCTATCATGTATAAATCTTTCTTTTTCCAAGGCAGTGCCGTACTTGCTAGCACCGGCTACAATGTTATTAATAGCAAACTCATAGTTGGCTTTGGCAGCTGCAAGATCTGCTTTGCCAATGCCGTATTTAAGCTTGATTTTGTGCGCCACGTTTTGCGAATCAACGGCATATTGATATGCTGTGTTTGCCCAAAACAGCTCAGGTGAATCGTTGAACAGGGCGTTCATTGTTGTCTCAAGGGAATCTTCACTAAGAGGAGTAACTAAAAAGAATAGATCCTCATTGTAGTCAAGGATTGCCTTGTAAACCTGGTCGTAGACAAGCCTTTCTTCGGCAGATAAATAATTTTTGTACAAACAGCTTGTGTTAGCAGTGTTTTCATATGTCTGGGCAAATACAGTTCTACTTGAAAAGAAAAATACTGTGGCAAACATTAAGATAAAAACAATTATTCTATTTATTGAATGCTTTGTTGTGGTCCAATTATTCATGTGCCTTCGCCTCCCCATTGCTCGCGTAAGAACATCTGTAAATTAGATCGCACTATTGGTAGATTTATGTGTTTGTATACAAAAACAAGTAATTCATTTCGGATTGTGCTAGTATTATAGAGTGAAAGTTTGAAAAATTAATGTAGTTCACAAAGACTTCACTAAATGGGCAACAATACGATTTATTGGGGGACAAATGCAAGATTACAAGATAATTGAAGTAAAGCAGAGCATCTTCGAGGATAACGATGCTGATGCAAACAAACTAAGAGAAGAGCTTAAGGAGCAAAAGACCGTTTTAATCAATCTCATGTCAGCTCCGGGCTCTGGAAAAACCACCACCTTATGTCAAACAATCGCCAGACTAAAGGACGAAATCAAAATTGGTGTAATGGAAGCAGATATCGATTCTGATGTAGACGCAGCTACAATCACTCAAGCTGGCGCGCGAGCTATCCAATTACACACCGGGGGCATGTGTCATCTAGACGCTGACATGACAAGACAAGGTCTTAGGGAGCTTGGCGCCGAGGATTTAGACTTAGTGTTTCTGGAAAATGTTGGCAATTTGGTTTGTCCGGCAGAATTTGATACAGGCTCAACTAAAAATGCAATGATACTCTCGGTCCCTGAGGGAGACGACAAGCCATACAAGTATCCGCTGATGTTTTCAGTGTGCGATGTTGTTCTTATCAACAAATGTGACACTCTTGAAGTGTTCAATGAGTTTTCGAAGGAGGCTGTAGAAAAACGTATTCACGAATTAAATCCAAAGGCAGAAATCTTTTATATTTCTGCCAAAACTGGCGAAGGATTTGATGGATGGATCAACTGGTTGAGGAACCAGATAAGAATCCGCGATTAATGGCGCACCCTGCGGGGTGCGTTTTTGTATATTTTATAAGTAAGTGAATATATATCATCCATCTATAAATGACTCGATATCAAAAATATTTTTGTTTTTGGAAAAAAATAAAATTTTTTTTGATAGATATATACTAGGAAGATATTATTTTTAGAAAGAAGGATGGTATTTATGATTACACATAATAATTTTGAAAACGATAATACGGAACAAATTGATTGGGATAATATATTGGGCGTTGAGAGGGGAAAAATTGTCGATTACAACAAATCCAGTAATCAAGAAATAGGGTTACTGATAAGCTTTTAGTGTCTTATTATATCAGATTTTGTGGACAAATACGCGTGCAGCACTAGTTATTTAATGTGAAAATAGGTAAAATATTCTTCAGGGGAGGTAGATTAATTTTTGCATCAAGCTTTATTAAGATCTACGTCCTAAAGATTGGAGAATAGGAATGAAGTTTGAGTTCGTTTATGACAAGTTAACAAATTATAGAAATTGCCTCTTTAAGGAGTGGCTTTTAACAAATGGCCTTGGTGGCTACGCAGCGAGCAGCATTGTTGGTGCTCATATGCGCACACACCAGGGCTATTTGATTGCTAGCTTGCATCCACCTGTTGATAGATATTTGGTGTTTTCCAAGACAAATGAGCGATTGGTTTGTGGTAGTCGTATATACGATTTGACTACGGCTCAGCACAAGGGGCCTTACACTAGCGAATTTAATCAGGGAAACATGCACCTTAAGACCTACAAGTATGATGGCACTATTACATTTGTATACGAGGCTGGAGGTATGCGATTAACCAAGACTATTGGTATTGTACCGGGGAAAAATCAGTGTGTTATCGCATATACGTTAGAAAATAATGGTCCTGCGGCAGGTGTTGTTATCACTCCTCTTGTAAACTATCGCAAGCAGGACGCAACTGCCACAGTGGATGATTTGAGATGGGAGCTTCCACCTGAGGTATTTACAGAAATTCGCGATGAAGAAACTGGCAACGTGGGATTTTGCTATTCGCCAGTTAGCAATAATAATATAAAAATTACTGTAGTTAGCGCAGGCTGCGAGATGGTTAAGCGCAACAACATCTACGATGAAAACATGGAGTTGCAATACGAGATTGACAATGGCAATAAGGGCTTGGATTGTCATCTAAAGCCTTATGACTTTGTTATGGAGGTCGCAGAAGGTGGCGTATCTAAGGCTTCCTTTGTTTGCAACGTAGATATCAAAGAAGCTTCTAGACAAAATAAAACTGCAGCACCAGCAGCGCTTGTAATTGAGAAGGATACAGCCTTCATTGAAATTGAAAAGATTAAAACAAGAATACAAGAGCTGATTGATAAAGCTGACTTGGACGAAGAAGATGAACTGGGACAGATTTTTGCTGTGGCGGCAGATCAGTTTATTGTGGATAGAGCATCCACAGGCAAGAAGTCCATCATTGCAGGATATCCCTACGATACTGATTGTGGAAGGGATACTCTCATTGGTCTCACAGGCCTTTGCCTTGAAACCAAACGATATGATGACGCCAAGGCGATTTTGTTAGCATACTCTAGGCTTGTAAAGAATGGCTTACTACCAAATAATTTTCCAGAGGACGGCAGCAGCCCTACCTACAACGCTGCTGACACAGCCCTTTGGTATTTCTATGCAGTACACAACTATCTAAAATACGTAGATACGGATGAGGCGTGGAAGTTTGTAGAGGATTATATCTACCCTAGTTTGCAGGAAATTATGGGTGCTTACCGCAAGGGCACCAAGTACGGCATAGGTATGGATGATGACGCCCTGATGCGCTCCTGCGATGGCACGGAGCCAATCACATGGATGGATTCTGCTATCCGAAATTCAGTTGGCATTCGTACAGGAAAGCCGGTCGAAATCAACGCACTTTGGTATAACGCGCTGATGACTATGGAAGAGATTTCACGTGGCATTGCCCGCCGCACACACAACAAACCAGAAAACTATTTGGCATATGCCGGCGGATGTAGTCAGCTTGCTATTTGGGTCAAGGAAGCCTTTGATTCAGAGTTTTGGTATGAGGAGGGGGGCTATCTTTACGATGTAATCACCGATGACGAAAAGGATTCAACTCTTCATCCTAATCAGATTTTTGCAGTGAGTCTTCCATTTACAATGTTAGATACTGAAAAAGAAAAGTCCATTGTTGCTGCAATCAAGGATAATCTTTACGATAACACTGGGATTAAGGCATTTGAGGGGGCTCCTTCTTGGGGATTTTTATTAGGGCAGTTTATAGAGGCATACCTAAAGGTTGGCGGAGGAAGTGCACAATCTATTGAGGAAGCTAAAGAGTTTTTTGCTCCAATTGAAAAACACATCGTGGAAAACTGCATAGGTCAATTCTCCGAGAAGTTTGAAAATGGCAAGGGTTGCGGGAACTTTGCATCGGCGGCTGCATTAGGGGAAATATATAGAGCTTATAGGACTCTGTTTTTTCAATAAACAAGGATCAGTCACAGACTAATATTATCCGAAAGAATATTGTTATTATATTTCACAGAAATATTTGATGGGGAGAGAGTATGATTAAGGTTCGGCTTTTGAAAATGTTAAAGGGGAGCGTTAAATACGTTGTCCTCGGGATAATTTGGCAATGGTTAAGCCTGGTGTCACAGGTGGTGACTGTGGGCGCTGTTGCACTAGCTATTTCTGATATCTATCATCAAACTTTAGAGCTTTCTGTTTTGGGATTATATTTGGTTGTTGCAGTGGTTGGAGTTATTGGAAGAGTGTTTTTTGACAAGCTTCAAGCTGATGCATCCTTTGAGGCGAGCGCAGATGTTAAAACTCGGATGCGCGCGCTTATTTATGAAAAGCTGCTTAGACTAGGCAGCTCCTACAGAGAGAAGGTTTCGACTGCACAGCTTACCCAGATGATGGGCGAGGGCGTGGAACAGCTTGAAATCTATTTTGGAAAGTATCTTATTCAATTCGTATATGCGTTAATCGCGCCAGTCACTCTTTTTGCTATATTAGCATTTTTTAATATGAAGGCAGCAATGGTGCTATTGGTATGCGTGCCTGCAATTCCAATAGTTATCGCCATTGTTATGAATGTTGCACATATTATTTTAGATAAGTATTTCAAGGTTTATTACGAGCTGGGAGATACCTTTTTAGAGAAGGTTAGAGGCATGACAACCCTAAAAATTTATAGGGCGGATGATCAGGCTGAAAGAGCTATGGCGGATGAATCTGAAAAGTTTAGAAGTGTAAGTATGAAGGTGCTTTCTATGCAATTAAATAGCACCATAGTTATGGATGCGATAGCTTATTGTGGAACTGCTGTTGGAATAGTAGTTATGCTTGAAGAGTTTCTAAATCAAAACATAACTGTTTTTGGGGCGGTGCTATTTTTGCTTTTAAGTGTGGAATTTTTTTTGCCGATGCGTCAACTTGGTTCATATTTCCACATGGGGATGAATGGCATGAAGGCTGCAGACAATATATTTGAGTTTTTGGATAGTCGGGAGCCAAATCATGGAAAGAGCACATTAGATGATTCGCCTATACGAATTGCTTTTAATGGAGTTTCATATGCATATGATGGCAAGAAGGTGCTGGAAAATATATCTATGCTAATACCAGCTGGTGGGATGGTTTCGATTGTTGGAAAATCTGGCGTTGGAAAGTCCACAATAGCCAAAATATTACGAAAACAAAATCGCGCATATAGTGGCTCTATCAAATTCAATGGCAAGGAGTTAAGTTCTATCAGCGAAGAGTCATTGCTAGAAAAGGTTACTGCTGTGGGAGATAGTTATATCTTCCCAGGCACGGTAAAGGACAATCTGTTACTTGGCAGTCCAAAGGCGAACGATAAGCGTTTAAAGAATGTACTGATGATTGTCAATCTTTGGAATGAGCTCAAGGAAAAGGGAGGATTGGGCTTTCAGTTGACTGAAGGTGGCACCAACTTATCTGGTGGTCAGCGTCAGCGTCTTGCGTTTGCAAGAGCGCTTCTCAAAAATTCTAGCGTTTATATTTTAGACGAACCCACAAGTAATATAGATCCGGAATCGGAAAAGATAATTATGAATTTGGTGGAAAAGCTCTCTAGGGACATGGGACGAACCATCATTTTGATATCTCATAGGTTGGCAAATGTTGTTCATTCAGACAAGATATTTTTGCTTTCAAAGGGTGAAATTTCCGAGCAGGGAACACATCAGGAGCTGATGAATATAAATATGGAGTACGCCAAGCTCTATAACAGGCAAAAAGAGCTTGAACGCTTTGGAAAGGGGGGACAGTAGTTATGGGATCCACCTCAGAATTATCTATTATATCTCGTTTACTAAAACTAGTCCGACCTCTTCGTGGCACCATGTCTCTAGGAATTGCAGTTGGAATCTTAGGGCATCTTTGTGCTATTTTTATCCCTGTTGTGGCGGCTAAGGGGGTTACATCTGTTGCCATAAACTTTATTGATCCGTCTCAGCGACCATCAATAAAAATCTTTGCGATAGTTTTGATAGTTTTAGGTTTGTTGCGAGGAATCCTTCATTATGTGGAACAATATTGCGATCATTTCATTGCATTTAGCATACTTGCGCTTGTTCGAGGCAAGGTGTTTGCTGCCCTTAGAAAGCTCTGCCCAGCAAAGCTTGAGACAAGAGAAAAGGGCAATCTTATTGCAATGATTACCGCAGATGTTGAGCAATTAGAAATATTCTATGCACACACAATATCGCCAGTTGTAATAGCGATTGTTGTTTCGATTCTCATGTCCTTTTTCATAGGCTTCCATTATCCGGTTGCTGGAGTTTTGGCTGCCATCGCTTATCTGACAGTAGGCGGGATGATACCTGTATCCAATGAGATTAGTAGCGCACCTGCAGGGTTAGCTTTTAGGAATGCCTTTGGCAAAATAAATAGCTTTGTGCTTAGCACAATCTACGGAGTAGATGAAGCGATTCAGTATCACAGTGGCGCAAAGACAATAAAAGAGATAGTCAAAAAATCAGATGAGTTGGCAGACGCTCGATATGATTTGACTGAGTACGAAAAGAATCAAAAAATGCTCACTACAATCACTATCCAAGCTTTTTCTTTTATCGTGATTGGAGTAATGTATTTTGCGTATACGCGTCAAAAGGTTGATTTTCACGGAATGATTATATCTATAGTCGCCATGATGAGTTCCTTTGGACCTGTGGTGGCATTGGCATCCCTTTTAAATAATCTAAGTCAGACCTTGGCTAGTGGCAAGCGAGTGTTAGATTTGCTGGACGAAGAGCCAAAGGTGCAAGAGGTTTTAGAGGGAACCAACATCGATTTGGAAAAGAGTCCGGCAGATGTGTTGGCTGTTGCCAAGAATGTAACCTTTGCCTACGATGATACAGTACGGCTGGCTTCATCTCTTGAAGAAACAAATGAAGCCAAGGGTTTACCGGTTTTTGTCGGTAAAACTATTCCTGTTAGGAAGGGGAAAATTTTAGGGATTCATGGCCCAAGTGGTTGCGGAAAATCCACTATGCTAAAGCTATTTATGCGGTTTTGGGACGTAGATGAAGGAGGAATCTACTACAGCAATCCAGAGGGGAAGGCGGCGATAATTAAGAGGATTAATACTGCTTCGCTGCGGGCAAATCAATCACTTGTGACTCAGGAAACCTGGATTAGTCATGATACCATAGCGGCAAATATTTCCTTTGTAAAGCCAGATGCTACTAGGGAGGAGATTGTTGAAGCAGCAAAGAAAGCTAGCTTGGATGAGTTTGTGCAATCTCTGCCAAATGGGTATGATACGGTTATCGGCGAAGATGGATATTCTATCTCTACCGGCGAGCGCCAGCGCATCGGATTAGCAAGAGCCTTTTTGCAGGATGCAAATTTGATGTTGTTGGACGAACCAACTAGCGCGTTGGATGCTTTAAATGAAGGCATTATATTGAAATCAATCAGCGAAGAGGCTGCAGAGAAAACAGTAGTGCTTGTTTCACACAGAAGATCAACTTTAAATATTGCGGATAAGGTTATAGATTTCTAAGGTTTTTAAAATGAAGTATAAGGATATCGTAAAAGCGAAGTTTGTTTCTCGCCCTAATAGATTTATAGCTTTGGTTGAAATTGACGGGCAAGAAGTGATTGTACATGTAAAAAACACTGGACGATGCAAAGAATTGTTGCTTCCGGGAGCAACGGTATATTTAGAAAAGGCATCAAATCCTAATAGAAAAACTCCCTATGATTTGGTAGCTGTTGATGCAGCTGTTGGACTTGTAAATATAGATTCTCAAGCTCCTAATGTAGTTGTTAAAGAATGGCTTGCCAAGCAGGACTATTCACTTGTTATTCCTGAGAAAAAATATGGTAATTCACGAATAGATTTCTACATGGAAAAGGGACAAGAAAAATATCTGATGGAAGTAAAGGGATGCACTCTAATAAAAGATGGAATCGGATTTTTTCCAGATGCACCAACTGAGCGAGGGGTGAAACATTTGCGTGAGCTTGCTTTAGCAGTTGGGGAAGGGTACCATGCTATGCTTGCATTTGTTATTCAGGTAGAAGGTGTGTATGAGGTGTGCCCTAATATAGAAATTCATCCTGAATTTGGAATAGCATTTGACGAGGCCAAGGAGGCAGGAGTTGAAGTGTTATTTTTGAAATGTAAAGTGGGGAAGGGAAGTATTGAAATAGTTGATTGCTAAATGATACTATGGGAAAATGATGAAAAATTTATTCGACATTTTTCATATAGAGTGTTATTCTTTTGGCGATGTATTAATTGGGTGATTGTTTAAAATATAAGATTAGAACTATAGATTTTCAGGAGGATGTTATGGGAAAAATGATGATAATTGTACTGGCACTTTGTATGGCACCAGTAATGGCAATAATGATGATTGGAACATCTAAGTGCAACAAAGGACACTTTGATGAGATGCAGGAGCGAATCCGCGGAAATGCTTATAAATATAGCTGTATTTCTGTTGGGTGTTTTCTAGGATGCTATTTGCTTTATAGCTTTATTACTCCAGATACATTCATCAGGTTATCATCTGAAATTTTAGCTGCTAGTTCAATTGCTTTAGGCATAGTAGTTTTTGATATATATTGTGTCATGAAAGATGCATATTATTATTTTAATGAGAAAACAATAGTTAATGGAAAAAGGATGATAGCCTTATTTGTAATTATATTTCTGCTCTATTCAGCTTCCTTTTCATTAAACATTGCCAGAGGAAAAGAGCTTGTTCAGGATGGAATTGTTATGTTTAGAAATTATTGTTTTACTGGCATATTGATGTTAATTGTTTTGAGTCACCTAGGTGCATTGATTGCAAAAAGGGCTATTGAGAAAAAAGCAGGAGAATCAGTTGATGAAAAATCTTAGAATGAAATAACTTTGCATTGCAATATGTAAGGCTTTAGATAAAACTTTGGATGAATTATTCTGGGAATAATAGTGGAACAGATATAGTATCTTGGTAATGATTATGGTAGAATAATTGAGGTTGAAGTAAAGACTTAATGGATTTTTAGAGGTCTACTTCAATACATCATATGTATAAAAGGAGATATATGTTTATGGACGGAGCAAAGAAGTATTTAGTTGGAATCTTAGCAGGTATGGGCTTGACACTTTGTGGTACACAATTTGACATTCCAACATCTGATTTTGTTAAGGGTGTTTTCACAGGATTTGGCCTAGTAGTGATGTTGGTGTCGCTTTTCATTGGTTGCAAAGAGGCAGCAAATGCAAAGAAGTCACAATCATCAGAATCTGATAACAAATAGAAATTAAAATATTTAAAGCAGCTATTATAACAAGAAAGCAAGTTATAATAGCTGCTTTTTTTTACCTTATAGGAAATTGCTTTGCAATCTCCTATAAGGTAAAAAACACACTTCGTGTGAAATATGTGTCTCGGCGACAGAAGTTGAGACCTGCCATTAATAATCAGCTTCGCTGATGGCAGGTCGGGTTCCCGATTTGCTACGTCAAGCTAGAAAATCGGGAAATTAGTTATTTGCTTACAGCAAATGTCGCCTCGCACTGCTGGAGTTTTGCGTAGCAAAACTCTTTCTTGCAAAGCTAAA